>WLWF01000975.1_pt1 | contig 25714 bp, 47 predicted proteins | sample 6718331 | NCBI WGS metagenome assembly WLWF01 (sample SAMN12718692, study PRJNA515312) | sponge metagenome | isolation source: marine sponge | host: Mycale hentscheli | place: New Zealand: South Island, Marlborough, Capsize Point | collected 2003-05-01
CATAGCCAACATATCTATCTATTTCGGTTGAAGATGCAGAACAATAAAACCACCAGATTTCATCCTCAGAACCAACGGACATACCCCAAACTTTAGATTGTTGATCCTTGTTAAAATCACCAAAGACATAATCATGTACATCGCATTTTAACGTTTGCACCGTGTTACCATCGAAATAATGGAAGTTCTCTTGCCCATACCAAAATACACCACGGTCAACAGCCACCGCAGAAAGCCTAGAAACTGCTCCGCAATGCGTTCCAATTCTTTGAAATGAATACACATAAGGTGGCGCGATATACTGTGCAACGTGAGCATCTGTGTCAGTTAAAATCAATGTAACGCCACGGCCTCTTATACCCTGCATTATCTGTCCTGCCGTAGCTAATTCAATATCGCCTGCTTCATTCGTTGCACTTGGCGTCCAGACTGTATTGTTTTCTTTATCGCACCAAGAAACTTTACGGCTATTGCCGCCAGAACCTAATGCAAAGATAAAACGCTCTTCTGTTACAACCATACCCTTATTGTCGATTGGTGCGTTTGCGATTGGCGCGGTAACAGTTCTTTTCTTTAAAGATACGTTATCAATATCAAAATTTGGAGTATTATATACTTGTGGTATTATTTCTATTTTAACAGCGGCATCCGTTGCGCCAAATCTAAATATATTTGATCCAACTACAAGCGTCTGATCTATGTTTACCGTACTTGTAGTTGTGCCAGTAACTTTAACTTTCACATTAGGTATTGTGGAAGCATCACCATCATCGTTTCGATCAATCAGTGTAATTTCTAAATCATGGCTGTCTTGGCTATCTGGGCTTACAACTAAACCACTTACCGTTTGATCAAAAACAGTAGCCGTTATAACGCTTACTAATGCTAATTGATGCGTTGCGCCTAGACGCTTAGTAAAACTGTGGGCTGTTCCAGTACCTAATGCTGTGAGTGCTATTGCTGCGCCACCTGACGTTGCGGCAAGCTGAAACTCAGATGAACTAGCACCAACAATAAAATATTCTGTGCCGTTTACCAAGCCAGTTATATCTGTGCCATTTCCGTTAGAATATGCAACCTTATCACCGTTCGTAAATGTATTGGAAATTACTATTTTATTAGTAGCCAGAACAACAACCGAACCGCTACTACCGTCTATTGTGACAGATAAAGGTGCAGTTAGATTTATCGCTGTTCCACCAGAAGTTGCCGCTAATTTTAAACTGTTGGTTGCCGCAGAAACTACAAAGTAATTTGTGCCAGAAGTTAGACCACCTATTGCCGATTGTCCTGTTGGCACAGTGTAAGTAACCTCATTTCCGTTAGAAAAGCCATGCGCTGTAGCTGTTATTGTTTCTGTAGCATAATCTATAGGTGCTGTATTTGCGCTTGTAGTAATTGCTGCGCCCATCGCATTACCGTGAACCGTACAATAATACAACAAACCAGAAGCAGGGGCGGCGGCGTCTACTGCTATAACAACACTTGCTCCTGACGCTCCTGCCGTGCCTGTTGTTGTCACTCCTGTTGTATATGCCGTAGAGCCATTCTTAAAGGCTAGAGGGTGTCCACTATTAGAGTTGTCGCTCATATCAAAAGTATACGTTACACCTCTCACAAGCGATAAGACAGGCGCTACAGCGCCATTAAAAGCATATTTATTCTGACCGCCTACGTTAACAACTGTCACCACAAAGGTTTGCGTACCAATAACCGTATTATCTGCAGCAAAAGTTGCTTTGCGTTGCGCATAGGAAGCGTAGCCATTTGCTATTGACCAATTAACGCCTTTATTCCAGTTTGCATCAGTTGCAAATGTGCCATTGGTAACTAGCTCAGAACCAGTAGTTGTAGATAAAGGCCACTCAAATAATCTGCCATCGTCCTGATGTAATGCTATGAGGTTTTGACCAAAGTTATCTAACTGCCAAGTGCTTGCCTCTTGCGGAATACTATCGCTGTTAACGGGTCTAGGGTTGCCGTAATAATCTTGACCGTAATACTGAAAACCATAACCAGTATTAACCGCCGCACTTTCTCTGCCGCCTGCTAAATCATCTGGCGTAATATCGTAGGCAATGCCTGCGCCTGTCATTACAACTAGCTCATCGAAGCTACCGCCTGCAAGCCAAGCCGTACCATTGTTATCTTGCCAAGCATGCATTCCTCTTACTGGATTTTTAGTAAAGCCGTTCTTTCTAGCTTCCCAACCACCAATAGGGCGCATAGAACCATCTAGCCATCTGACTAAACTACCGTCACGCCAACGATTAGAACCTTCGTAATCTGTGCCGTTTCTGTAAAAGCCTGCTGGTAAATCTAAGGGAACTAATGGCATTTATATTTCCTATGCTCTATTGATAAACCAAAGAAAAGGTACTGGATTAGATATAACCGAAGCGCCAACACCTGTAATTGTGCTGCCAGTACTATTAGTATAAACTGCATAAGCACTTGGACTATAATTGTTATTAATCAATCTATCATTACCATTTCCATTTCTATAAAGAATTGTACCAACACTATTACCCGATAAACCTCCTAATAATTTTATTACTGCAGTATCGCCTGCGTATAATACTTGACTGCCGTTACCAGTATAAATTATTTCACTTCCACTAGAACTAGGTATAGAAACAGCCGCTGTTCCAAGCCCTGTTATGTGTCCATAACCATCAAGCGTTATATCTTGAATAAATGTATTACCGCTATTGTTGGAACTACCTTGACTGCTTGTATCATGGTTTAAGGTAACTGTCGTATTGCCAGTTTGATTAACAGTAAATGAACCGCTTCCGTTTAATGCTCCACCACCCGTAACAGTAATTTGACCGTTGCCTGCGCTTCCTGCCTGCGCTTGTATGAAAGCATTTATGTCATTTAATGTAACTTGTTTCATTACACCATTGTCGTTGTAAACAATAGCGTCAGTGCCAGTAACGGTTGTAGACGTAGCACTTGTGTCGCCATCCATAATATTTAATTCTGCAGGCGTTGCCGTGACAGTAGTGCCATTTATTTTAAGTGCCGTTAAGTCAGGGGATACAGTTCCGCTTGTGCCATTTACACCGTCTACAATAGTGTCTAGCGCAGTGTTTAGCGTTTCACCCCAAGTGTCCTGACTACCGCCCACTGTTGGTTTCGTAATACTAATAGCCATAATAATCTCCTATTTATGCAAACATATCATGTTAGGCCGCATCCGTCCATATTTCAGATGGTATATTAATCTCAGTATAAGTTTCAGATGGTACATTAATTTCTGTGTAATTTTTAGGCGGTACGTTTATTTCTTCAAACCTAAATCTGGCTTTCCCAACATCTACCGCACCACTGATAACGTTATTACCAACAAATATATGGCTTATGCTTGTGATTGCAGTGCCAACGTCAACATTTCCAGTAATAACATCGTTACCAACAATCTGATAATCTTGCGTAAGTGTTGGACTACCGACAGTCGGGTTTTGCGTACTAACAGCATTGCCTGCAAAGTTATAAGTAATTGTAGTTGTAGCGTTGGCTATAGAAACCGCGCCAGTATCTACATTTGTTCCGACTAATTGATAATCGTGGGCAAATTGTGCCGTTGCTATGTCTACCGCGCCAGTGTTTATATCGACAGGGCTAAAGTTTATGCCATAAAGTAAAACGGCAGGGGGGATAGATACCGCGCCAGATATTACATCTGGTGGAGCAAAGTTTTCTATCTCCACCATTACAGCGTTTGGTATTGTTACTGCATTGCCATTATAGACAGGCGTTAAACTGTATTTAACAATTCCTACGTCTGCAATAGACGCTCCTGCTATGGGAGCAAAGCCAAACATTAGTCGGCCTCTGCTATGGTGTTATCCTCTGCCACCCATTTCTGTATAGCTATCCAGTGTCGGTTGTCGGGGTCTAATGGAACAGACATTTCCACACCATCAATAGTTGCTTTTATAATGTCGTTTTCACCATCTACATTTTTAATGTATTGTGCTGATGTAATGTTCATAACTTATAACTCCGCATCAAAATCAATTCGATTTGTAGGCCCATCGCCAAGTGCCATATAATAGTATGCATCACCATATGTACCTAATTGCCCACCATAAGTTCCACTAGACGGCCAAGCACAACTTTGGAAACCTTCTGCAGATAGCCCACCAAGAGCATTTGGTCTTTGACTTACGCCAACTTGAGGCCTACCAATAACTACTGCACCAATAAAAGAAGCAGTTGGCGCTGCTCTCATTTTTTGTCTAAAAACCCCATTGACGTACATCTTATAATTAGTTGCGTGTTCATTAATTCCGTTCCAAGTTCGTTTTGAGTAAGTTTGAAAATAGCGTTCGCAAGACTGAAGCTGGTCAGAAAATGTTAGATGCTCAAAGGGCGTACTTTGCGACCCAACTTCTAGCTGGACGCCAGTCAGATAAAAATTGTTACTTGTGCTATCAAAGAAATTTACTTGGTTGGAACTCATGTTTGAATTAGAACTTATCCATGATCCTATGGTAGAAGTTTCACTACCTTCCCCTGCTAAACAAAAATCTAATGCAAGACCTCTTGTGTTATCAATAGGCCAGCTTCCAGAAGTTTCACCAGTCACAGTTATTGTTTTCTTTTCCCAAGTATTAGCCGCACTTATAGTATATTCTTCTTGTCTTGACCTTGTCGCGTTTGCATTTTTTAAACCAAGAGAATATATACCAGTCTTACTAGAACGAACCCAAAAACTTAAAGTAACGGTTTTTGCACCACTAGTTCCCCAATTTAATCTACCAAGGTTAAAACCTTCAATATAGTGAGATACAAAAAAGTAAGTGCTTCCACTTGGAGACTTTGTAGAGGTTGGAGATATATGTATTGATTTGTAAAAGCCTTGACCAGAAGGTACGGTTGTAGATTGTACGGCAGAGAAATCACTAGCATTGCTTATATTTTTCCAACGATCAACAACAAAAGAACCACTAGTAGTTACCGCTGAAGTTCCTCTTTGTGCAATTTCCATGTTACCATTGATTACAACATTGCGTCCAGAGAGACTGCCCTCAGTAGGAAGATTGTCTGCGAGTTTTCGTGCGTTGCTCATGTGTTCCTCCTAACCTATTAAGTATCCACTAAAGAAACTGTCTGAATCCATTGTGACTGAAGTATCACCAGCGCAATTTATATGAATTTCTACATAGTCATTTGCGTGTAGATAGTGAGCTTTAGACATACTTAATGTCATATACGTAAAACCTAAACTAGTTAGATTTCTGCTTATAGCTGCTCCGTTATCTACTAGAGTAATATAAATATAACTACCAGAATGACCATCAAATCTGATAGAAACATTAAACTGATAAAATCCTGATACTGGAGCAGTAAATCTTCCAGTGCCTACAGCAAAATTAGATCCTCCTGTTTGCTGTAAGCTTGAAGAATTAAAATATGTAGTTCCTGATATAACTTGAGTAGAACTAGTAGCATTTATACCATTAACAACGTTCATCTTTATGCCAAAAGCTGGCTGATAAGGTGTTATAACACTACCGTCAGCATTTATTCTGAATGCTGTACCATTTTTTCCATAACTCCAAGTAAACAGATTTCCACTAGTATCAGAGGATATTTGATACTTATTTGATCCTGCTCTTTGAAAAAGAATATGTCCATCACCACTAGATGCAGTATTTAGGGATAAATACTTATTGCCAGATCCTGATGGATTATGAGTAATAGTACCTGTAATATCTTGGTCATTTTGAACTGTTAGCTTACCACTCATAGTATCGCCAGAAGTATTAACATACCGTGTATCTGATGCGCTTTTTGTGTAAGCGTCTGCGGTTTCAAACGTTACAAAAGCCGTGATTGTAACTTCATCCCCTGCCGCTGCGCCAGAGCCAAGAGTAACCGTAGTTGTGGTGGCGGTAAAATCGCTCTCTTCTAATCTTAGCCCATTCATATGAACCATTATGTCTGAAGGGGTGCAAGCAAGCGTATTACCGTTTGCGTCAGAGCCAGTGAAAGCTGTCTGATTAGCCGTGGCTGTATATGTAAAAATGTTAGCTGATTGTCTGCTAACTACCTTCGTTGGCGAACTTCCAATATAAGCCATTTGACTTCCTTACTCTGGCGTTGAAGCCTCTGCGTTTCGGGCGGCGGCGGTCTTAACAACTTCTAAATCAAATGCTTGTGTTACTTGTGCATCTTCGCCTGTCGCAATAGCCACACTGTTTGCATTGCAATGAGTAACCAAAGCCGCAATGATCTCATCCTTGGCTATCCTGGCTCTGTTGGTTAAAGCATTGTCTGCCCAATCTTGTGGACTAGCTGCTGCATATTCTAAACACTTTTGCTCTGTGTCTGTTAAACTTATGGTTAAATCTGGCATGTTATACTCCTATGATGGTGATGAAGCTGCCAAATGTGCAGCGTATGCGGTTTTAATTTCGTCTGTGTGAAACTGTGTGGCAAGTGCTTTTACATCATCACTTTCGCCTGATGTATCTGCGTCTGGCGCTACAACATGACGATGGAATGAACGACTAATCTCTACACCGTCTTTCTTGATAATCGTTGCGGTTCTAATTTGTAACATATTAAACGGTTTAATTATCTCTATCTTATCTTGTTCTGTTTCTTCTGTTAATGTTGCCATTTTTTATCTCCTATATGGCTTGGACTGACTACCCTGCTATCCAACAGGGGTGTTATGCTGCAAAATATGTAAAATTTATATGCATATCTGACCCGACCCCAATCCAATTGGCTGGGTTAGGATTGTATGATCCATCATATCCTTGTAAATAAACTTTAATGTAGCTCAGCCCATTCTGTAGTAAGAACAGCATAGCGTTATAATAATTCGAACCATTGGGTACGCCAGAACCATTTAACCAAAAACCAACAATGTTGTTACTTCGTTCAGAGAATTCAGTAGAATTAGCAGATGCAAAAGGAAGAGTTATTTCCAAAGTACCAGAGGGGCTGCTAACTGCGCTGGGAACGGCAAGACCTGTTACAGTTACCTTATTACCTATTTTTGTATAAGCATATGTATCGTAACTACTGTTTAAGGTAATACTCCCAGAACCACAGTTTATAGTTGGATTATAAGTGCCAGTTTCATAATCTTCTAACTTATTAGCCGCACCAGTGCCGCCAAGATAAGCACCGCCTGAGAGGTAGAGGTCTTTAAAACGTGATGAGGCACTACCAAGCGCATACGCATTATCTGCTGTAGACCCTGCGTCATTTGATGAATAAATTACATTAGTGTCAAAAGCTAGCCTAGCCCCACTATTCCTACCAAACATTGGGTTTCCATAGAATGTTGAGATACCACCAACAGTTGAGCCATCTTTTTGTATATCTACAACATTCCCAAATGAAGTAGCACGATCAACGGTTAAAGGCGTTGCGCCATCATCATCAACAGTCAAACCATTAGCGGCAGTAACAGCGCCAGTAACGCCTAGCGTGCCAGACATAGAAACATTGCCTGCAAACGTACCACCCTGCGAAGAACTAACAGTATCAGCAACGCTAAATGTATTGTGCGCTATAATGGTTATTTCATCGTTGACCGCTGCACCAACGCCAAGCACCACTGAAGAACCAGAACTTGAATTATAGTCTGATGGCTGTAGCAATATTCCATTCTGATATACGTCAACTGCACCCACACCATAAACGGCATTGAACGTGGTTTGCCCAGAAGTCGCTACGAACGTGTAAGCTCTGCGCGTTCCCTCAGTTAGTGATTGTCCTAAATACGGCATTTTTTATCCTATCAAATAACCAAACCAACGAGAGTTACCAAAAGACCCTGCGCTATCTCCTGAGTACCTTAAAGTGTTGTTATTTGGTCTTGCTCTAACATCGACATAATCATTGGCGTTAATATCTAAAATAACAGCATTACTTGCTAAATTGTATTTATAACTATGCCCCCAAAAGTCTGCGCCTGTTTTTTGCGATCCGTTAACGTAATAGTCACCTATGTAAGCCCATGTTGAACTATTCCAATTACTGTCAGAATGAAGTTCTAAATGTAAATGCATATGATATTTACCAGAGACAGGTGCAGTAAATCTATAATTTGATGTGTTAAAGTTGCTACCTGTATCAAATATTTCGCTATTCCACGGTAAGGTAGTTGTAGATGTTCCTGTTAAAATAGGCGCTGAAGTCATTATAACCATAAAAGCTGGCTGATTAGGTGTCGTCACACGGCCAGCGCTGTCGATAGACATTCTTGTTACGCCACTATTAACTTGATCAAAGTTTAGAGAATTAGTATTCTGGTCTATTCTCATACCATAGGACACAGTTGTATCGCTTGGGTGGATAGTTAAAGCAGCATCCCCTGCTGTATTACTTCTAGCTCTTCTAACAAGTAATTCACCTGTCATGCTATCACCAGCGGTTTCTACATAAGCTGCACTGTTTCCTGACGCTAAATCTTTAGACTTCCCCATCTAGGTGATCTCCAAAATACTCATAATCGCATCACAACTATTAGCCGCACTTGATGTAACCTTAACGCTATCGCTTGTTTCTAAAACAACCTTTTGATCACCTCCAACAACGACAAGACTGCCTCCGCTTGGAACCGTAGCCGTTTTAACCATGAAGTGATCGTTAGAACCGTCATTCAAAGAAACATCTACCGTTATTGCTGTAGCCGTATTGTTAGAACAAGTTAGCCCTATGACAGTGGTTTGCGTTGAAGCTCCTACCGTATAACTTCCTATAGCCGTTGCAGATGTGCCGATGTTTCTGCTTAGTTTTCGTTTAAACGTGTTTGCCATATTCTATCCTAACGCAATCGCCATAGCTACTGGAACCGCCGCCCGTGCATCAAAGTCAGCCGCTGCCAGTGTAATAAATACAGTTGATGTTCCAGTGAGATTTAACAAAGAACCAGTAGAACTAGACGTTAAAGTTCTGCTTAAAGTTGTGCCAGAATGCGTATATGTGCCAGTGCCAATTTCATAGCTATTTCCGCTTTCTATAACATAACGCACACTATCGCCATTGCTTATACCGCCATTAGCAAACGTCCTAAAACCAGTAACCGCAGAGCCAAGCGTAATTGTGCCAGTGCCTGTCGTAGTCGTTGTGACCTTTACTCTATCTGCGACTTTAACCATTAATCACCTATGATGGGTCTGGTATGCCAATATCTAAAGCAGATATGTCAAACTGGTTTCCGCTGTTTACTGACTGTGAAGCGTTCAACGCGCCTGTTACTAACAACCTACTATTTGAAACGTCTGTTATTGCAAAATGTGTTGCCGTTCCTGTACCTGTCACAGAAGCATCACTAATAGCTGCAAGCGTTACTTTACGCCCACCACCTGTTCGATCCGCAGGCGCACCAATGCTGATACTGGTTGTGTTGCCTAGAGTATGCGTAGATGTTGCCTCTGCATATGTTGTGGGTTCTTGACTGCAAATGTCAAATCTTGACGCTTCCGTATCCAAAACCGTTAGCCCGTTATCAAGCACCCTGTCTGCTATACTTGCCATTTAATAACTCCTTATCTTAATTCTGCGCCCTGAAGCTGATGTTTTTGATCGTTCACTTTCACTATTAATATCACTTATTGCTTTTTGATACAACGCCGCCCATGTTTGTATTCTACTATCTTCCTGCAAATATGGCGCAGAATGCAGTAAAGCACCATATAAATAAGCGTCTGGGTAGTTAGTAAGTAACCAATTAGTTTGATTACCATTATTTAATGCATTTATTTTTTCATAATACAACAACTCAAGAGTATAAGTTGCGTCAGGTTTTGGGAAAACTTCTATTGAACTATCTAATATAGAATACGTTGTTGGCTTGCCTGTCGTATCATTGTTTACCTCACGGAGCTTAGATATTTCTAATGCACTTGCTTGCTCTAACGTAGAAACATCTGAACCCGTAATAACAAATCTAATAGGTTGTAAAAAATCTGTAGGTAAAGCTGTATATTGCGTATTCAACTGTGCAGTCGCACGTTTTTCCATTCTATAATGACGAACTTCTCTATTCATTTGTGCTTCTGATAATGAAATAAAGTCGGGAATAGTTGATGTTAAATCATCTCGATTAAGAAAATCTGCTATACTTGTTTTAAGTTCACTGTAATTCGTCAACGGCATCTGTATAATCCTTTACCTTTACACGATAGAACTTTTGCATTGTGTTACTTTCATATTCTTTAATAACCTCAACATCATATTTATCGTAACCTGACATAAACCCTAAACCAATATCATCTACATCCATTTCATATTCTGTCATTCGCCTGCTACCTTTTTCAAATATTCAATAAGATCACCTACTGAACCTTCTCGACTGCTTACGTCCATTGGTATTACTTTTTGAAACTGAGTATACACATCTGGTCTGTATTTTCTATTGCTTAATCCTAAATATTTAAACTCTTTTGCATATCTCATGGCTCTCGCTAATGCTAATTCGTTAATTTCTACAGGATTTAATTCTTTTTTGTATTTTACAGCTAAGTCTTTTACTTCCTCTAAGGCAATGGGAAAAAACTTATCTATGTCTTGGCTTATGTCATAAAATCCTTCGGCTGGCTCTCTAGTGTGATGAACATAATTACCTAATCCACTTTCAGGAAAATAGTTTTGATCTCCAAAATAAGATTGATCTGGATAGTCCTGTATTATTACTTCTGGTTCCTCACGAAATGGAGTTAACCTTGTTGGTGATGCTAATCGCCTTTCTTGGCCTCTTATGTTCGGGTTTGTCAGCTGTTTAGCTGGATCTATAACTTTCAAAGGTTCATCAGAATAATGAAAAAGGTCTAGCAACCCTTTAGCTATTTTTCCTACCGTATTTAAACCTCTTCTCGCCATCAATCACCCCAAGTCTTAATGATTTCTTCTAGCTCTTTAAGCTCTAAGCCATCTGGCATACCTTCTGGATCTACTGCCCAATCTGGCATAACTCCTACTTTTTGATCTGCGTAAATTGTATCTGCTCCCGAAGCTGCCCTGTTTTGATTTGCAAATGGACCAAAGTTTACTAGACTATTTTGCCCTCTTGTTTCTGCCGCCATCGCCCTTCTAGCTTCTGGTGTATACATTCTCATGTGCTGTAGAAAAGCTCGTTCCTCACCAGCGCTTCTAAATTGTGGGTTGCCAGATCCTAAATGCCCAAAAGTATCGTGGACAACTCTAAAAGCATCGTTGGCTACTGCATCATCTTTGTCTCCTACTCTACCTACTTTCGTAAGCATTGGATTTCTTGAAGCATCAAATGCAGCGTCACTGCCATATCCAAAATCTGTTGGAAATACTGTAAGGTTTTTATTTTCCACAACATCTTTATATCCTAGTGCTGGGGAAGCAGCATATGGATCAGTCATATTCGGCTTTAGAAAAGTAAAGTTAATCCCTGTTTCTTTTAAGGCATCATATTGCGCCATTGTTTCTTCTATTAACGCTTCATATGCTTTCTTAACTTCAGGATCATCAGGATTATTCTTCATCCTTTCATATGCAGCAGCTATCAATTTTGCTCGTTTTTCATCTTGATCTGGATAACGCAGATAATCGGGTACATCTATCCCTGCTTCTTTAATGTAGTTTTCTTCAGCCCTTTTTATCTCAGCTATTTCTCTGGAAGAATATCGCTCTCCATCAATTTTAACTGCTGCTGGCTTACCAGCCTTACCAACCATGTTCACATCAGGATTAGTTTCTAACTTCTCGCCTAAAAGATATGGCCTAGATTTTTTAACTCCTGAAGCATAATCTGCAATGTGGCCTAGCAAGCCTGCCATTTGTGCAGTAATTGCCTCAAAAGGAACTTCGTTAGTAATTGCCATTAAATCTCTGCCAAGCCTGTCGGAGCTATTTTCTCCCATTCCTAGACCTTCTAGCGTTGATTGTGTTGCGCCAACTCCTGTGCCAGTAACTGCTCTGTAAGCTGGCTCTAATCCCTGCAATGACCTTAAAAAACCACCAATAGGACTAAGATATAACAAATCTTGCCTTAAAGCATCTGCGTTTAATGTGCTTCTATCAACATCAGGCGGTTGCATAATACTGGTTAAATCTTGCATAGCATCTGACGCTTCGCTATAACCTAAGTTAGTAAGCGGATCTCTCCGATTTTGACCTGTAAGAAAATCAAGTAAGCGTGACATTATAAACCAGCCCCAGATAAATATTCTTCTATCTCTTCTTTTGTTACATCAGGTTTCTGTAGTAATTGGGCCATACCTACACTAACTGGAACGACTGATGCTGATATATTTTTTAAATGTGCAAACTCTGGATCAAATCTAGCAAATGGACTTCTTATTCTATTTCCCTTTTGCACCATTACATCTGTTGCTGGTTGTATAGATTGTTTTTGGATTGTTTTATTATATTCTTTAAGTTTTGCTATTTCATCAGCAGTCATTCTTTCTAAAACGTCTTTGTCTAATGGTGTGCCAGTAGGAGTTTGTGGACCTCTATCTGATATATTAAACAAAGTTGTAGTTTCTAAATCTTTTTTAGGCATCTGTTTAGCTATTAAATCTGTAGTTGTGTCGATTGCGCCACTATTGTCCTCTAAATTATAATCATTTCTCATAACATTTGGTCCAAATATTTCTTTGATATTTTCTCCTGTTTTACCTTGGGCTGTATATGGGATACCAAAATATGGAGTTCCACCTACATCAATCATTGGATCATTAACGTCTTTTTTGACTAATAAAGGATAAATTTGATTATTTGGAGTTCTGTTTCCAACTTTAGCATAACTATTAGCTACACCAGAGTTATCAGTTAAAAAAACAGTACTGTCACTTCCGTAAATAGAAGTTTGCTCTGGACGATCATCAAAAGCTTTTATGTCACTTTTTCTGTATGGAGGTATTTCAATTTTATTTCCATATTGATCAAAATCTGTTTCTGGCATTGCGTCATGTGCGCCATGATACAACATTGTGTCTGTATCAAACCCCATATCTCTAGCTCTTTGCATCCTAGCTTCAGTAGACATATCAAGTGGTGTAAACTTAGCTAAAGTTTCAGGATCAGCCATTGCCATCATATCATCGGTTACTCTACTCGCTAAACCTTGCTCTCTTAAATTTAAAATATGACCAGCCATTTCTTTTGCTGGTTCTTTCGAATTACGAATATCAAGTAGGTTAAATGTTTTAGTTTCCATATTATTTAGAAACTCAAGCAATCCCTGTGCAAATTGAGAAGCAAGTGACGTCCTTCTTTTAGCCATTACCACTTCACCTTGTTAGCCCAATATGCTGCTGACATTTTGCCTTTAGCTATATTCTTTGCGTGTCTTGCTTTAAATGATTTAGCTCGTTTAGTCATTTTTTTATCGCCAGTTTTACCTTGCTGTCCAAAACGGATCGTTTTTACTTTGTCACCTTCTTTGGCAACGACAATGTGGGATTTTGTTTTATGGCTGGGAGTTCTCTTTGGTTTGTTGTAACCACTAACACCAGCACGTTTGAGGCGGCTATCTTTTTTCTTTTCAGCCACATCAGCCCCCCAGCAGTGTTACTTTTCTGGGTACAAAGTTTCCATTCTCATCATAAACATATGCTTGACGTTCAGGTATTGTAGCGCCACCCAAAGCATCTAACATATTAAAAATTGCGCTAACAGTTCCAGCACCTTCGTATTGACCACCGCTTGCTTGTGGACCGCCACGATCTGCTGTATCTGCCACATCTCTAAAACCTATTTGCTCTCTAGGAATTACATAGTTACCATCTATCTTTTCACTGGCTGGCCCTGCTGGACGTACTTTTGCAACGTTTAAAGCTGTGGAAATAGGACCAGCGCCTTTAAAGAAATTACCTGAAGTATTCATTCCACCGCCATCTCTAATGTCTACAGAGAAAGGCACATATCTTCCCATATTAGTATAATAACCATAGCCACCATCATTTTGACTATCTCTGATAATCTTTTGATTAGCTTCTGTTCTGGGATCTATTGAGGGTTTACCACCCTTACCGCCGCCGCCGCTTCTAGATACTGGTTGCGCTGCTGCTTCACGAATATTACGGCCTCGATTAAATCTTTCATTAAAAGACGCCTCTTCTTCTTGCGTCATTTTAACAACCTGACCATCTTTAATATAAGAGGCCATTTATTTCTTTTTGCCGCCTTTTTTGCCGCCTTTTTTCTTACCGTACATTATGTTCTCCTTTTTGCTTTTTTCTTTGCTGTAGCACTTAATTCACCGAAATGATACAATCTTTTGCTAGTTTTGCCATGTGTTTTTCCGCTGTGAACTTGACCGTTAGGCATCTTATGCATACCGCCTGTATGTTTTGTGCCATCTCTAAAATAATGTGCAATACCTTTAGCCATTACTTCTTGCTCTTTTTTCTTGTGGGTTTTTTAGCAGTTTTTGCTGCTTTCTTAAATGCTTTATCTGTTGGTGCGCCTTTTGCACCTTTTTTACGCATTTTTTCTGGCTTTTTTCCAGCTTCTTTTTGCGCTTTTATACGCTTACGTTTTTTGTGGATATTAGAATAAAGACCTGATTTAGCCATGATTTGCCCCTCATTTAAAAAGAGCGTAACACATTATGCAATGCCAAGCAAATTTCTTCTGATGGGTTCACCCCAATTTCTTTCCGCTTGTTTACCAACAGCTAAATAACGCCAAGCGTCTGCTCCATGTGATGTCCAATCATGCAATGGTCTACCACGCCATGTTTTGTTTTTTTCATCAAACTCTCTACGATATTGCCTAAGAGCTTCTATGCCTCTATTGCATTTCTTTTCATCAAACCAACAACGATTTAACATGGATCTACCAGCTTGTATCCCATCTTCTATTCCTAACTTTGGCGCAATAGTTACATCTTGTATTCCTAAGTTATGCAATGTTTCTAATCTTGACTTTCCTGTGCCAAGCTCTTTTACTCGTACATCGTGGGGCAAGATATGATCCATGTAGTGATAATTCTTGCTACTAAGTTCTTTTGCATAATGATCTAGCCCCACACCAGAGTTTTCATAATAGTCTATAACTCTAATTTCCTGACCAACATATTGAGCAAACCAAATAGCTGTACTGTCACCAATACCTAAATCCCATGCAGTAACTACACCAACGCTAGGATCATATGGAACAGTAGTTATTCTACTATCTTCCAAAGCTGTTTTCATTTCCATAGCATAATATGCGCCTACAATAGCAGCCTCAAAAGAACATTCAAACTCTTGCTCATATCGGTCCTCACCCATTGTAGCCTTTGCTTCTTTAAGTTCCTCTGGATCTAATATGTCTGTTTGGGATGCTTTGAACATACCTAACCACCAATTATCATCAGTCTTAGCATATTCGTATAATTCCCAAAATTCATTACGTCCTTTGGGTGTGGAAATAAATGTAGCACTACCTTTTCTATCAGCTAATGACGGTCTAATAACTGTAGACCACGCTGAAGCTGGGAAATCACTATGCTCATCACAAACTACTGCGTCATAATAAAGGCCACGCATAGCATTATAATTATCTGCACCATAGAGGCGAAATCTGCTTCCATTGCTAAAATCTATCCTCAATTCGCTGTGGTTGATTTTAATATCTGGTATGTCTCTGGTATATTCTAGCGCATAATCCCAAGCCACTGCTTTAGCCTGACTAAGATATGGAGCAATATAGGCTACTCTTACATTCTCTTTTTGCACAGTAAAACAGGCTCTAATTAAATCATTAATTGCCGCTACCGTTTTGCCAAACCTTCTGTGAGCAACTAATACCGCAAATCTTTCTTTACGATTGTGATATGCCTCTACTTCTTTTCGAGGTTTATAGTCTATAGTTATTTCTTCCATGTTAGCTTAACCATGTGTTCACCAGATGCGCCTGTTCCGCTTATCTGCATAGGAAGCACTCTACCCATTAAAGACATAAATGATTGTGGGTTTTCTATAGCCTGATGCTCAAGGTAATGAACCATACCTTCTTTCTTAGCATCTTCTACAAATCTAGGATCAGCTTTATCAGGATCATCATATCTTGCTAAGACAATGTTCTGCCCTGCCCTATCTGCTGCTTCTAATATAGCATCTTTCAGTAGTCTAGGAACTTTATTAGTAGTTCCTTTTTTTCTACCAGATCCTTCTATTTTAGATTTTTGTTCTTCTTTTGTACTCATATGTCCGTCCTAACAGGGTACTACCATATATAATGTAGGTTAACTGATTTGCTAAGAAAAAGAAACCCCCACCATAAGGCTCCGAACTTACGATGGGGGGAGGCTCTTGTGTAGGGAGGGTTCACGAAAGAGCCTACCTAACCTGTATCACAAATTAGCCTCTTTTCATATTATTAAGATATTCCTTGTATGGTTGCAACTGATCTTCACTAACTAATCCCAATCTAACCATCTGATTTGCCATTTTACCAAAAATATAATGCTCACCAACATCTTCTTTGTTTTGTATTCGTTTAGCATTAATCTTTAGCTCGTCAGGTTGATAACCTTTCTGCTGTGTATCATCTCTAAACTCTGGACGTTTAGGAGCAATTTCTTTTGCAGCCTGACCTATTTGTTTTGCTGTGGGCCAAGTTCTAGTTTCTAAGTTACCTAACAAAGCTTCCTCAAAATCGCCAAACCATTCTGTGTATTGCTTAGTAGGAGCTAACTTGATTACTTTATCTACAAGAAACTGTGCCTCTGTTTTAAGTGCATCGGTATTGCCCTGAACGGCTCTTGGAGCGTTTAACCTAGCTAACAGTTTCATTGTGTTATTTCTTAGTTCGTCATTTCTTTGATTATTCATAGCTTAATCCTAATTCCTCTAATGCTTTTTTCATACCATTCATTTCAGGTATTTCTATTTTATCTTCCCATCGCTCTTGTCGTAGCCATGTTCTAGGATGTGGTATAAATTGTTTCTCTTGGTGCTGCATAGAGTTACCAAAATCTCTTGCAGCTTCAATTATTTTATTAGCATTTGTTTTCTGTAATGCTGTAAAAAAAGATTGTTTAGCTACTGCCTTACCTATTTTTCTAGGATAAGTAGTCCAAAACTTATCAAAATCTTTTTCTTTTTGATCTATATTATTGGTTTTATTTCCAAGGTTTCTTCTTACAAGGTTATTCATGCGCAGATTTTGCGTATCCCCATGCGCAGATTTTACGCTACCCCTACGCAGATTTTGCGTATCGTCTGAGTTCTCAAGAGTTCCAGTAAGTTCCAGTAAGTAACTATTAGCTGTTTTACCACCTGTATCTCTATATTGCGCCCTTCTTGTTAGTAGTCCTAAATCCTCTAAAGCTGTTATGTGTGTCTCTACTGAACGCCTAGACATCTCACATAAAATAGCCAATCTATTTATGCTAGGGAAACAATCTCCTGTTTCTGAATTATGATGATCTGCAATCCAATATAAAACTACTTTTGTAGCTGGCCTTAATCCATTTTGTTTCATTGCAAGTGCTGTCATATAGTGTGACATTTATTTTTACCCTTTCTGTCCAAATAACTTTTAGCTATTGTGACTTTGTGTGAAAGTGCCGCTGCCTGTGGCACATTCCTTTTTACCTCAAACTGGCCCACATTAATTTGTGGGTCATTTTTTATTCATCAGAAAGAAAGTAATCAGATAACACCTTCACAGTTTCATAGTTAACATTGTCTATTGCCCCATCTCGTACACGATATACAGTATGACGCGATAAACCAGTAGCATTACAAACTTGTGCAGGGCTTTTATCCTTTAGTGCATCCTGAATTTTGCCCAGCGATAATAAATCAGGTTCCAACATTTTTTTCCTTTTTTTACATTTATAGGTTGCATATAAGATACCAATGTGTATATTACAAGATACAAAATAAAACAAGAGGTAAAAATGAAAAAGCGTATTAACAATGTATCTCAGCTATTTATAACAACTGAATTATACAAAGTTATTATAGAACAAAATTTATCGCCTAGTAATACTAAGGCGTTAATAGAAGCAATAGAAAATGGCGTGGAAAAAGCTAACAAATATGACGCTGAATTACAGGGAGTGAAGTTTGATGCCTAAACAATTACCACCTAAATTATTGGAAGTTCTTACAAAAATTGGATTAACAAAAGAACAATCTACATGGGATTGTCATGGTACGCCTGTTGTGTTGCACAAAGCTTGTGAAAAAATGGCTGCGGAATATGATATAATGTTTGATACACCTACATTATATGCACAAGATATTAAGTCTAAAGAAGTAGCCATGTGTGTTGTAGGTCATATGGGTGACAAAACAGAATGGTCAGTTGGTGAAGCTGCACCGTATAATAACAAAAATAACTACCCATTTGCTATGGCAGAGAAACGTGCCAAAGATAGGGTCATATTAAAACTTGTTGGCTTACATGGTGATGTTTACAGTGAAGAAGAAGCTGACGACTTTAAGGACGCCAAACCACAACCTACTAAACTTATGAACTTAGATACAGATGCTAGGGTAGATGCTGCTATTGAGTTCTATGATAATTGTTCCGCTGAAAATTTTGAAAAAAACGAAAAGCGTTACAAGGGTTTATTAAATAATCCCGACATAAGTGAACCGCAATTTGAAGCGGTTGTTAATGCACATGATAAAAGAAAAGTGGAGTTAGAATTATGAAAGTTATTACAATTATTGGGCGTCTTACCAAAGAGTGTGAAGTTCGTAAGAACACAAGAGGGGAGTTTGCAACCTTTTCTGTGGCGGTTGACGATGGTTACGGCGACAATAAAGGAACAATCTATTTTGGGGTCAACTACTTTCGAACGCAGCTTGCCCAATACCTTACTAAAGGAACCCAAGTAGGCGTTACTGGTGAGTTTAAGACAAGAGAATATGAGGGTAAAACTTATCTTTCTGTAAATGCTAGTGAGGTAAAGTTATTAGGTAAAAAACCTGAAAACAATCGGTATGCAGAGGGTGATAAAATAGACGAAGAAACAACAGAAGAAACGTCTAATCAAACACCGTCACAGGATTTTGACGATGAAATCCCATTCTAAAATTCAAGTTTATGTTAGAGATGGGCAATTATTGCCTGTCTCACAATATGATGGTGAGCAATTAGAAGATGCCAAGCAAGGGCAAGCATATAATCTTGAAGCAACAGGTAAAAGATCTAACCCACACCATAGTATGTATTGGTCAATACTAAGAAACACTTGTAAAGCTACTGGAAGATGGCCTAGCGAAAAACATTTGCATAACGAACTCAAGTGGGCTTGTGGTTATGTCAAAATGCGATGGAACTCATTAGCCAGCGCACATATGCGTATAATGGACAGTATATCATTTGACGATATGAGCCAACAAGAATTTAACCAATATTTTGAGCTATCTATGCAAAAATTATCTGAGGCTGTAGGCTATGACGTATTATCGCCAAACGTATGAAACAAAAAACCATTTAATTAAAGAAGAAGAGCTTGCACAATATGCTGCTTTTAAATGGAATTGCGAAATGCGAAAACAAGATAAATATAATCAATTCGATTATGTAGCGATAAATAAAGGCAAAGTTAGAGCGTTTGTTGAGTTACGATGCAGAAACAATAATTATGCACAGTATCCAACTTGTTTTATAACAGCTAATAAATTAGCTGGCGCTCACGCCATGCAACAAGCTACAGGATTAAAAATATTGTTTCTTGTTGGTTGGAAAGATAAAACAGGCGTTGTTAATTTAGTTAAACAATATCCAATATCAATAGGTGGCAGAAATGATAGGGGTGACAAGGCAGACATAGAAGCAGTTGCAGAAATACCTATATCGGAGTTTAAAATACTATGACTAACTTAACTAATAGACCACCGCTAGGATTAAAAAAACCTAAACCTAAAAAAAATCCTATGTTTCTAAAAAATGTACGGCAAATGAAATGTTGCGTATGTGAACGATTTCAAGAGGTGCAGCAATCACCAACAACAGCCCATCACCCAATACATGACAGGCACAGCTTTCGTAAAAGAGCAGATGATGAAGCTATCCCCCTCTGTGAAGGACACCACCAAGGTTTATGGGATAACTCCAAGATTGCTATACACAAAGAACCTAAGTTGTGGCAAGAAACATATGGCCCTGATTGGTCTTACTCTGTCCAAGAAACAGCTAAGTAAAGCACTGGCCCTTTTTCTGGGTGACAAAAAACCTTTTGTGCTTCAATGCTTGTCACTTGTTTATCGTCTAAGATAATACCGTCCATGCCGCTGATACCGTCTTTGGCAATCTTTACAATGTTATCAAGATCAGGTTTAGAAATAGGTTTTAATACGCCATACTCTGCTTCTAATCTTTTTACTTTAGGCCATGATTGAGGTATGTCCATGAACGCTACAACTTTTAAATGACAAAACTTACCTGTTGGTTTAAGTTTCATTTCTTGCATTTTAGCCCATGCCGCAGCTTGCAAGCGTTTTTCATATTCCCTTGTTTTAGTTGGAGTATATGCGTGACCTGTCTTGGTAAACCTTGGCCTACCCTTACCTATTGGTTGTCCAGATATTTCTATCTCAACCTTATGCAAAACTGTATTCATAATTCTGCATAAGGTCTTTTCTAAATATTTACAATTATCTCTTACCAAAAAGATGAAAGTCTAACATTTTTGCTAAATGAGTAACTGGCTCTCCTTTTAAGGTTCTTTTTGGTTTAGAAGGTTTTTTAGATTTTTTGACTTTTTTCTCTTTGTCAAAAATTACATCCAAAGCCGATTTAACATCTGCCATACTTCTTTTAGTAGTAACAATGGTTTTTTCATCTTTGTCTAAACCGACCCATTCACCATCGTCATTATCTTGGATGTATCCTTCTCTATATCGCCACATATTAGTAGTGTTTTTTAGTCTTTCCATATTGTCTCCTTTTTACCAATATAATTACATTGTATCATATAAGATACATGATGTCAACCCCTCTTTTTCCATTCTTTCTAAAATTAACTACTTGACAATGTGTATCAGGTGTGCTACATTAGTATTGTAGGTAAAAGGAAATAACGATGAATAAAGAACAGTATAAATTATTTATAGCTAACATTGTTAAAGACGCTTTGGTTTTTCTTGATGATACGCCTTTTAAATTAAATGCTCATTGCAAAAAGAAAGCGTTAAAAGTTTTAAAAATAAAACAAAATAAAAACGGAAACAGTTGGGGTGGCACAAACACTATTACAATAGAAACGATTGGATGGCAGATAGAAAATATCAAAGCTGGAAAAACGATGCTTACTTTTGATAAATTTAAAACTGATAAATATAAAAAAGATGGTCACATTTATTATTGTGAATATCGTTCATACAGTGATGATCCTAAATGTGGTGGTATGTTTGTAAAAAATGGTGACATTTATCATGGTCATTTAATAGCTGTTTTACATGAGGTGGCACACTTCGTTCAATATAACCTTAGAAAAATTGACAGAAAAAGTTTTCCTCACATGAGAAAACCTCATGGTGATGGGTTCAAACAAATCTATACCAGATTGCGTGAGAAATTTTGCAACGATGATGTTGTTAGAAATAATTACATAAATAAATGGAAAATAATTTAATAAAACACTTGCAATCCTGTATCACATATGCTACATATAATGTATAAGGTAAAAAGGAGATACCAAATGGAAATGACTAAAATTAACAAAGAGCTTGAGGTTCACAAGCAGTTGATAGAAGATCAAATGTCACCAGAAACTTTAGGTAAACTGATAGTTGATAACTGCCCTGAACGTAATCTGACAATGCTCAAAGGTAATAAAATTTATTACAAAGAGCTTCATAACGAAACTTTAACAATGATTGCTTACGCTGAAGGGCAACATGGTTTAGAAATGCGTTTAGATGATGAACTGGAAAAAAAACAAAGTTTAGTTTCTAGAATACAAACACTTAAAATGTCAGAGGAAATAAAACACAAATCAGGGGCGTAACAGCCCCTATATAATAGGTAAAAAGGATAATAAAATGACTAGCGTTACAGCCGACATAAATGTTGAACTAAGATTTGCAGGCGAGTTCGAGATAGAAATCAATGCAGAAGTTGATAGCGACAGAGTGCCAGAAGATATAACATTGTTTTATACTAATCCCATGACAAAACGCTGGCGCAGAATAAGCGATAGAAATCCAAGGCTTGACGCTTATATTAAAGCAAAATTTGACGATCAAATTAACGAAGCCATTTGTTCTGCTCCTATAGATTTTCCTGATACAGAATATGATTTATCAAAGGAAAGCTTCTAATGGCTAAAAAAATCAAAATCGAACTGACTGAAAGGCAATATCAGTTAGTAACATTAACGCTTGATAGTCATTGTTTTGATATTGATGGCGAACCTGATCAAGCAAATGACCAAAGAGTAATTAATAATGCAGTCGATGCAATGAGTAAAGGTTATCAAGAATGGAAGAAGTAGAGTGTGACTGCTACGGTTGCGTCACCATGCGTAAACCTTGTATTAATGAAGTTTTTGGAACTAGAAAATTAAACAAAGCGGAGGAAGCAGAATATAAATTTTTAAGACGAGAATACGATAAATGGTACGATGAAGTAACTCGACTTGATAAAAACCCAAGTGCAAAAGTTAATCTTTGGGTAGCAAAAAAAGAACTAACAAAGTTCACAAGTAAAAAGAGGAAAGAAGGAGTAAATATATGACAAATCAACTTATATCGTTGGCTAAAGAATTGGGCCGTAGACCAACTGAGCAAGAAATTGGTCAGAGGATGAAAGAGTTTACAGCTTCACATGATAAACTAAACCACCATACAAAAATAAATAAAGTGGTAAATCATCATAGTGAAAAGGTAAAAGAGAACGCGAATAAGCACCGTAGGCAAACAAGCATACAAGCCTCACCAAGAGTGCGAACAATTAATATTTTAATGCACTATAGCTTAAATGCAAAGCAGATTGCTAACGCTTTAAATTTAACTGTTAGAACGGTCAGAGATACTATCCACCGCTACAAATTACCCAGAGAAGAGGTAAAGCCAATTAAAGGTAAATGTGGTCATAAAGATGTAGTGGGAGTATAGCATGGAATATTTTACCATGCTTACTATCGTTTACGTCATGGGTGGTCAGCCACTAGAAGCAAAGATATTGTTTGCTAGTGAGGACGATTGCTGGAACGTACTGATAGACACTAACACAATCTATGACCATATTAATGGCGAAGCTGGTTTCTGTGAAGTGTCAGACTTTCCATCTAAAGTTATTAGACCAAAAATTAGACCTTGGTAATTACAACCAAGATTTTACACTAAAACAAGGGCAGGCTTTTGACGCATATTCGTTATGGCCTGTTACTTTTGTAATAGATGGAAACTGTTTTTTGTAATCCTCTATTAGCTGACGTAATGATGCTTCTTGTTCTGGCGTAAAGTTGTCAGAAAATTCCCCATCAGCAATGCCACCTCTACCACCTACTAGGCTTACACCTATGGTAGTTTTGTTTCTACCACCTACATGAGCGCCAGATCTCTCTACAGGCCGTCCGTAGCCCACTGCGCCATCTCTATGGATTACAGCATGGTAGCCTATATCAGACCACTTACGCTCATCAACGTGCCATCTACGGATCTCTGCAACGACATCATCAACAGAATTGTTTTGCATCCAACTAGGATTAGTTGCTGTAGCGTGAATAATTATTTCGTCTATATCTCTCATTTTTATCTCCTAAAGAATTTAGTAGCAGAACGCACAGCGAAGCTACTGGCTACGATAACGCCCAAGGTATACTGATACCACTCTGGCATACTTTCCAACGCTACAAAGCCCTCTGCAACGATCTGACGGCCTTTTTCACCTGTGAACACTAAAATTAATGGAATACTGAACAAACCAACCAAATATTCGTCCTTCCATGAGTTCTGAGTTCCTTGAGCCATAATGCGCTCCCAATCGGCAACCGATGTTTCCTTTGAGAGTAAAATTTTACTTTTCGCTTCTGCCTCTGTTAGCTTTAGTTTAGCTTCTGCCGCTTGTTTACTAGTCTTTGCATCAAGCCACGATCCTGCTAGGTTTGCTATTGGAGTTAAAAACTGTATCATTTTTCACCTTCCATACTCATGGATGTTTTCTTATCTGATTTTGCGGAGTAAGCATTGAAGCCCATAAATGCGGCAACGACACCAGATGCAGCAATCACATAAACTGATGCAATGTCTGTGATTAAAGTAGCCGCTTTGTCAAATCCAAGCACACTAGCCAGTAATATAATAAACGGATAAATTAACATTCCTGCTAATGCAAAGCCTGTGTATCTACGTTCCGCATCACGCTTTAAGTCTCTGTCGTTTATCTCTAAGCGTCTTTCTTCTAAGCGTAGCTTTTCCCATTCATCAGGTTGAATAACACCATCTCCGTTTGTGTCAGCTTTGTCGAACTCTGTCATTTGCGTAATCCTGTACTATCCTTCGATCATATCCCAATATAATTAACTTACCATAATTATCATAAGCTGCAAACTTCTTGCCACGCTCTACTATTGTTGGCTGTTCACTTCTAGGCAAGTCACCTTCATTGAGTTGTGCGTCACCATTATTTTTGCCTTTTCTGCTTGGTCTAGGCATTCCTGTTTATCCAAATATGTGCCAATTTGATAATGATATAACCGATCTGTACTAATAAAATGTAGAAAAACTAAAACATAAATCATTTAAAAAAATCCCAAAAATTTATCCATTTCATGTGATGTAGATAAGCTATTGCGCCAATGGCAGACGCTGTGAGTAAGAAAAAGATACCAGCTAGGGTAACAGCCAACTCTTGACGTTCTATAGCATCACGCCTCGCCTGTGCTTCTGCTTCACGTTTCTCTGCTAAAACTTCTCGTCTTATGCGGAGCAGTTCCAAGTAATGGCTCCTGCCAAATCTCTGTGTTATCCACTCTTTGAGTTCTTCTTCACATTCCGCAGCCTGTCTAATTTTCGCCCAGCGATCCAACGCCGTAGAAGAGGCGCTTTTGCTTGATATACCTTTTTTTTGTAATTGTTTCTTAGCTTGGTCAGTTGCGTCAAAGAATTGCCCAATTTGCTTACTTAGTCCTGCTACGGTTTTACCAGCGGCTAAACCTGTCTTGATGCCAGCGAGAATTGTGATGGGGTCCATGACTACATTCCATCTGAGTTAATCGGGCGTCTTGTCAGGTATTCCATTGTGTTTTCTAAAGTCTTAATTCTAGCTTGCAGTTTTATGATTTGATTAAACTGAAGAAGAAAGCCCTCTTGCGTTTCGTAAATGTCCTCAAATTCTTCATAAATCTCATCAATAGTTTCGCCACCGTCCTCTTCGACCTCAGTTATATAATTTATTATATCTGTTATTCGATCTGAGTTCTCTTCTACATCCCTGATCAAATTGGTGCGATCAGTCGCGTTGTTGACTACAGTTAGCTTTTCCACTTCTGATTGTAATCCTTCAATAATAGAAGCTTGATTTGAGGCGTACCAAATAGAACCCCCAGCCGCACTAAGTATGGCAACGGAAAATGTGCCAGCGGTAAGTATATTTACCTTGGGCAAATCCATTTAATAACCGTTAGCTATTAGTTTACTAAACTCACCTGACATTAATTTTTTTTTGCAGTATTCGTTTAGTTCTTGGCTACCTAATTTTGCGCCACATTCTTTCATCCACATTTCTATAACAACAAATGGAATAGACCCTGCAAGGCGCATATCTGATTTACGGTTGTGACCATCTATATTGCGCTCTTTGT
>WLWF01000977.1_pt1 | contig 25700 bp, 19 predicted proteins | sample 6718331 | NCBI WGS metagenome assembly WLWF01 (sample SAMN12718692, study PRJNA515312) | sponge metagenome | isolation source: marine sponge | host: Mycale hentscheli | place: New Zealand: South Island, Marlborough, Capsize Point | collected 2003-05-01
TACACGGCCTTTATGGTGGGTTTTTGCGAGGGTTTCGAATTCATGTCTCGAAATCAGTTTCAGTAGCTGTGAAAATACGCTGTTACTGTGACTCAAGGCTATTATCCTGTTGATATTGAAAGATATTCTGAACCTCTATTCTAACAAATTAGCGCACAATAGTCTTTGATTCCAAAGCTCATTCATAAATTTGTGAGACGACAATGGCACAATATAGTTCTATATAGTTTTGTCAAGCTTTAATGTTCAGCACTGACAATGCTCCCCGATTGTGATCGACTAAAGGGCACCTCTAAAAATGTACTTTTTCCGTGATTGCGGCGCCAGTTCCGTGCTCCAATCCTTATGTATGACCTATCACTGCTGTCCCATAGAGCATACTAACTCTTTGAATTTTAAAACTATTTTCATGTTTCAAACACAATGCCATAGTTAATTTTTATGTAAATCAATAGCTTATACGCTGTGTTTAACTATTTTGTGGTACAGCAGTGATGACCTATACACTGCGATTCTGCGCGCGGTGCTTCCTTGCACTCACGAAAAATTACTATTTTTAGAGGGGCTCTAAAAGCAAACTCACTGGGCGTTCCGACAACGAATAGTGGAATGTGGAGCAGCTAACGGCAGATATCCGTCTGAGCCAACGCCAGCGGCGCCGCAGTGGGACTACACCCCGGGCGAGCCGGTCGGCCCGGCGCTGCTGCGCCGGGCCGACCTCTATAATTACTTGGCCTGGCAAGGCATTGACTAGGCTCTAGGGGACCTCAACCCCACGCCTGCAACACGTAGTCGTACGCCGCTTGCCCGTTCATCATGTCCACCCGCTGCAATTTGATACGAAAATCATCGCCGCTGCGGGCTAGGCTGTGGCGGTAGGTTCCGCCGAAGTGGCGGATGTCGTCGCGGCGCAGTTCCATCATCTGAAAACGTGAGTAAACCTGCACCCGCTCATCGTTGGCCGACTCGATAATCACGTTACCGACCAGATGATTGGTGCCCCACATGGGCGCCTGTGACCAGGCATTGGGATGGTTCAGGCGGCGCATGCGGATTTCCATCATCAGCCGATCCTCAGCGAATATCGACGGCTGGTGGGTCCAACTGGTTTGGGCTGGTTCCACCGGCATCCAATACACGCCATCGGCGCTGAAACAGTCGATGAATGCTTGCCAGTCTTTGGCGTCTAGCAGCGCCGCTTGGCGGTAGAGGAAGGCTTCCACTAGGAGCTGCAAGGTATTGTCGTATACCCCCTTGCCCGGTACGTACTGAGTGTGGGTGGGCGCGCTTCGGCCCAGCGCCTGTGGTGCGATCGCCTGCGCTCCGGTAGCGTCATCGGTGCCGGTAATGACGGTGTTGGGGGCGAGGGCGTCAGCCAGTTGTTCGGTGCTCATGCGTGCGCGCCGCCGTTGAGTCCGCCTTCGCCGGGCGTCCCCCGGGCGGCCATGTAGGTACTCCACGCTTTGAACTGGCTGCGCATGACCGCCTCGGAGGTGCCTTTGTTGGAGAAGATAACGCCGTCTTTTTCCGTATCGCCGCCGTAGTGGCGGTGAAAGCTGACCCACTCACCGCCACTGGATTGCAGTCCACGCTGAGCGCGCGTCCAGTTCTCCAGATCATCGGCGTTAACCAGGGTGGCGGGAGAGTTCACCAGGTTGAAGTACCACAACGAGCGTTGATAGATCGCCTCCGGTACCCCCTTGAGGCGAAAGTGCCAGATCTCCGATAGGGTTTTGTCCGGCGCAATGGGCCGCAAGCAGCGCAACTGCTGTAGCGGCGATTGCACCGACAGGTAGGGATATACCAGTACGTGGTGGATGCTGCGCGATAGATATTCTTCGGTTTTCTCCGCGCCGTAGGCGGCGCGCATTAAGCGCTCGTATTCAAGGGTATCGGGATCGGTGGGCCGCAAGCCCATGTAGGCTTGCAGCAGGCCGTGGCCACGGGGCAGATTCACCGTCTGCACCGAATCCCACCGGTCAAAACTGGAGGCGAAGGCCGACAAGTAGTGGTAGTGGAGTGGGGCGGCCCCCCGCTCCTCGGTCAACCGCTGTTCCACGCGGGTCGCGGCGCTGCCGGTGGATTGGTGCGTCACTGACGGATGCAGCGCGTCTAGCTGATTTTCCATGAAGAACTTCCAATTGGAGTGCTGCACCACGCGGTGACAGATGGGCACCACCTCCACTTCCCCTTGCGGCGAGCGATCACACATATCGTCGAAAGCTATTTTCGCAGCGCCCAAGAACTGCAACAGACTCGGGCCTTGTGCCGCCAGGCTGGCGAATACGAAACCCCGGTAGCGGTCCACGCGGGCGGCGGCTTTCATGCTGCAATCGGGGTGATCCAGGGTAAGGCGGGTGCCGTCGTAGGCCGCGCCCATGGGGATGGCCTTGATTTTGCCGTCTAGATGAAAGGTCCAGCCATGGTAAGCGCAGGCCAGGGAGGTGCCGGCGTTGCCCTTGAGGGCGCCACACAGTTGCACGCCACGGTGCGGGCAGCGGTTGTAGAGTACGTGGATGCGCCCGTCATTGGCGCGGATCATGAACATGGGTTGGCGGCCTATCTGGACCGTGTGATAGTCGCCGGTGTGCGGGATCTGGGACTGGTGGCCACAGTAAACCCACACTTTCTCGAAGATCTGCCCGATTTCCTGATCGAAGATGGCTTGATCGGTGTATACGCTACGGTGTACGCGGTCCGGTTCGATGAGGTTTTGCAGTTCGATTGACATCTGCCTGGTCTCCAGTACGGCGTTTTTTCTTCACTGATGAAATTTTGACAACGTATCAAGCCAATGCGCTAAGCGGGACCCCCGGTTCATATTTAACCCCGGCCCATATTCAACCCTGGCCCATATAAAGCGGGGCAACGCGGCACATGATGGCATAACCGGGCAATTGACGTGGCGGGTGCGCAAGCCACCGGTGGCGCCATTTTCAAGTGCGGCGTGGACAATACCTCGGGCTTAAGCATGAGAGGCAAAAGGTGGCGGGTGTATTCGTGTTGCGGTTGTGCGAACAGCGTTTCGCACCGGTTCTGACTATATCGAAGGCTTGCGCGACGGGCGCGAGCTTTGGGTCAACGGTGAGCGTATTCATGACGTTACCGCGCACCCGCCGTTCGCCCGTTCCATCGCCACTATGGCGGCATAGAGGTCGCCATCGACACCCGAGATCCAGGCCGCGTCACCGAAGTTGACGATTTCGAACCAGTCTTCGGTCAGGTTGTTGCCGGGTTCGTTGCCGGGCCACATTTCGGTGATCTGGAGATTGAATTGAGCCAGTGCCGGGGTGGCCAGCAAGCCGAGCACCGCCGCACCGAGGATTTGCATTGCGTGTTTCAAGGATTCCCCCTTCAACTTTTTTCTAGGTGCACCCGGTCCTACACCGCTTGTGTTACCGGCAGATGAAACTGGCGGATATTGCCGCTGGACGCCGGGTCATGTGCCCCGGATTAGCCGCGAACGGATGCGGGTTCTCATACGGCGCGCCTCGGGTTTTGTGTGATGTCAGCCGCTTGCCTGCGTTATGCTCGCGCGCGAGAGTACGGCGAGCCCGGTTGCTGTGGAGGAGCAAATGGCGAATGTAGATCCGGCGTTCCTGTGGGACGAACCGCTCGGACCGGGGCAATCACCGCAATTGAGCGCGATTACCCGTGCGCTTGCGAAGGCACTGCCGCGGACACCGGATCGCGGTCCGATCACCTTCGCCGTGTACGGCCCCTGGGGGTCGGGAAAAACAACCTTCCTGCGCTACTTCCTGAGCGCCGTCAACCGCCGGGACCAGGCGGATGCCGGCCAGAACTCGTCGGAGGAAGTCGGCGGGGATGCCGTGACGATCTGGTTCGAGCCGTGGCGATACGAGCGTGAACCGGATTTGCTGATTCCGTTGCTGACGGAAATCGTGGCCTCGGCGCAGAAATCGATCAAGCGCAGCAACGCCGCCAAGCAGAAGGTGGTGAAGACCGGCATGCGGCTGCTCGGCCGGGTGGCCAAGGCGGCCGCCAGAACCGCGACCGGCTTCGTTGCCGAGCGCATCGGCGTCGAGCGCGGGGAAATCGAACGCATCGGTCAGGATTTCATGTCTTTCTACGAGGGCGAGAGCAACCGGTTTCAGTATCCGGAGAGTGAAAACGAGCAGTTCAAGCGCGACTTCGAGGATTTGATTCGGTTCGCCGCCACCGGCAGGTTGAACGGCGCGTTAGACGACGATGCGAAGCCGGTGATTATCTTCGTCGATGACCTTGATCGTTGTGAGTCCGAGCAGGTGAAGCGCTTGCTCGAATCAATGAAGAATTTCCTGTGGGTGCCGGGCGTCGTCTACGTACTCGCACTCGATCGTGCGCAGGTGACACTGGCGTTGGCCGAGCCCTACGTGGATATCTTCAAGGGTTCGTTGGAAGCGGATTCGTCGGAAACGCCGCTCGCGCAAGCGCGTGAGCGAGCCAAAAGTTATCTTGAGAAATTCTTTCTCTATGAGTTTGATATCGGCGACGGTGCCGGACGTTTCGAGCAGGCAGTGGTCAAGCCGGTGTTCGATCAGTTGGTTGCCGACTTGCGCGCGCAAGTCGGTGACAAGCTGTCGCCCGAGTACGAGCAGATATTCGAACAGGCCTCGCTCAACCTGCGGCGGCTGAAACGCATTGCACGCTGGCTTTATTATGAATTCAGCATCGATCATGCGCGTGACGACCTGCTGGCGTTTTTTGCCGAACAGGTTTTTTCGGAGAACTACGGCCGGGTCTGGCTCAAGCAGTTCGAGTCGCAAAGCTTGCAGAGTCGAGCCAGCTACTACACCCGGGTTTTCGAGGCGCTGGCGGTATGCTATGAAGATGCGCAGCTGGTCTTGGATAGCGAGACGAAGGAACGATTCCTGCGCGCGATTCGTGATGGCAGGCCGTCTATACGGCCGGAGGGTGGCACCGGCAAGGATAGCGCCGCTGATGCCCAAGCCAGGCGCATCGGCCCGGGTTTTGCAGGCGCTGAGAATCTTGCCGGCAGTGCGTTGGGGAGCTGGCTCGATGCGTTAGTGGACAGCGACGATTTCGCCGAGATCAACCGGGTGTACAAGCTGGTTGCGACCGCGCGTCATGTCGGTCGGCGGAGTGGACGGTTGTGAGCGGGGCGGGTGCGGCCCGTCAGGACATTTCGTGCGTAGAAACGCCGGCGGCGAGCGATTCGAGTTTCGAGCGCAGCATAGCCTGCAGCGCGCGCAGGTAGTACTTGCCGTCCGGGGTCGTGCTGGCCTGCTGGCTCAGGTCCCACAAAATATTCTCGCGCTGATCTTCCGGCATTTGCACCAGCAAATCGACCTGTCGTTCGAGGTCGCTGCGGGCGGCGAGATTTGGCTGATTTATCGTTGACATACAAGGTACTGATTCGAGGCGCGAGTGTAGCACGCGACCTGCGGCGTGATCCGGTCCGCAGTGGCGGCTATTTCGCGCGGGTGCCAAGGATGGCACCTCGGGTCGCGAAGTTCAAGACGCGTTCATTATTTTCGAGGAGATAGAAGTGCCCAAAGCGCGGGTGTTCATAGACGGCGAGCCGGCGGTCTATAACCGGGTGCGCGAGCGCGGCTGGATGCCCAATATCATGCAACAAACCTCGATCCGCGCGCAGGTGAAGCTGGAATTCGCCTATGAGCTGTGCTGCCGCATGGCGCAGGCCACCGGCAGCGAGCAACGCCCGGAGACGGCCGCCATGCTGGGCGAGATCTGGAGCTATGCGGAGCTTACGCGGGCGGCGGTGCGGGCCGCTGAGGAGGAATCCTACGATTGGGGCGGCGGCACTTGGTTGTGTGACGCAAGACCGTTCTTGGCGCTGCGGGCCACGGTGCCCCTGTGGATGGCACGGGTCAACGAGATCATCAAAACCATCGGCTCGCATAATCTGTTGGCCACGCCTAGCGAGGCGGATTTCGCTGATACCGAGCTGGCGCCGTTACTGGATACTTATCTGACCGGCGCTGATACGGATGCCGCTGGGCGGGCACGTATTTTCAGGACTGCCTGGGATCTGGTGGGCTCGGCGCTGGGCGCCCGGCTGGAGCTGTATGAGCGTTACTACTTGAGTTCTAGCGCCCGTTGTTTCGGTATGGCACACCGGCAGATGGGTGAGCGGGAATGGTGCGCTGTGCCGGCATTTTTTGAGCGCTTGGATCAGGTGTTCGGCCGCCATTGAAGGGGCGGCGCGTGCGGATTGTCCGGCTTCGGGCTAGGTTTTTTGGGCCTGCGGTCTGTTCACTGTAATTCCTCTGTGCACGGGACTGTTGCTACGACCGCGGACGCTGCTGTGGGGGCGCCCGATCCATTGCTACCAGTGAAGGCCGGGGGGGGGCCGGGGTTGGCCGAGTATTTAGCGGCTCTCGCTCACTGCGGGCTCAACCAACGATCGGGTGACGTGCTATGCCGTCCGGTCACCGCCAGCCTTACCTATCACAGGCCCTACCTATCACAGGCCCTATTTATCACAGTAGGTGTGGTGGGTTACCGCGGGCCGGGCGAAAGTATGCAGGTGATGCGCGCTAGCTATGAGCGCGCTGCACGATCCCACCCAGTGCGCTGAGCGGCGGGCGCTGTGCAGCGCCGGTGCTATTGATCGCGGTGGTTATGGTAGCGGGGCCTATGGTCAAAGGGAGGGTCAACAGTTGTTGACTTGAGGTGATCCGGTGGCGGCTTTGGGCGCCTTGTGGTTGCGATTTTGCAGGCCCGCCCAGTCTTGACGGCTAGTGCGCGCCAATGCCTGTTAGGCGCTGCCGGACTTGAGGGGCGAAGGTTTGCCTGTGCCTGCTCTGGGGGTTGTCGCGGGGCGACAGAGTTGTCGTTTTGGTGACTAAAAGTGTGTTCGGCGCTGCGTCCCTTAACGCCCTTTCTTGAAACGCCCTATCTTGGGCGCTCAAGAGCAAGACGCCGGCGGTTAGGCCGGTGCGCCTTCAAGATGCCGCATCGCGGTGTCCACGCCGGCCCCGGGCGGTGCTCTAAAGCCGTGTTTTCTCAACGCGGCTTCAAGAGCGCCTAGACACAGCAATACGTTGCGTTTGCGCGCGCCGTAACCCATGGTGCCGATGCGCCAGATTTTGCCGTGCAGGGGGCCGAAGGAGGTGCCTATTTCGATGCCGAAGTCGTCTATGAGGGTGGCGCGTACGGCTTCGCCGTCGATCCCTGGCGGGATGTGGACGCCGGTGATGTTGGGCATTTTACGGGTTTGATCGCCGAACAGTTGCAGATCCATGGCGGCAAGCCCCTCGGCTAGGGCAGCGCCGATCACCCGGTGGCGCTGGAAGCGCGCGTCCAGGCCCTCTTCCAGCGCCAGGCGGGCGCTTTCGAAGGCGGCGTATAACATGGAGGTGGCTGCGGTGTGATGGTTGAGGCGTTGGTTGCTCCAATAGTCCATCACCATGCCCAGATCGAGGTAGTTCGATTGGATGACGGCGCCTGCGGCGGCGGCGTAGTCAGCGGGTCTGATGCCTTGTTCTATGTGTTTGCGCGCGGCGATTATTTCCGCCAGTCGCTGGTTGATGGTGAGCGGCGCGATGCCGGGGGGGCCGGATAAACATTTTTGCAAACCGGCCGATACCGCATCGAGTTGCCACTCGTCGGTGCGTAAGTCCATGCCGGCAATCGAGGCGGTGGCATCCACGTACACGAACACGCCTGCACGGCGGCACAGCGGGCCTATTTGGTCCAGGGGCTGGGCCATGGTGGTGGAGGTGTCGCCCTGTACGACGGCGAGGAGTTTGGGGCGGTGGGTGTGGATGGCTGTCTCGATCTGGCCGGGATCGAAGACGGTGCCCCAGGCAGTGTTTATGCTGATCACTTCGGCTCTACAGCGCCTGGCGATTTCGCACAGCAAGTGACCGAAGCGGCCAAAGATGGGCACTAGCACCCGGTCGCCTGGCGACAGTATGGAGTTGAGCATCGCTTCTGTGCCGGCGCGGGCAGTGCCGTCGACCATCAGGGTCCAGTGGTTGGCGGTTTTGAACACCTGGCGGTAGAGTGCCATGCACTGGTTCATGGACTGGGTGAAGGCCGGATCGAATTGCCCCAGCATGGGCAAGGACATGGCCCGTAACACCCGCGGATCGACGTCCACGGGGCCCGGGCCCATGAGTAAGCGGGGTGGGGGATTCAGTTGGGGCAGCGGCTTGGGGTTCACGATTGAGCGTTTCCGGTAAAGCGAGCCCGGTAAAGCGGGCATGGATATAAGCGATTATGGGCGCTGGCGCACCAGTGCGAGGGCGTGTTCACAGGCGCGCGCCGCCGAGGTGTGTACTGCGGCGCCCGCTGCTCGCAAGGCGCTGCGCTGCGCCTCGAGGTTTTGCGGATCGCCGCGGGTCCCGCACAGGCTGGCAATTACGGGTTTGGTTCTGCCCCTTCCCAGCGCATCCACCAAGATTTTGGCGGGATCGGGATGGGCGCCGTAGCCGAGCACGAGGTCCACTAAGATGACGGCCACTTGGGGATCGGCTAGCGCTGCCCGCAATGGTGCTGTGCGCACGGCCGGCTCCAACATGGGATGGGGTCGGCCTCGGGTGAACTCATCGGCGCCCAGATCGAACAGGCGGTGTACCCGCGCGCCCGGCGTAGCGGATAAGCGGCTGACGCCGGCCAGGGGGGTGTTGGACTCGACCGCTTCACCCGCCTGCACCAATACCTGCTGCGCTTCGGCGCACAAGGTGCCGCCTGCGTACAAGCCTTGAATCCTGCCACTGCCCGCAGCCTGGCCCCTATTGCCTTGGCCCCTATCGCTTGGGTCCCTATCGCTTGGGTCCCGGGGTAATGAGGCGATGCCGGCTGCACGATAGCTATGTCCGCTCCCATGGCGTCCGATCCCATGGCCCAAGATGGCCTCGGCGATATCGATGATGCGGCTGTAGATGCGAATGCTCTTAACGGTCTGGGTGGCGCCGCCGCGATGGTAGCCGATGAGGCAGGCGCTGGCCGGTTTGCCGCACTGCGATAGCGCGTGCACGACCCGCTCGGCCACTGTAGGGGCGGGCGGTTTAGCGATCACAACGATGTGCCGGGTGCCGGGATCGGCGGCCAGGCGCGCTAGCGCACTCAGGCAGCCCAGAGCGCCCACCGCTTCGCTGAGATCCCTGCCGCCCACACCTAGAGCGTGGCTCACGCCCACCCCGTCCTCGGCCAACAAGACGCTGAATTCTTGCAGGCCGGTGCCCGAGGCGGCGATGATGCCGATGTCACCGCTGGGGATTGCGTTGGCAAAGCCGATGGCGGTGCCGGCCACTAGGGCGGTGCCGCAGTCCGGGCCCATCAACAGGCGTCCGGCGGCCTGCGCTCGCTCTTTTAAGCGCCGCTCCTCGGCCACCGGTACGTTGTCGCTGAAGACCATGACGTCGAGGCCGGCATCCAGCGCCGCCTGCGCCTCGCCGGCGGCGAATGCGCCCGGCACCGAGATCAGGGCGAGGTTGGCGGTGGGCAGGCGCTCTAGGGCAGCGCCAAGGGAGCGGGCGTTGGCGGGGCCTGCGTCCATGCTAGCCGCAGCGCCACTGCGCATGGCGCTCAAATGGTGGTGGGCTGCTCGCATGGCGGCACTGGCGCTGTGCGCATCCACGGCGCGAATGGCGATGACGAGATCATGGGCGCCTAGCCCAGCCAAGCCGTTATGCGAGCCGTCATCGGTTGGATGAGTGTTGGCCCGCTCGGGGTCGATGAGCCCGGCCGCTTGTAATAGCTCGAGGTTAGCCGGCGTCGCCATCATGAGGGCCGCTTCTTCCACCCCGGCTTCCTCTTGTAGTTGCACCGACAGGCGCATCAAGGCGAGGGAGTCCAGATAAGTGCCGCGCTCAATGTGGTTGACGATGGCGCTCATGGCGTGTCCAGCGTGCGGATGAAGGCATCGGCGGCTTGGGTGAAACAGCGATACGGCGCCTCGACGATACCGGCACCCACTTGGCCGATACCGGGCTGGCGGTGGGCGATGCCGGTGTTGATGGTGGGCATGACGCCGCTATGGGCGACTTTCAATACATCGATGCCGGTGGGCACGCCGGCGAAGTCCAGTGCCGGGATGGTCCAGTCGTTGCCGCGGGCGCAGGTGATGGCGTACATGGCGCGGGTGTAGGCCAGCGCTTCGCTGGCGCTGCCGGCCCCGACGAAGCCGGCGACGGCGGGCGCGGCGGCCATGGCAAAGCCGCCTAGCCCGATGGTTTCAACGATGGTGGAATCGCCCAGGTCGGGATTGGCATCGGCGGCGCTGAAGCCCGGGAAATACAGACCGCGCGGCATCTCGACCGGCGCGGTGAACCATGTATCCGCGGTGGCGCTCACCCGCACGCCGAAGTCGGTGCCGTTACGGGCCATGGCGGTCACCAAGGAGCAGTGCGCTATGCCGGCCAGCGGATCCATGATGGCTTTGCCCATGGCCATGGCCATGTTCAAGAACCACTGATCGTTGCTGCCCATGAAGCTCAAGACTGCACCCGCCGTTTGCGCATCCGGCGCGCAGCGGCTGACGAAGGGCGCCAGTTCGCGGATGAAAAGGCTAGTGCAAGCGGCATTGCGCTGGTGCATTTCATCGCCCATGGCAAGGCCGCGGGCGGCGAGGCTCTTCAAGTTCACGCCGCCACTGTCGGCGAGGGCCGTCGAGAGCAGCGGGCGCAATACGCCGGCCAGCCAATGCAGGCGGGCGATGACCGTTGCATCGTTAGCGCCAAAGCGCAGCACTTTGCCTACGCCTTCGTTCAAGGTGCAGTAAGCACGGTTGGAGAAAGCGCGGTTTTCCACCACCATCACGGCCATGTTGCCGGTGGTCAAACCGGTCATGGGTCCTACCGCGCCGTGATGGTGATTGGGGCTGAACGTGAAGGCGCCTTCGGCGGCCAGCTCGAAGCCTTCCGCCAAGTTGGCGGCCCAGCCTTCGAACACGGCGGCGCCGGCGATGGCGCCGCGCAGCGGCCCGCACATGCGCTCCCAGGTGATGGGCGGTCCGGCGTGCAATATGCGGCGCTCATCCAAGCCTTCGATGAGATCCTTGGCCAGGCCCACGTCCACCAGCACTGGCTCGGCTTGCTGCATACGGGCCACGGCCTGCGTATTGGCGGCGGCAATGCGCTCGCCATGGACCGCATTGACGTGCCGCAAGCTGGCGTCCAAGGCGGCATCGCCCCCGGCCGGCGGCCGCCAATCCACGTGTACACAGGGCAGTCCTTGCGCCTGCAGGTCGCGGGCGAACTGAGCAAGGCCGATGTTGATGACGCGCGGTGGGCCCGAATTCAATAAGTCGTCGGTCATGTCGATGCCCAATCTCCTATATGACGGGGGTCGAAATGACATAAGAAGTGGATGAGTACCCGGGCCGCGGCGGCGGCGTCCGCGCCACTTATCGCTTCGTCCGGATGATGGCTGATGCCTTTGGCGCAACGCACGAACAACATCGCTGATGGCACCAGGGCGGCCATCGCCGCGGCGTCGTGCCCGGCGCCGCTGGGTAAATGCTTAACGGGGTGGCCGCAGGCACGCACGGCGCCGGCCAGCCGGGCGCTCAGGCGCTGATCGCAAGCGACGCTGCGAGCGCTGTGGGTTTGGCGCACATCGAAGCTGACGCCACGGCGCGCCGCGATTGGCTCGAGCGTGGCGCGTATAGTGTTTACAGCCTGCTCGCGCGCGGCATCATCACCGGCCCGTATATCCACCGAGAACGTGGCAGCGCCAGGGATCACATTGACCGCGCCGGGGGCGACCGCGAGTTGGCCCACCGTGCCCACCAGACCCTCGGTGGCGCAGTACTGTTCGATGAACAAGATCACCTCGGCCGCCGCCGCTAGAGCATCTTTGCGCAGCGCCATCGGCACGGTGCCGGCATGTCCCGCCGCACCGCTGACAGTGATGGCTAGACGGGTGGCGCCAGCGATGGCGCTGACGATGCCAACGGGTAAGTCTTCTGCCTCCAGCACCGGGCCTTGTTCTATATGCACCTCGACGTAAGCGGCCAGTTCGCCGGGGCGGCGGGCGGCGTGGGCCAGCCGCTCGGGGGCTAGGCCGAAATCGCGCAGGGCGCCGCGCAGGCTGATGCCGTCGCTGTCGCTAGCCTCCAGCACCGCCCTGTCCAAGGTGCCGGCCATGGCGCGGCTGCCGAGGTAAGTGGATTGGAAGCGGGCGCCTTCTTCATCGCCGAAGGCGGTCACTTCCAGCGGGTAACAGGGCTGCCAGCCGGCGCGTTGCAGGTAGGTTGCGCACACCAGGGGCAGGACGATGCCCAAGGCGCCGTCGTAGCGCCCGCCATCGGGTACCGTGTCTATGTGGGAGCCTAGCATCAGGGCGGGTAAATCCGGCTGGCGGCCTTCTAGCCGGCCCACTAAGTTAGCCGCCTCATCCAATCTGACGCTCATGCCGGCATCGCTCATCCAACTCGACAACTGGCCGATGGCACCGCGGTGTTGCGGGGTCAGGTAGCGCCGGGTGAGCTGGGTGCTGCACTCGCTGTATAGCGCGAGCCGGTCCAGCCGTTGCATGAGATCCCGAGCGAGTTGATCGTAGGCTATGCCGAGCATTGGTATCGCCGCTGGTGTTGTGTCTCCGGCCAGCGCTGCCAGCCAAGCGCGGGCGCGCCGGGAGCGGGCACTACTCAGCCCGCAAACGCACTATTGTACGCGCTGGCGCGGGCCGCAGATCTACGCTTTCTCGTTTTCGCTAGCTGACTGGGCCGGTAGCTGACTGTAGCGCACGCATATGAGCCCATTTGATCGTGATCCGCGCGGCATGCTGGGGTAGGGCGCCACACCGCCCGCTCCGGCTTGGCCCGGCAGCGCACGGCCCGCGCTTCAGTTCGTCATCGACTTTGAAGCAGGGGCGAAGAGCATTGCATCTTGCACCGTGCTGCTGCTTGCGGGGCGTTGTTGCCGGAGCAGGATGCTTTTGACGTGCTAGTGTGGGCAGGGCCGCGAGGCGCCCAAGATGCTATCGGCCGGTTTGCCTCGCCGCCTAGCGGGCCGCCCAGGCCGGGCCGCATCGCTGGCGCGGTCTCATGAGCAGGTTCGGGTGCGGCGCCGTATCGATATTGCGTGCCATTGGCAGCAGCAGCATCCAGCGTAAAAGGCGCCAAGGGCCAGCCGTGGAAGTGACGGGGTGGACGGCAGCCAGGTGGTATTCATGCGGGGTGGCAAGTATTATGAAGCGCACGCCAAAAGCATGGTCTTATGGTTGGATCTAGCTGCAGCCAAAGCGCACAGGTGGCATCACTCATCGATTCCACTGCCACGGATCCCACTGCCACGCGCCCGTAGCTCAACCGGATAGAGCATCGGCCTTCTAAGCCGAGGGTTACAGGTTCGAGTCCTGTCGGGCGTGCCATTTTCAAGCGGACATTTAGCGCTCCTTTTGGGTGAGTATTCGGTAGCTCCGTAGCACCAAGTGCTGAACCCACACAAGATCGGTCTTCATCCATAGACAAGTATGGAAGCGCCACTGGGACGGGCCAGTCGGTGTTGGCCAGTCGGTGTTGGCCAGTCGGTGTTGGATGTAGGCGGCCCGGAGCAGTCACTACCTTGTTGATAGGGTATGAGGGCAGCGCCCGGCGTTCAGCCAGAATGCCTTCGTAGCCAGCGCGGGACTGGGCCCTGTAGAGCACTTCGAGGCCGATGGCGGGGCCGGTCGCTACCAGAGCGCCGACGAGCAAGCACCCAAGCTGATCGCTGACTCGCCGATGTGCGAGTCGCGCGCGGGCGCTCTTAGTCGGTGAGATAGAGCGGTGCTACCGCCACGCACCTTGGCATAGCGTCATCGTCGGCTAGCTCGGTGCCCCCTGCGGACTGCGGCCGTTCGCCCACCCAATTCAATCAGTGGCAATTTCTTCAAGGTGTCAATAGTTTCGAGGTAATCGGCAAATGATGGCGCCTGCGGTGTAAACATCGCCGCGGGTAATCACTTCGTCCCCGTATGGGTGGGCTGGGACAACGCCCAGTTCGCGGCCGCCTAAGGCGCCCGTATATGTTCAGTCCAGCCGTAGTAGTAGCGGGCGCTTCGGCCTGGCAGTTGTGTAAGACGAATAAGGCGGACTACCGCAGCGGCGCGGCGAGCTGTACGAAGCGTCGATGCAACGGCTCAATCAACGCTGGGAGGAGGCCAAGGCACTGGAGAAAGCTCTGAGCTGGTAGCGCCGCAGATATTCTCGAATTGCATGAAGAGCCGGCCTGGGCCGATCCCACTGGCCGCAACCCGGAGCTTGAAACACAGCGCTTAAGGGCCACCGTTGACTTGAGGGGATTTTATTGGTGGGCCGTGTAGGGATCGAACCTACGACCCGCTGATTAAGAGTCAGCTGCTCTGCCAACTGAGCTAACGGCCCTTTGTTTTTGAAATCAATGAGTTATAAGTGTTTTCTCGTCTGCTGCTGTTCTGATGCGCGCTCTAGGCTCGGGCATAATCACGTCGTGACTAGGCGGCCGCTCCCGCCAACACCAACATCACGCACGCCCTCGCGCACCAAGTATAAGAGTCTACCAGAAAGTGGGGTGCGGGTGAGTGCACGCTCTGTCACAGGAGGGAACATCAAGAAACCCTCAAGGCTAATGCTGCATCTTGGTTTTCAAACCGTGAGGCGGCTCGGGAGATGAGCGAAGGTCTTATCGGCTTGGGTTATCGCAACATTGCATTTCTGAGCGAGGCCGAAGATGCTTGGACTCGCGGTGCAGCGCGATGAGCCGGCTTTGAGGATGCTATGAAAGCCGCTGGCCTGCCTTGCCATCGCATGATCCGGTTTGTTGAACCTCCAATGTCAATTGAGGATGGATTTCAGATTAGCTGTGCATTTGATCAGCATTTTGGCGATGCTGATCATGTTTTTTGTGTCTCTGACGTCTCAGCGTTTGGAGTTTTATCAGCGCTAAAGCAACAAGGTATTCCAGTACCCGAAGATCTTGCGATCGCTGGTTTTGGTAATTTTGAATAGATACGCTTTCAATATGATGTATTTAATCAGCTAAATCAAATCACTGCTGTCCCATAAACTTTTGCATGAGCTTAGAATCAAAGACTATTCTGCGCTGATTTGTTAGAATGGAGGTTCAGAATATCTTTCAATATCAACAGGATAATAGCCTTGAGTCACAGTAACAGCGTATTTTCACAGCGACTGAAACTGATTTCTAGACATGAATTTGAAACCCTCGCAAAAACCCATCATAAAGGCTGTGTGTTGAGGACAATGTGACGCTGGTCACAGTTTGTGGCGTTGGCTCGTGTTAACGAGCAACAGCCTTATCCACTCTACGAAGGATTATTTTGGAAGCTGCTGGCACGATGTCAGAGCTTGGCGCTTAAGGATGGATTTCGCTTTAAAAATAAGCTTTATTCCTTGGATGCATCGACCATCGATTGATGCTTATCACTACTTCCTTGGGCCAAATTTCGTAACACCAAAGGCGCGGTTAAATTACATGTTGGTCTAGCCCATGATGGTTTTTTACCGGCCTTATGACTATTACCGAAGGCAAATAACAAGATATTACACAAGGCCGTAGTCTAGAACTGGATGCGGGTTCTATTGTGGTGTTTGATCGTGGCTATACGGACTTCACGTGGTTTAACTGGCTCAATTCAAAGGGGATTTATTTTGTCACCCGGTTGAAAGCCAATACGAAATACCGAGTGATTTCTCGCCATCCGGTGAATAAAGAGCAGGGCATCACCTCGGATCAGACGCTGATTTTAACGGGCCCTAAAGCCGATATCTGCCCGATTAAGTTGCGCCGGATGGGTTATAGTGACCCAGGGACCGGCAAGCATTACGTCTTTCTCACCCATCCATTCGAATTGGCTGCCAAAACCATCGCGGATATTTATAAGTCGTGTTGGCAAATCGAGTTATTCTTCAAATGCATCAAACAAAATTTGAAGATTAAGTCATTCGTAGGCACGTCAAAGAATGCTGTCATGACTCAAATAGGGGTCGCTATGTGTATGTATTTAATGGTCGCTTACCTGAAATTCTCTGGCCGGGTTGGTCCTGACCGGTCTGGCCATGGGGCCGCCATCGGCTCGGGCGATGGCGGCCGACCGGGTGACCCTGGAACTCCGGCCCGAGCGCTCAGGCCACGCGAACGAGTCGATCTGGCTGCAGGTGACAGTTGGCGCTCTGGATCGCGGCGCTTCGATCCGCGTCAACAGCGCCGACGGCGCCTTGCTCGGCTCGGTTTCTCCCTATAGCGCCCAGGCGCGGACCGCCGGGGGCAGCTATCTCATTTCCCTCCCCCACGCCCTCACCCGCGAGTTACCGATCCGTCTCACCTTCACGCTCGACCGCGGCCCCCCTCACCCCCGTCGCGCCCCCACTCCGGCTGAGTTGTTGAACGCCAAACTCGTACTCCTGCCAACCTCAAAATAACCCGTCGCGGCATCCTCTTGATGATCCTCCCCAATACCACGCCTCCTCATCGTCACACACGATAATCGGCGCGTCTCTCTCGCTTCGTCTTGCCCGCTCATCCTCAACACGTTATTCAACGGGGTAACAACCGCCAATCCATTTTCGCAACTGATGAGGATTATCGGGTCTACCTCTCCAAGTTGGTAGACGCCTGCGAGCGCCATCATTGTGAGGTACACGCCTATGTGCTCATGACCAACCATGTGCATTTGCTGATGACGCCACATCACGAAGGGAGCATCGGCAACGTCATGCAGAGCCTCGGGCGCTCCTATGTACGCTATTTTAATGATAGGCATCAGCACACCGGCACGCTTTGGGAAGGCCGCTACCGGGCCACCCTTATCGATAGCGAGCGGTATCTGTTGCTCTGTTACCGCTACATCGAGCTGAATCCCGTACGGGCCGGCATGGTCCCAGAGCCGGGGGCTTATCGGTGGTCGAGTTATCATGCCAATGCCCTTGAACGCGCGGATGCATTGGTCACACGTCCCATGCGTTATATGAGGCGCTCGGCAACGGGGAGAGAGCGCATCATATGGCGTATCGCGCCTTGTTCCAAGAGACGCTTGAAGCGTCGATGCCGACTGCGATCCGGGAGTCGATGAACAAGGCGTGGGTGTTGGGCGATGAGGGCTTTGTGGAAGCGATCACAACGTCTCTGAAACGGCGATCAGCGCCGATGGCTAGAGGTGGGGATCACCGGTCGCTGGCCTACCGAGAGCGGAAGCTGTAAATCAATGGAGTCTGACCTCTTCATGATTCAATGAGGAAAACCTTTAGCTAGCCTGTGGACTGTGTAACCGTTCCAAGAGTGACAGAACGCATGGCCGCGACCCGGTCACCGGCCGGCGGGTGCGCTCTTTAACCCCCGTCGTCAGCAGTGGGAGCGCCCTTTCCAATGGAGTGAGGATGGCGACCTCAATGAATCCGAGACCTCGATCCTTCTCATCCCAAACGCTGCGCCATGCTTCTCTTACCAACGCCTCAAACCGTATCCTCGCGTCCTTCGCGCCTGCACCAGTTTCGAGCCCCAGGCGTTTGACACGCTCCTGATTCCGGTTTGAACCGGCTTACCGCACCACCGAGTGCCGAAACAAAGCCTCGCACAAACGGCGCTACGCTTCGTGCACCGTTCGCCACCGGAATGTCTCGATTGCCCCTCTACCCGCTTACGCGGACGACGGGCCAAACACGGGTGGGTTGTAGGCGCCGTGCTGGTCCTCGCCGTCTGTCCAGCGCACTGACAGCGTCATACCCTCGCGCAGGTTGGCCAACGTCGATGTCGATCGGATAGGAGACGAAGAGCGGCCCTTCGTCCAGTTCGAGGACGATAGCAGTGTAAGGCGCCGGGTATTCCTGGAAATAGCTGCGGCGAGACGTTGTCCACGACAGCACCTTGCCCTTGCAAGCGCGCTTTCACCGCGCCCCAGCGCCACGACCGGGCGAACTCGAGGCGCTGCTGAGAACGCGCATCACGCGCCTCACCCGTACGCCGGTGCGTGCGGGTGGGCGGGTCGGCGAAGAGGAGCAGTCCTCCCTCGACTTCGACCTCAACTCGCCCTACGAGCCATTGACCCGCGCCGCCATCGGGTAGGTCATCGCCGCCGCTCGCCAGGCCGGGCGGGCCACGATGCGCCTACCTTACCCTTGGCTGGCCGGCCAATCTAGGGCCGCACTCCCCAAGCCCTTCACTGCCGCTGGCGAGGGCTGCTCGCTCAACTGCGCGGTGGCCGGCGAGCCAAACGAGCGCGCCACGCTCGAACGGGTGGGCCTATACCTGGCCCGCGGCCCCCTCGCCGAGCAGCGCTTAAGCGTCCAGGGCAAGGGCCTGGGGGGGGGGGGGGGGGGGGGGGGGGGGGGGGGGGGGGGGGTGAGTGGAAGCGCTCCTTCAGCGATGGCACCCCCCACGGACTGTTCGAGCCCGAGAACTTTATCGCGTCTCTGGCCGCCCTGGTGCCACGTCCTAGGGGCCACGTCCTAGGGCGCATCCGGTGAGGGACCCCGGCCTCTTGGCGCCCCATGCACCCCCGCGCCGCCTCATCGTCGCGCCCCGCCCCAAGCCCAACGCCAATTCTACCGAAGAGGATGGGCCGCCCAGCGCGCCACTGAACGGGCGGGCTCCATTGAAATGCGTATTCGCTATCGATAGCCGCCGCGGCCCACGCTGCGAGGGTGAGGGGCGTGTCAGTGCGGTTGTCACCGAGCCAGGGGTGAGGGCCCGGAGCCTGCAACACCTTAACCGCCACGGCACCGAACCCCCTGATGGCACCATGGCATCAATGCCGCGCTGAGCCCACCAATAGCTTGTGCCATTCGAGCCCATGGCCCGCGGTTAACGCACGTCACGACACACACGCCCTCAGATTCAATCGCAACGGCTGTCGGCGAGCGACGCGCCTGACGTAGGGCCTGGTCTAAGCCCCTCGCTGCGCCGACGGGTGGTCCCGGGGCTTCGCCTTATGAACCTTACCTCGATACTCAGCCATGCTGCCCCAAAGGCCGCTTAAATTTCCTATCCCCTAAAAAATTTACGATATCAAGTCCCGCAGCCTATCATAATCTACATCACTGCCATTGAAGAACTTCAAAATCTTGCACAGGGGATTACTGAAAGCATGGTCAAAACCCTTACACTGTATCTGGCCCGGCGCCATGTCAGGGATTTTTATGCAAAAGGGGGATGCGGTACCTGCCTGGGTGACGGCGGGCAAAAAAACAGTGGCAGTGCGCATCCCCGATCATCGATTCTGCCTGGAACTCGTCAGGCAGGTGGGCTATCCCCTGGCCGTCACTAGTGTCAATATTTCCGGGATGGAGACCCATAAAATGGCCCAGGGCGTGGCAGAGCAATTGGGTCCAGGGGTGTCACTGGTATTGGATGGGGGTGCAAGTCAACGGGATGCCCCGTCCACGCTGGTTGATTTTACCGGCACAACACCAGCACTATTGCGCGAAGGCACACTTTACTTTTGTTGAACTGCAGCGGTTTTTGCCCACTCTGCAACAGGTGGCTGAAGCCGGGATGCGACATGGAATGCAATAAAAAACAAAGAGAAAAAACACATTGCCGTTTTATATAAGGTAGATTATGAAATATTCTGAAGCCCGACTAATTACAGGTGAAGATGTACAACACTATTCTTTCCTACAGCGAAAAGATCCAGAAATTTTTAGTATCTTCAATCAGGAAAATAAACGTCAAAATGCAACCATCGAGTTAATTGCATCCGCTAATGCCGTCAGCCCTGGTGTACTCGAAGCCATGGGTTCAGCGCTCACCGATAACGTGGTCGAAGGCTATATCGGCGAACGCTACTTCAGTGGGTGCCAGGAGATCGACCGTTTGGAGAGCCTGGCGATGGAGCGGGCCAAACGACTGTTCGGGGCCGCCCACGCCAATGTTCAACCCTACTCCTGCTCACAGGCCAATCAGGCCGTTTATCTGACGACCATGGAGGCAGGTGAGCGACTGCTGAGCATGGATCTGATGCACGGCGGGCATTTGACCCACGGCGCAAAATTCACTATGACCGCCCATCATTACGAAGTTCATTCATACCAGGTGAGCCGTGAAAATGAGCAGATTGATTACGATCGGATTCTTCGTCAGGCCAAGGAAATCCGGCCAAAATTGATTATCGCCGGAGCCAGTGCCTATCCCCGGATCATTGATTTTAGACGCTTTCGGAAAATCGCTGACGAAGTGGGGGCATATCTCCTGGCGGATATGGCCCATGTTGCGGGCTTGGTGGCAGCGGGGCTTTATCCCTCTCCGGTGCCCCATGCTCACGTTGTCACCAGCAGTACCCAGAAAACTCTGCGTGGTCCCCGCGGTGGCATTATTTTACTGGGTGAACAGGCGGCCGACCAATTGTCTCGGAAAATTGACAGTGCGCTTTTCCCGGGTATGCAGGGTGCGGCACATATGCATATCATTGCGGCCAAGGCGGTGGCTCTACAGGAGGCGTCACAGCCTGAGTTTGCAGAATATCAACGGGTTGTTCTCAACAACGCCAGAGTATTGGCCGCAGATCTTGAAGCCTGCGGCTTCCGCATTGTCTCTGGCGGCACGGACACCCATTTGATGCTGGTAGACCTGCGTTCCCGGGATATTACCGGGCGGGAAGCCGAAAGCCGGCTGGAAAACATTGGCATCACCGTCAATAGAAACCTGATTCCCTATGACGTCCGGAAACCCTGGATCGCCAGCGGTATTCGTATCGGCACCTCGGCGATAACCAGTCGGGGATTCGGCCCGGAGGAAATGCATACTATTGCCACTATCATAGACAAGGTACTCAAGGGCAAGCCGGGCGCCCAAATCCTTAACCAGGCCCGCCAGGAAGTGACCCGTCTATGTCACCAACATACCAAGAACAACAGTTTTACTGTTGCCGTACCGTGGTGAACGCTTGTAGCGGTAAAGTTTTCACAAGCAAGGCCCCTGAATTTCGCGGGCGCCCTGATCAATATACCCCAAGATAAGAACAGAGGAGTATTACCATGAATTCCACATCAGCCGGTTTGCCTGCCAATAATGACGCCGCCACAGAACGTGCGCGCAGACACTACAACAGCCAGGATGCAGAAAATCTATATGAATTTGTTATCGGCAGCGACACCCTTAATCTCGGTTTATACGACGAGCCGCCCACTCGCACCATTGCCCAGGCGATGCAAAAAACCACCGAGTGGATGGCGGGCAATGCCGTGGGGTTGAATGCCGATTTCCATGTCCTGGATATTGGCGCAGGCTACGGGCCTGCCGCCCGTTATCTGGCCCGGACCTATGGTTGCCATGTCATCTGCCTGAATATCAGCGAAGAGCAAAATGCGAAGAATGAAGCACTGAATCGGGAACAAGGCCTCGACCATCTGATTACGATTGTGCCCGGCAATTTTAAGCAAATGCCGCTTCCGGATGCCAGCTTCGATCTGGCGTGGACCCAGGACGCACTCTTTCATACCGATGAACTCGATAAGGTTCTGGCGGAAACCTATCGTGTGTTAAAACCGGGTGGGCAATTTCTCCTTATGGATATTTTGCAGGCGGACAATTGTCCCGATGGCGCGCTGGCAACGGCGCTCAGCCGGGTCAATATCCATCACCAGCGCATCGGCTCCTTCCAATACTATCGGGAAATCGCAGCGGGTCTGGGGTTTGAATGCCTCAACACAGTTGAACTGTCCAAACACCTGTTAATACACTATAGCAACTGGCGGGATGCGGTGATTGAGCATTACGCCGAACTTAGCCGGATTTGTTCCACTGATTTTTTAGAGCTGACGCAAACCGGATTTGCCCATTGGGTGGAGGCCGCTGAAAACGGCCTGTTTGAATGGGGTTTGTTGCATTTCCGCCGCCCTTGAGGTGATGGCCTGAGAACCTTGCAAATTCATCGCAACCCCGAAGGAAATACCAGTGACTCCTGAACACATTCTGCAAACCCACCACGACCATGTGCTTTACCCATGGGTGGCTCAGAACAGCGTGACCAATCCTATCGTGATAGACCGCGCCGAAGGGGTCTATTTCTGGGACACGAACGGCAAACGCTATCTGGACTTTTCCAGCCAGTCCGTGAATATGAATATCGGTCACAGCCACCCTAAGCTGTTGGCGGCATTAAAGCGGCAAACCGATCAGCTTTCTTTTGCCAATCCCACTATTGCGACGGATATCAGGGCGCAGGCAGCGGCCAAACTGGCTGAAATTACACCTGGGGATCTGACCAAAACCCTGTTCACTCTAGGGGGTGGTGAGGCCGTTGAAAACGCCATTAAAATTGCCCGTCAATACACGGGCCGCCATAAAATTATCACCCGCTATCGCAGCTATCACGGCGCTTCCCTCGGGGCGGGTACCGCCACCGGAGACCCCAGGCGCCTGTACAGTGAAAACGGCGTCAGTGGTTTTGTGCGGGTACACGATCCCTATGCCTACCGCTGTCCCTTCGGCTACGCACCACAAGGCAACCCCCAGGTTTATATCGATCATGTGATCCAGACTATTGAGTTTGAAGGCCCGCACACGGTAGCCGCTATTCTCATGGAAAGTATTACCGGGTTTAACGGCATGATCATTCCCCCCGATGGCTATTGGCAGGCGCTGCGGGCTTATGCCGACAAGCACGGCATCCTATTGATCTGCGATGAGATCCTGGTGGGTTTTGGCCGTACCGGAAAAATGTTTGGTATCGATCATTACCAGGTTGTCCCGGATATTATGGTAACGGCCAAAGGTCTTACCTGTGGCTATGTGCCTATGGGAGCGGTAACCGTAAGGCAGGCTATTGCCGATTACTTCGGTGATATCCCCCTAGGCTCTGGACTCACCTACAGTGGTTATCCCTTAGGCTGTGCAGCCGCCGTGGCAACTATGGCTATCTATGAAGAAGAGAAGTTGGTGGAAAACAGCCGGGTGCTCGGTGACTATATGGCCACACAACTGCAAACCATAAAAGCCCGGCACCCATCGGTGGGGGACGTTCGCAGCCTGGGTCTGTATGGCTTAATTGAATGTGTGAAAGATCGTGAAACCCGGGAACCCCTGGTTCCATGGAACGCCAGTTCAGCTCAAATGGGCGCAATGGGTAAAATCAGCGCCTGTCTGCAGCAACGGGGTATAAGCACACTGGTGCGCTGGAACTGGATTTTCGTTGCTCCTCCCCTGTGCATCACCAAACATCAGCTGGATGAAGGCCTTACCGTGATTGACGATGCACTGGTTATTGCCGACCAGGCCTATACCGGCTCTGGTGTTTTTCCAGGTGTTCAAACAGCCGCAGCCGCTGCCGCCACTGGGGCAGACTCTGTACGGGTCGGTAATGGCGAGAACCACCGGCGCATCGGCCTGATCGGTCTGGGTAATATTGGCGGCAATATGGGGATCAACCTGCTGAAGCAGGGCTTTTCCCTTTCTGTATACGACATTGATGCCTCGAAAACAGACCCTTTAATCGCCGCCGGAGCCCATGGCTGCGATTCCGTGTCGGACCTGGCCGGTGGCGCCGATGTCATTATTACCAGCCTTCCCGGCCCCAGGCAGTTGGAGTCGGTGATGCTGGGCGATACCGGTGTTCTCGCCCATGGGCGACAGGGTCTGATCTGGATTGACACGGGCACCAATTCCATAGCAGTGATGAACCGTATTTCAGATGGCGCCGCGGAACGAGGTATCGCTTCTATTACCGCACCGGTCTCCGGTGGCGTCGCCGCGGCTGAAGCCGGTACACTCTCTATTTTTGTCGGTGGTCATCAAGACACATTTAAGGCAATCCAGCCAGTGCTTGAGGCGGTTGGTTCGCAGATTTATTATGTTGGCAATTATATCAATGCCCCCCTCATAAAATTGCTGATCAATTATCTTTGTCTTATCAATGCCAAGGCCATCGGCGAGGTCTTGGCGGTGGGCAGCGAAGCGGGGATCAACCTCCAGCAACTGGCGACCATGGTGCAATCGAGTACCGGCAACAGTTGGGTGATGGAAAAACTAGTACCCTCTCTGCTCGCCGGTGGAGCGGGACCGGGTTTCACCTTGGATCTGGCCTACAAGGACACCCAACTGATCAATGAACTGAACACACTGTTCGCCACCCCTCTTGAATTCAGTGATCGCCTGTGTGAAGCTTTTGATCAGGCGCGCTCCACCTACGGTGGCGAAAAAAGCTTTGCCCAGATTACTCACACGGCAAAACAGTAATACGCACCTAATTTGATATGCACCTATTAATGTGTCGTGGCTATAGAACACACCATCTCCTCGGTCCAACAGGATAGTAAAAAACTGATCGTTCATTGGGACGATCAACATCAAAGTGTATTTCACTATCTCTGGCTTCGGGACAATTGCCGCTGTGTTGACTGTGGTGAACCGGCGCTCGGGAGAAAACAATTCCGCATTACGGATGTACCGCTGGACCTACGGCTTGAATCAGTGGTGGTTAAGGATGCCAGGCGAATTGAAGTGGTTTGGGAAAATGACCGGCACAAAAGCACTTATACTGCTCAGTGGTTACGTCAGTACTGTTATTCCGAGCGCGCACGGGCACAGCGTCGCCACCGGCCCGTGCTCTGGGATAGCCGGATTGCCAAGGATTTGCCCCAGGTCAATTATGCCGCCGTACTGGCCACAGATGCAGAGCGTCTGCGGATGTTGGGGCGGGTACGGGACTATGGATTTTGCCTGGTAAAAAATGTGCCGCCCCGCCGGGGAGAATTGGAAACCTTCGCGGCTTCATTGGGCGTTATTGTCGAGACCGATTCAGGTAGGATTTTTGAGATCCTGCTCAAGTCGGGGGAAGACATCAAAAGCGTCGCCCACTTAAACAGTGACCTCATACCCCATCATGATGATAGCTACCGCACCACCTTCCCCAGTATTATTTTTTTCCATTGTCTTGTGGCTGGTGACAATGGCAGTGGGCAGTCAGTTTATGTCGATGGCTTACAGATTGCCGAATGCCTGCGCCGGGAAGAACCGGAGGCCTTTGCTCTGCTCAGTCACTATGCCGTCCCCTTTTGCAAGCAGCAGGGCGGTCAGATTCATATGCAAGCCCGCAGCCCTTTAATTCATCTGGACAGTGAAGGCAATATTACAGGTGTCCGCATTAGCAATTTATTTGTTGCCCCTCTCGACTTACCGGAAATGATTGTCGAACCCTTCTACAGGGCCTACAGAAAACTCATGGATTATTATACTGCTCGGCAATACCAACTGATGCTGGACCTATGCCCCGGAGACCTTATCATACTGGATAATCACCGGGTTTTACACGGACGCACGACGATCAATGCCGAAAATCAGGATCGTCATTTGCGCCACTGCTACGGGGATCGGGATTACCTGTACAGCCAATGGCGGACCCTGAACCAATCCCGGGCATTGCACACTTTGGAAGACCAGTGACGGCTATCGGCCGCTGTGGGCGAGAGGGTGAGCCGTCGTCGGATTGGGCGACTGATGAAACAAGCCGGATTAGGGTGCCGGACCAAGCGCCGCTTTAAAGCGACAACAGATTCGAAACACATTGAGCCCGTCTCGTGAAATCTGCTCAACCGTCAGTTTAAAGCCAATCGACCCAACCAGTCCTACATTGGCGACATCACGTATATACCCATCACACTTCAAGATGCGAACATCGGTGCATTAATAATGTGAAACCTATCAGTGATTCTTTTTCTCAATACAATCTTTCGTCTTCCAATGCGCTTGAAAAAATTCAAAGAGGCTTCCCGAAAATCTACAAACTTCTCATAGTACCGATTATAAGTAACCGCTTCATGCATCATTTTCCAAAGTCGCTCAATTGGATTT
>WLWF01000978.1_pt1 | contig 25675 bp, 10 predicted proteins | sample 6718331 | NCBI WGS metagenome assembly WLWF01 (sample SAMN12718692, study PRJNA515312) | sponge metagenome | isolation source: marine sponge | host: Mycale hentscheli | place: New Zealand: South Island, Marlborough, Capsize Point | collected 2003-05-01
TACCTATGGAGTGGAATTACGAAGGATACATTGATTCTTATGGATTACCTGTCTTCGACACGCCTAAAAAATCAATACAAGGACCGCAAGGTGAAGAAATAGATTTAGGCGTAATAGAGTATTGGGACAATGAAGTAGAAGGTCTCAAGCAAGATCAAGATGCTTTAAATGAATTTTACAGACAGTTTCCACGCACTACTAAACACGCTTTTAGAGATGAATCAAAGCAATCTTTGTTTAATCTAACTAAAATATACGAGCAAATAGATTTTAATGAAGATTTAAAAAATTCTATAAACGTTACGAGAGGATCTTTTAGTTGGCAAAATGGAGAAAAAGATACTAATGTTATTTTTTCACCTAATAACAATGGAAGGTTTTATGTAACATGGGTTCCAGATCTAGAACTTCAAAATAAAAGATATAATAAATATAATACTATGTATCCTGGAAATGAGCATATTGGAGCTTTTGGCTGTGATCCATATGATATATCTGGAACAGTAGACAAAAGAGGTTCAAAAGGTTCTTTACATGGTTTAACTAAATTTAGCATGGAAAAAGCTCCATCTAATCATTTTTTCTTAGAATATATAGCAAGACCTCAGACAGCTGAGATATTTTTTGAAGATGTTCTAATGGCTTGTGTTTTTTACGGTATGCCAATATTAGCAGAAAACAATAAACCTAGATTACTATATTATTTTAAGAAAAGAGGCTATAGAGGTTTTGCGATGAATAGACCAGATAAAAAATATAACAAACTTTCTATAACAGAAAAAGAAATAGGCGGCATTCCAAATTCAAGTGAAGATATAAAACAAGCTCATGCGTCAGCAATTGAAACTTATATAGAAAACTTTGTAGGTTTAAAAGAAAACGGATATGGAGATCTATATTTTCAAAGAACCCTGGATGATTGGTCTAAATTTAACATAAACAACAGAACCAAACACGATGCTTCTATTAGCTCTGGGTTAGCTCTTATGGCTTGTAATAAACATAGATATTCTCCTGTTAATAAAATAAATTTAAAACCTGTAGATTTAGGTATTAAAAGATACGATAATAGAGGAATTACATCAAAAATAATAAGTTAAATGAATATATATACTAATTCAAATAGCGCTTTTCCAAGTCAAGTAGTTAGCGATCAAGAAAAAGCTAGCTGGGAATACGGCAGTCAAGTAGCTATGGCTATTGAGTATGAATGGTTTAAGTCTGGTAGGTTAAATGGTAATAGATATTTAACTAATTGGAATAATTTCAACACTCTTAGATTATATGCTAGAGGTGAACAACCTGTTCAAAAATATAAAGATGAATTATCTATAAATGGTGATTTGTCTTATTTAAATTTAGACTGGAAACCAGTTCCTATTTTGTCTAAATTTGTAGACATTGTAGTAAATGGTATATCTTCAAAAGCTTATGAGATAAAAGCATATGCTCAAGATCCTTCTTCTGTTAAAAAAAGAACTTCATATGCTTCTAAGATGTATGAGGATATGTTAGCTAAAAATTATATTGATAGTATAAAAAATACATTAGGAATTGATTTATATCAAACTCCAAATCCAGATATAATACCAGAGTCAGAAGAAGAGTTAGAACTGCACATGCAGTTAAGTTACAAGCAAGCTATAGAAATAGCTGAAGAAGAAGCTATTACGTCTATAATGGCTCAAAATAAATACGAATTAATAAGACGTAGGTTAAATATGGATTTAGCTGTTTGTGGTATTGCAGCCGCTAAAACAAATTTTAACACAGCTAATGGTGTAACTTTAGATTACGTCGATCCCGCTTATATGGTTTATTCATATACAGAAGATCCTAACTTTGATGATATATATTACGTAGGTGAAATAAAATCTATAACAATAGCAGAACTTAAAAAAGAATTTCCAAATATATCTGAAAAAGAGTTAGAACGTATACAGCAAATGCCAGGAAATAGACAGTATATAACTGGTTGGGGCGGATATGATGAAAACACTGTTCAAGTGTTATATTTTGATTACAAAACATATCATAATCAAGTATTTAAAATAAAACAAACAGATCAAGGTTTATTAAAAGCTATTGAAAAACCAGACACGTTTGATCCACCTGAAAATGATATGTTTGAAAGAGTTTCAAGATCTATAGAAGTTTTGTATAGCGGGGCTAAAGTCTTAGGAACCGACACTTTACTTAAGTGGGAGTTAGCGGAAAACATGTCAAGACCTTACGCTGATACTACTAAAGTAGAAATGAATTATACTATTTGCGCACCTCGTATGTATAAAGGTCGCATTGATTCATTAATAAGTAAGTGTGTTGGTTTTGCTGATATGATTCAAATAACTCATTTAAAGCTGCAACAAGTTTTAGCTAGAATGGTGCCGGATGGTGTTTATTTAGACATGGATGGTTTAGCCGAAGTTGATTTAGGTAATGGAACAAACTACAATCCAGCGGAGGCATTAAACATGTATTTCCAAACTGGTTCTATTGTTGGTAGATCACTTACACAAGATGGTGATCCTAATAGAGGTAAAGTACCTATTCAAGAACTACAAACTAGTAGTGGTGGTGCTAAAATACAAAGCTTAATAACAACGTATCAATATTATTTACAAATGATACGTGATGTGACAGGTTTAAATGAAGCTAGAGATGGCAGTCTGCCTGATAGAAACACTTTAGTAGGTTTACAAAAGCTAGCGGCTACAGCTTCTAATACCGCAACAAAGCATATTAACCAATCTAGTTTATTTATAACTCTAAGATTAGCTGAAAATATAGCTTTAAAAATAGCAGACGCATTAGATTTTCCATTAACAGCTGAATCGTTAAAAAACTCGATATCTGTATTTAACGTTGAAACTTTAAGTCAAATAGAAGATTTAAATTTACATGATTTTGGTATATTCTTAGAGCTTGAACCTGACGAAGAAGAGCAGGCAAAGCTAGAACAAAATATACAAATAGCGCTACAAGCTGGTAATATTGATTTAGACGATGCTATAGACTTAAGACAAATAAAAAATATCAAACTTGCAAATCAAATGCTTAAAATTAAGCGAAAAAGAAAGCAAGCTAAAGATATGGAAATTCAGCAGTCTAATATTAAAGCGCAAGCCGCTGCTCAAGCTGAAACAGCTGAAAAAACAGCTATGGCTGAAGTTCAAAAGCAAGAGGCGATATCAGGATCTAAAGTTCAATACGAGCAAGCTAGAACTGAAATGGAAATTAAAAAAATGGAAATACAGTCTCAGCTTGATCAACAAAAAATGCAAATGCAACATCAATTTGATATGCAGTTGAAGCAAGCAGAACTACAGACTCAGCAGCAAAAAGAACAAGAAAAAGAGAATAGAAAAGACAAGCGTATAAAAATGGAAGGTACGCAGCAAAGTAAAATGATAAATCAGAGACAAACAGATGGTTTGCCTGTTGATTTTGAAAACCAAAACCAGTTACCAATGGTTTAATTTTTAATTATTTAATTATATTATATTATGTCAGAAGTGAAAACAAATGAACCTGTTAAACAGGAAGGTGAGTTTAAATTAAAAACAAAAAAGAAAACGCCTAAAAAATTAAATGAAACAAAAGATAACATTACTAAAATAAATGTTAATCCAAAAGAACCTTTAGTTGAATTAGAGCCAGAGGTTAAAAAAATAATAATTCCAAAGCAAGAACAAGAAGATGCCATTCAAATCGGAGAAACAAAGGAGGTATCTGTGGAAGAACCATCCGGAGATAGCGCAACGGTGGGAGAACCTGTACAAGAGTCCAACGAGACTGTTGAAGGGTTTTCTGCGATCCAAGAAGTAACAGAAGCTGAAGTTAAACAAGTTGAAGCAGAAGTTAAAGAAGCTATAAGAGATGAAAAAGTATTAGGCAAACCATTGCCAGAGAATATTGAAAAGCTAGTTTCATTTATGGAAGAAACAGGTGGGTCAATAGAAGATTATACTCGTTTAAACGCTGATTATAGCAATATAGACGATAAAACTCTTATTAAAGAGTATTACAAAAAAAATAAACCTTATTTAGATTCTGAAGATCTTGATCTTCTTTTAGAAGAATTTGATTATGATGAAGACTTAGATGAAGATAAGGACGTGCGCAAAAAGAAACTTGCGTTCAAAGAAGAAGTTGCAAAAGCCAAAAACTTTTTAGAAGAGACTAAGAGTAAATATTACGACGAGATCAAGTTGAGACCGGGCGTTACTCAAGACCAACAAAAAGCTATGGATTTTTTCAATAGATACAATAAGGAGCAAAAGCAAGCTGAGCAACAGCATCAAATGTTTAAGGATAATACTAAAAAACTTTTTAGCGATGATTTCAAAGGTTTTGATATCAGTGTAGGTGAAAAGAAATATAAGTACAATATTCAAAACAAAGATAAAGTTGCAGAAAACCAGTCTAACATTAATAATCTAGTTAAGAGGTTCTTAGATGATAAAGGTAATGTTGTAGACACTTCTGGTTATCACAAAGCCATGTATGCTGCTGAAAACGTAGATAAGATTGCCTCTCATTTTTATGAGCAAGGAAAAGCCGATGCTATTAAGGAAGTAGTAAGTAAATCAAAAAACCCAGTTGATACTAAAGCTAGATCAACGCAGGGTGAAGTTTATTTAAACGGACTTAAGGTTAAATCTATTTCAGGTGCTGATTCTACAAAACTAAAAATAAAAACAAAAAAATTTAACTAATAAAAATTTAAAATTATGAGTTTAACTCCTCAATTTGGTGATATTATACCAAGTCAAAAGCAAGAGCTTTTAGATTCTAACTACCTACAATTCAACGGTGGTGCTAACCCTGGCGATACAGATACTTTCGCACAGCAGTACTTACCTGAAGTTTATGAACAAGAGGTAGAACGTTATGGAAACAGAACGTTATCTGGATTCTTGCGCATGGTTGGCGCTGAAATGCCAATGACATCTGATCAGGTTATCTGGTCTGAACAAAATAGATTACACATTGCATATGATGGATGTAATGTAGTAGGAGATGTTGCAGGACCGCCTGTAACAAATGTAATTCAATTTGGAGCTGGCGTAACTAACGTTATTTCTGTAAACGACACTGTTGTTGTTTTAGACCCAGCCTCTGGACAAGAAGCTAAAGCTTTAGTTATTGAAAGTACGCTAGGTGATGGGGCTGCCGGTTTTGGTGGTGCTAGCATTAAAGTAGCTTCTTTTCTTGATACAGGTTTAGTTGCAGGTAATGGAATTACAGCTGGAGCTGGAATTAAAATCTTTGTTTATGGTTCTGCTTATGGCAAAGGAACTTCAATCACGTCTAACACTGCTGCCGCTGGTGCTGCTGCAAATGGATATGTATCTGTAGATCCTAGCTTTACTCAATTTTCAAATACACCATTAATTCTTAGAAGCCAATACACAGTTTCTGGGTCTGATATGGCGCAAATTGGATGGGTGGAAGTTGCTACAGAAGACGGAACATCTGGATATTTATGGTACTTAAAAGCTGAGTCTGAAACAAGACTACGTTTTGAAGATTACTTAGAAATGTCTATGGTAGAAGCTGAAAAATCTGCTTTAACTGCTGCGGCTACAAATTTAGGAGCTGCAAAGCTACCTGGTAGCGAAGGCTTATTTGCCGCTATTGAAGATCGTGGTAATGTTCAAGTAGGATTCACTGCCGCTGCTGGTCTTGATGATTTCGATGCTATTTTGAAAAACTTAGACACTCAAGGCGCTATTGAAGAAAACATGCTTTTCTTACAAAGACAGACTGCTTTGGATTTCGATGACATGTTAGCTAATATCTCTGGTGGTTTTGCCGGTGGTACTGCTTTCGGTTTATTTGAAAACTCTGAGGAAATGGCATTAAATCTTGGATTTAGTGGTTTCCGTAGAGGATCTTACGATTTCTACAAAACTGACTGGAAATATTTGAATGACGCTTCAACTCGTGGCGCTATCGACGGAATTAATTCTATCGAAGGTGTCTTGATTCCTGCTGGAACTTCAACTGTTTACGATCAAGTACTAGGAACTAATATCCGTAGACCTTTCTTGCACGTACGATACAGAGCTTCACAAGCTGATGATCGTCGCATGAAGTCTTGGTTAACAGGTTCTGCTGGTGGTGCATTTACATCTACTCTTGATGCTATGGAAGTAAACTTCCTATCTGAAAGATGTTTAGTTGTACAAGCTGCTAACAACTTTGTATTATTCAAAGGAATCTCATAACGATTCAAAACTAATACACATCCCGTCTTCGGGCGGGGTGTTTATTTTATAACTATTTAATTTTATTATATTATGGCTAAAAAAGCTAAAGCAGTAGAAACTGTTGAGGTTGCACCTCAAGAAGTGGTTGCAAAAACACAACCTAAAACAACGAAACCTAAGTGGGAGATTAAAAATAGAGTTTATTATTTAAAAAACAATAAATCACCTATAACATTTACAATACCTGGTAAGCACACAAGAAAACATGCTTTACTTTATTTTGATGAAGAAACAGGTAAACAAAGAGAAATAAGATACGCAACAAATCAAGATTCGCCTCTTGTAGATGAACAAAAAGGAGAGGCTACTTTGGGGCATATTATATTTAAAGATGGAGACTTAGTTGTTCCAAAGGAAAAACAAAATCTTCAAAAACTATTATCATTATACCACCCTTTAAGAGGTAAAATGTATGATGAATATAGTGCTGTAGAAGAAGCAGTTGATCAATTAGAAGTATTAGATCTTCAAATAGATGCTTTAAACGCGGCAAGAAATATAGACATAGATCAAGCTGAAGCAATATTAAGAGTGGAATTAGGCTCAAGAGTAAAAACTATGAGTTCTAAAGAACTTAAAAGAGATTTACTTTTATTTGCAAGAAGTAATCCAGAGTTGTTTATTAGCTTAGCTAATGATGATAATGTTCAATTAAGAAACGTAGCTATTAGAGCTGCTGAAGCTGGTATTATTAATTTATCTAGCGATCAAAGAACATTTACTTGGGGATCAAATGGTAGAAAATTAATGAATGTACCTTTTGATGAAAATCCTTACTCAGCATTCGCTGCTTTCTTAAAAACAGACGAAGGTGTTGATATCTATAAATCTATAGATAAAAAACTATAAAAACAAGTGATACTAATATATAGGCGGTTTAGGCCGCCTTTTTAGTATAATAAAAAATTAATATGGCAGTAAATATAAATTCAGTATATCAAACAGTCTTGTATATATTAAACAAAGAGCAAAGAGGATATATAACTCCCGATGGATTTAATAGTATAGCCAATCAAGTTCAAGAAGAAATACTTGATTCTTATTTTCCTAATGGTAATCAGTTTAATAGACTTAACCAAAACAATAGTCAAAATAATACAGAGTTTTTTAACTTATATAAAGACTTAAGTTATAAATTATATCCATTTGAAGAAGAAGTTCCTTTTATATACGATACCGGTCATGAATTTTCTTTAGAAGCGTTTGTGCCTGAAGCTCAATATACTCTTTACAAATTAGGAGAAGTTATATCAAACTACAACAACATAGGAGAAAATCAAGAATCTGTAACACAATGCGTGAGCTTTAAAGATTTTAATAAAATAAAAAGATCTAAACTTACCGCTCCAACAAAACAATATCCTTTGTTTTATACTACTAATGCTATATACTATCCAACGGGAGCTACTGGTACCGTAGATGCGGCAACAACAAGTTCAAACACAGCTACTGTGACTTTAACTAGCGGTTCTATATCTCAAAACCTAACCGTATCAGGAGAAAATGTCCCAAATAACACGTTAGTAAATGGATATGATTCTCAAACCAAGGTAATGACTTTTAGCAAAGCGTTGTCTTTGACTTTAAATCAATCATTAACGTTTCTGCAAACACCTTATGAAACTTTAATGCTTAAAATATTTCCAAATCCTGACAGCTTAACAGTTAACGGTATAGTGAGACCTTCTTCACCATTCTGGGCATACAGTGTTGGTTCAGCTGGTCAGTACATTTATCTACCTAATGGTTCTATTGATTTTACATTAGATGTTTCTGAAAGAACAAATATAATAAGTAGAATATTAAAATATTGTGGAATTGTTTTAAATGATCCAACAATAATACAAGTTGCTGATCAAGATGTTAAACAAGTAGAAGCAAACGAAAAATCTTAATAAAACATGGCATTAGTTACTGAAACAAATCAACAATACTACCAGGGCGCGCAGGTTTTTTTATCAGCTGCGGTTTTGCCTACACCAAATGATCAAACTTTTACGACAAGTTTTGACACAGATCTAGTGTTTGGATCTTATGATCCGGCTGAAATTAATTATGCTTTAAATAATTTTAAACTTTATACGAGTCAAAATGGTTTACCTGGAACTTTCTTAGAATACACAAGCGCTTACACCATAAAAAACAACACTATAACGCTTTCTGGTTTACTCGCTAGTACATATGTAGTTGTTCAATTAAAATCAACAACAGGTGGTAATTATGGAGACCAAGACGCTTTTGGTCAAACTGTAGAAAATAACTATGGAGGATATGAGTATATAACTCTTAATGATGCAGTAGATAACTTTATGGTTGGCTATGTAGGAGATGGTAAATTGCTACAAAATGCTAAAAAATCAGATGTTTTATTTTTTGCTAAAAGATCTTTACAAGAGTTTAGTTATGACACTTTAAAGAGTATACACTCTCAAGAATTAACCATACCTGCTAGTCTTAGTTTACCACTTCCTCAAAACTATGTGAACTATGTTAGTGTTTGCTATATAGATCATATGGGCGTAAAAAGACCTATATATCCTGTAAACAATTTAACTACAAGTCCTTACGAAAATCCTGTTCAAGACGCTAGTGGAATACCAGTTCAAGACAACTTTGGGTCTAATATAGAAGGTAGCTCTATAACAGAAGAAAGATGGAAAAATGCTAATGATAAAATAATTAGTCAAGAGTTTTTTGAAAACTTTGATGATTATTTATACTGGGCCAATTACTATGGATTAGATAATTTTGGATTCTATGGGCAACAATATGGTTTAGTGCCTCAATATGCTCAAAGAAACGGTTGGTTTAATTGCAATTACAGAGAAGGTAAAATTTCTTTTTCAAGTGATTTAGTTAATAAAATTATAGTACTAGAATACATATCAGATGGTTTAGCTAATGATGTAGATGCTAAGATACCAAAATTAGCAGAAGACGCATTATACGCTTCTATTTTGTATAATATAGCTTCAACTAGATCCGGTCAACAAGAATATTTAGTGCAAAGATTAAAAAGAGATCGTAGTGCTAAACTTAGAAATGCTAAAATAAGATTATCTAATATTAAGCTTGATGAAATAGTTCAAGTCATGAGAGGTAAATCTAAATGGATAAAACACTAAAATTAAATGGCTAAAGATAAGAAAAATTTTCTTAAAGGTAAAATGAACAAAGATCTTGATGATCGAATTTTACCACCTGGCGAATATAGAGATGCTAGAAATCTTGCTATAAGTAGATCAGAGGGTAGCAATGTTGGTGCTTTAGAGAACATTTTAGGTAACTCTTTAGTGAACTCAACAAACTTTATATCATCAAGATTAGATAACTTTTATTCTGTTGGTTATTATGTTGATAAGCAATTTTCAAGATCTTTTGTTTTTGTTACAGATTATGTAGATAGTTCTAATAATGGGATAGAAAATTTTTGTCCTCCAGAAACAACTAATTTTATCTACATGTACGATCATAATTCTGATCAAACTACTATATTAGTAACTGGAGCGTTTTTAAATTTTTCTTCTAGATATAATATAACTGGTATAAATCGCATTGAAGATATGCTTTTTTGGACAGATAATAGAAACCAACCTAGAAAAATAAACATAGAAACAGCTGTATCTAACCCAGCTCCTTCAATAAATTCTTTATCTCCATACTACAAAAATGAAGATTCTATATCTGTCGCAACGTATGCACCTGTAAATCCAATTAGTTTATTAAATATAAATGAAGATCAATCTGCGGTGGGTAGTATTAAATCTACAATGACAAATCCATCACTTGCGCTTCTTCCTGATGGAAATCCGAATCCAGCGTTTGAGTCTGCTTGGCCTGGTGATAAAAACTATTTAAAAGATAGGTTTGTTAGGTTTAGTTATAGATTTAAATTTGATGATGGCGAATACTCTTTAATGGCTCCATTTACTCAAATAGCTTTTATACCAAAACAAAATGGTTATTTTTTAGCTGAATCTTTAGTTGATCCGCCAACTGCAAATATAGACGATTGGTCAACAGACGCTCAACAGGCTTATAGAAGTACTGTTGTTCAGTTTATGGAAAATGATGTTACTCAAATTATTTTAAATATTTTATTTGAAACATCTACACCCAGAGCTGATTTAAAAATAAAAAATTTAGAAATACTTTATAAAGAATCTGATCAAATAGCTATAAAAGTAGTAGAATCTATACCTATAGCTGACGTAGAAGAAAACATGACTAGCAACTTTAACAACAAAGTGTATAGTTATAAGTACATATCTACGCAGCCAATAAAAACTTTACCTCAAGATCAGTCGACTAGAGTATACGACATGGTGCCTATTAGAGCCAAAGCTCAAGAGTTAATAAGCAACAGACTTGTTTACGGTAATTATTATGACAAGAATACGCCTCCTGAGTTTATAGATTATCAATTAGCTATTGCTCCAAAATCTTCTGCAGACGTAAACAATAGATTTAATACTCAAATAGAATATCCAAATCACACAGTTAAACAAAATAGAACATATCAAATAGGCCTTGTTCTTTCTGACAGATATGGAAGAGAATCATCTGTTATATTATCAAATAATGAAACAGCTAGTCAGTTTGGTGGTATTGATTATAGCGCAGACACCATATATGGAAATTATACTACTTATGGTTTTAGTACTTTAGATTGGCCTGGTAATTCTATATTAACTATTTTTAATTCTCCTATACCTTATCTTTCTCAGTTTGGAACATCTGGATATGCAGGTATATACAAAGACGATAGTTACGGTGTTGATGAAGTGAAGCAAATATTAAGTGAAGGCACCGGGTATGTTGACGCTGAAGACGTGCCTACTATAAATGAAACAGATGGCTCTCAGGGCTCAGGTTTAACTTTAAATATTACAGAGTCTACTACAACTCCCGGAGCCATAAGCAGAATAGTAGTAAAAAACCCAGGCACAAATTATAGAACAGGTGAAATTGTATCTATTGACTCTGGAAATGGAGACGCAAAAATAATAATAACAGCAGGAGTTCCAAATCCACTAGGTTGGCATTCTTGGAAAATAGTTATAAAGCAAACAGAGCAAGAATATTACAATGTTTACATGCCTGGTGTTTTAGCTGGATATCCTAATAGTCCTGATCCTCTCCAACCTTTTACTTGGCTTCCTACTAATGAAAACACAGTTACATCAAATGTTGTTTTAACAAATGACAATATAAATAAAGTACCAAGAGATTTAAATGAAGTAGGACCTGATCAAAAGCAATACAGAAGCACAGTAGGCTTATATGCTAGAGTTCAACCTGTAGCAAATGCAGATACTGGAGCCCCAGCTACTGCAACTAACCTAACTTATAGTTCTCAGTTTGTTTTAAACGCAGAGTCTTTAATCGATGTTGTTTCTATATCTACTTTATTAGATTCTAACTTCAATACTCTTTTAGGTGAAATAGTAGAAGCAAGTTCCTCCACGCAGTCAACTACTCAGTTAATTTATGATGAATTTTATGCTAGTGAAACAAATCCATTAATAGCTAGATTAAATGGATCCCAACAGTACGGCGTTACTGGAGATGATATATCTTCTGGTAGTTTTGGTTTAGGTGTTGCGGAAACTGAACCATTTGACTCTGCTTTAGAAATATACTATGAAACTAGTACTTGCGGTTTAGTAAGAGAATTAAACACTAGCGTCATAAGTAACGAAGGCGGTGACATACCGGCTAGTCTTGGACCTTTACCTATAGAAGATCTTTGGAGCCAAAATGAAGGAATGTGTCCAGGAACCGCTGTAACGCCTTTTATGGACGTTATAAACTATTATGGAGAAGTAATGGACAACATACAAAGTGTCTATATAAATAGTGTAACAATAGCAGGAGCTCCTATAAGTGGTTTTTTTAGTGTAGATTTTAACGTAGGTAATGGTAATCAGGTTCAAATATTTGTACAGATACCTATGCCCTATGATACAACAAATCCTGCTAATAATGTAGTAAGTGTTTCCTTAGGCGTAATAACAACAGATGGAAATTATGGTGCAGTAGAAATAACTGGTGAAATTTTAAACCAACCAGCTGTTTTTAAAGAAAGATACGAACCAGATGGTTGTAGTGTTCCAGATAGATACGCTAGTAATCCAACACCAGGCGAAGCTAGAATACAAGATTTAATAACGTTTCAATTAAATAATTCATGGGGTAATTTAAATCAAGGTGGACAGATAAGTACTTCAGCTCAAGATGAAGATCTAGGTTATGGTTTAGCGCTAGGCTCACAGAGTATATTAAGTAGTGTTAGTAATGGTGTTCCAGGAAGTAGTGTAACTATTGATCCATATTCAGCATCTGTTCCAATAACAGATATTGCTTTTGATCCAGAATACGAATTATTTGATGAGGTAAGAATAGATACTTTTTATCCAGAAAATGGACTATGTTGCTCAGCAGAATTAGAGGCTAGAACAAATGGTTTAGCTGTAAGGGTAAAACCAGAAGATAATATAATAGTTAACATCGGGACTGATGCAGAACCTGAATATGTTCCTATGTTTACTATTAAGAATTTAACAGAAGTGCCACAGTCTATTGAGATAGTAGATGGAGGTAGTGGATATCAAGTCGGCACTTGGTCTACTTCGATGCAGAGTTGGCAAAACGGTCCAACTGGTTCTGAGCCTGTGGTATTAGAAAATTCATACTACACTGCAAATTCATACAACGTAGCAACGTCTTCAGATAACGAAGGTACAGCAATAGGTACTATTGGCGAGGGTCAAGGTCTTAGATTAAATATAATTGTAGATAGTGTCCCTAGTTCTTCTACATTTGGCCAAGTAATAGGCCTAAATCCAGGTAGACCAATACAAAGTCCTGGAAATGGATATAAATCAGGTGATGTTGTCAGAATACTTCAGTTTGATCAAAATGGTAATCCTACTGGAAAAGACGCTTTAGCAAGAATTAATTGTGGAGGAATAGGATTATATATAAATGAAGATGTTGAGAATTCAGCACCTAATGGATATTATAGTATACAAGAAACTACTCTTGAATCTGACTTTAGCTTAGCCTCTAATCCACAGTTTCAAGACGATGTAATACCTTCTAATAATTATAGTTTACCTTTAGGTGGTGGCCTTCTTAATTATCAAACCCCAAGTACTATTGAAGATTATAATGAATGGGCTCAAGGATTTTTTCCCGAAAGTGATTTTCCATCATACTGGGATGCAAGTGGTAATTTTATTGGTCCAGGAACTAGCGCTGCAGCTAATGGAATATACTCTAATTTTGCCAATGATTCATTATTTGGGATAAAACCACCTCCACCAGTTTCTGATCCTGTAATAAAAAATATACAGGTAGATGGAAATGGAAATTGGGTGGGTTTAAGACCCCAAGGTGGTTCTGGAGATTTAAAAATATACACACTTACAATAGAAGTTACAGACTCTCTTGTTCAAAGTGATTTAGATATGTTCGGGGTAGGAGGTAATTCTACAACTCAATGGGTTCAAACTACCGGAAAATATATGAGAACTGATATAACAAATATAGGTTCTACTAGAACTCCAAAATATGGTTACATTGAACCTAGTACTTTTGGCTTTGGCGTTGTAGATGAGGCTACTTATTTTGGTGACGCTTCAGGGCTTGACGGTTACAATGCCGGACAGTGGGGCTTTTTTGGATCGCCTGGAGGCTTACCACCAGAAGTAGCGTATGATGTAAATTTACCTCCTTTTTATCAATATAAACATATACAAAATAGAATATCTACTGAAAAAGGAGGCGGCTTGTATGTAGCAGGAACTACAGATCAATTTAATAGAATGCTATTACCTGCTTCTAACGTTACTGGAACTTCGTTATATGCATCGGGAGCTAGATATGCTAAAAATCCAAATTATGATTTTGGAGGCCAAATTGATATTATAGAGCAACAACAAGAATGTCCTATAACACCGTTGAATGATTTAGATAAAAGATATCATATAGGGGGAGAACCTGTTGAATTTAAGCTTCCTCAAGAACTTGCTGAAATGTCTAATCCGCCAACAATAAAACTAAAAGGATATTTAGGTGGTTATAACCCTACTGGCACAAACGCTTTTACTAGTATGGGTAGTTGGTCTAGTAATGGTGGTTGGCAGTCAGATGGTACATTTAACGCTGGGACATCTCAAATTAATGGAGCTAGTTGTAATGTTATAACTAGAGGCGATTTAACAACTCCTTGGCCTGAATTTTCCTTAATGGTTAGAAATCAAAATGAATCTACTGATATTTTTGGAACGGCAGTTGGAATGACCGGTGGAAATGGTGTTCCAATGCCTACGAGTAATATTGAATACGATATAACAACTAGATCATATCTTTATTTAACAAAACCTAATGGACAGAATGAGATTTATGAAAAAGTAAGAAATCTTTCGAATGTTGGAAATCTTAGATCTAGCGCAACGGTTACAGTTCAAAGTTTAAAAAATAATTTTACAACACTAGTGGTTTCTAATCCGGCCCTAACAGGAGGAGACCCTATTGTTGTTGGAATGACTCTTTTAGGCCGTGGTACTTTCCCTTGGTCTCCAATTGGAGCAGCGCCACAGGTAATAGAAGTAACAACTCCTGAAAATGACCTTGCACCCGTTGAAGTAACTTTAAATAGTCCTCAACCACAAGTTTGGACTGGAGAACCTCCATCGTTTCAATATCCCTATGAAACCTCTGGGACACTACAAGGTGGTCAATCAGGTCAAGGTTTTTCAGATGAACTAAACATTGTAGGAGAGACTGTGCATTTTAGATCTGATGGTTTGTCAACAAATATAAGTGGCGATGATTCTTATATTCAAATACAAGCAGGTGCTTATATAAGGGGTTTAGATGCTGATAATATTGATAATGAAGAATCTACTTTTTCTGAAACTTTAAACTATTCAGATGGTACTTTAGATTCTGGGTCATATTCTATACAGACAAGCTTAGGAGCTAGAAAACAACCGTACAGCGGACCTGTTACGTCTATAGGACTTGAGTGGAGCGCTAAAAATAGAGCACTACCAAGCACTAATCAAAGTATGATATCAGGTCTAAACAATAAATTCACAGTAGATGTTCAATTTTGCACTCCAGGAACTATGGCTATGTATTTAGATATAGATTTTGGTTAAAATATTAAAAAACAAGTAATTATTAACTTATGGCCTTTGTAGTAGAAGTAAAATATTTTAATTCGTTTTGGTTAAAACAGGTTGTAGATGACACTACAGCTGCGCCTTTCGAAAGCGGTAAACCCGTTTGGCCCGCTGGATATCCTTATAATGATACAGTAGAAACACAAATAAGTCCAGCTGTAGGACCTTTTCCTTCAAACGCCAACACAGTTGATGGTACTAAAAACTATTACATAGAAGAAGCTAGAATAAGAGGTGGTTATAATAATACAACGGTAGATTTTGGAGCTAAAGCTTATTTAGTAGAAGAAAATCCAAATCAACAGTGGAGATTTAACTCTATGATTTATTCAGGTGTTTTCAATTCTAGAACAGGTGTTAATTACACAAATCAGTTTCCAAGCGGAACAAATATAACAAGAAGCGTAGATCCTATAAATGCGTCTATTCAAAAACTATACGCGGAAGACACAAATCTTATTATATTTCAAGAAAATAAAGTGTTAAACGCACTTATTGATAAAGACGCTATATACACTGCTGAAGGCCAAGCAATAACTACTCTTGGTGCTAATGTTATTGGATCCGTTAGTGCCTATGCCGGTAATTTTGGTATATCTAAAAACCCAGAAAGCTTTGCAGTGTATGGTTATAATAAATACTTTACAGATAAAGATAGAAATTCTGTAATGATGTTGTCATCTAGTGGACTTTCTGAAATATCTAACGTAGGAATGTTTGATTTTTTTAGGGATTCGCTTAGAGCTATTCCAGACCAGGCTAGATATGAATTAGGTTTTATTGGAAATAAAAGTGAAGCTATTTTTGTGCTTACTTTACCAGCTTTAAATACTTCTGTAGTAAATGTTTCTAACATACAAGGTGTTATATTACCTGGTGCAGAAATCCAAGGTCTTAATATACCAAATGGAATAACAGTGGTTTCTTATGAAAACGCCACCAACACATTAACTCTTAGTCAAGCTATATCATATCCTGAAGGTGAATATTTATACGCAAACACTGGTGGTTTTGCAACAATAGAATCTTTAGAAGCATCTATATCAAGCGCTGGAAATGATCTTAGTAAAATATTAAGAGGAATGTCAATATTAGATCTTAACTCTAATAATCAAAATTTAGCTTTTATTGAAGAAATACTTCCTGGGTTGACTCCTACCAGTGTAAAAGTAAAATTAAATAAACCAGTTAGAATACCTATAAATACACCCTTAAGTCTTCAGACTCCTTTCTCAGGTTTAGCTGTAGGCTCTTATGATTATTGGGCTAAAAACTATACTCTCTCTTTGCAATCTAATCCTACATGGACTGATGATAAAAGAGGTGATACAGGATATACTACGCTAACTTTTGATCAAGTATCAGGTGGTTGGACTAGTTTTTATTCTTATAAACCATCTTGGATATATAGTTTAAAAGGTAATTTTTATAGCGTTTATAAGGCAAAAATATACAAGCATTACACTAATCAAAGAAGAAATAATTTTTATGGAATAAATAATACATCTAGTGTAACTTTTATATTTAATCCAAGACCTACAACGCAAAAAGTTTTTGAAACTATAGAATACGAAGGTAGTAACGGGTGGCAAGTTAATACATTAAGATCAGACTCTACTGGGCAAGAAAATATATATTTTCAAGATGGAACCTCACAGTTCATGTCTGCTGTAGACACTGCTAAGAGAATTAGAAGTTACACCGAGGGAGCTTATAATACAACTACTAGTTACCCTGCTATTTTAACTGGTCAAGTTTTAAGATCAGGTTTTGATAAAAAAGAAAACAAATATGTAGCACCTATAAAATCTAATTCTTCAATAAGATTTGGAGAGGTATTAGCTTCTAATCAAACTTCTGGAATAAAAGGATTTTTAGCACAAGCAATTTTTTCTACTGACCAAGCTTTGGCTGGAAAAGAAGTTCAATTATTTTCAGTAGGAACTACATATCATTTTAGTAATGGATATTAATAATAAAAATATAAAAATATGGCAATTGGAGCAGTTCTAGGAATCGCCGGATCAATAGCTGGAGGTCTTTTTGGATCTTCATCAGCAGACAAAGCGCGCCGGCAAGCAGCTAGAGAAAGAAAAAGACTACAAGCTAAATTAAATTCTCTAGAAGAAAACAGACAAGATATTATAAATCCTTATGCTGGAGCTTCTAACTTATCTAGCTTAGCACAAAATCTTACTGGTATGATGACTAATCCGTTTGCTAATTTAGGAGTCGCAACTAAAGCAGCTGAAATACAAATAGAACAAGCTGATATATCTTTAGCGAATACTTTGGATACTATTAGAGCTACTGGCGGTGGAGCTGGTGGTGCTACGGCTTTAGCTCAAGCAGCTTTACAATCTAAACGTGGTGTAGCCGCAAGTATAGAACAACAAGAGTCTAATAATGAAAAACTAAAAGCTCAAGGTGAGCAGTCTTTGCAGCAAATGAAAGTAAACGAACTAAGAAGAATACAAGGTGTTCAAATAGGTGAAGGTCAGCGTATGCAAGGTTTAGACGCAGCAGGTAAACAATTTATGTTTGGTGCAAGAGAAACTAGAGAAATGCAAGAATTAGACAGAACAGCGGCGCTACTAGGCGCTGCGACTCAAGCTGAAGCTCAAGCAAAAGCAGATAAAACCTCTGCTATAACTGGAATGATAGGCAGTGTTGCTTCTATAGCAGGCTCGGCGTTTGGACCAACTTCTTAAAAAACAAAACATGGAAGATAGAAACATAACAACAAATTTACTTCTTAAGCAAATAAAAGACAGCAATGCTATTGCTTATAATGAAAATTATATGGCACAAAGCTCTGATTATAATTTTAAGATAATGGAAGTTGCTTACGCAGAAACAGCTAGATTATATGCTTCTATAAAAATGGATATTAAAAACAATAACTGTACTACAGACAATTGTTACTATGAAAATTTAAAAATAAAGCAACTAGAGGAAGCTCCAAAAGCCTCTATTGATTTTATTCAAAAGGTTATAGGTCAAATGCAGGGAACTGAGGCTTCTAATTATGATGTTAATAATGATTATAGGTATAGAGTTGCTAATTACATGCTAAATTCTACACCTGGATTTTCTAAAACAGATGGTTATAATTTAAGTTTATATTTAAACGAAGATTCAACTCAAACCATAGTGTTTGAAGGACCTTTATTTGAAAATAATTCTTTAATAATAAATAGCGCGGCTTTAGAGTCAATATTAGACAACGACACTTTTTTAGTAGCAATCACGCCTGATATTGAAAAAGAAATGTTAAGACTTTTAACAGAAGTAGGTTTATTCGCTCAAAGTGATATTTTAGAGAATGGCGCTTTGTCTCCTAATGCTAGAATATCAGAAGAATTTATTGCTAAAAATGTTGATGGTGGTTTTGACTACATGATTGTAGACATTGGAAATGGTAAAGGTAGAAATACTTTGAAGTTCGATCTAGATAAAATACAAAGAAAAGTAGATCCTTTTATAAATTCTGAAGTAGCTGGCTTATTGTCACAAGAGCAAGATACAGTAGCGGCTTGGAATGTTTATATATCTAAAGGTACTAGCGTTGAAGAAGACGATCAAATGGTGCAAAACGCAAACGCAGGATCTGACTCTTGGAGCTATAAAGAAGATCTACCACTTTCTCAAGATAAAAAAATATTGTTTGAAAGCAAATATAAAGAATACTTTATGAACAATTATTTAAAGCAGTTCATAACTAATCAATTACCAACTGTTCAAGAAGACGCTGGAGTATTTGATTTAGAAGAAGCAAGATCTGCTAAAGCACAAAAATTTATTGACGATAACAATTTATAAAATATAATTAAATGAGTCATATTACTTTATTACAGTATATTACACAACTTCAAAACTTCGGTCTTACACAACCGCAAATAAATGCTTCTGTGCAAGAGTGGAAAAAAACTCATACACCAAAAAAAATTGAGGAAAAACCTAAAGAGCAAGTTGAAGTAGTCGAACAAGTTAATGTTACTGAAGAGGGAAAGACACCTGTTGTTACAGAGGACGATGCAATTGTAGCAACAGAAACGAAACCAGCATCAGATGCTTCAAGCTCTTCGGATTCAAAATTATCATTTCTAGGATATGAATTTCCAGGAATAACAGATAGTTTAAAAAATCTAGAACGATTAGATATAAAAGACTTAATTACACCTAAACCAACTGGTTTTCAATCTTATTTTGAAGTAAGAGATAAAGGTTTTGAAACACCTTCAATTACACAGTTTGAGAAAGAGTACAAAGAAAGAACAGGAAGAAATGTCAGCGATGCAATAGAAGGTGAAGTAATAATAGGTGAAGACGAGGTTGAATATAAGTATGAAGTGAATGATGAAGGGTTTATTGATTTTTATTACAAACCCAAAGGTCAAGATGACTTTGTCAATCAAACGGTTAAAATGAAAGATAATCCAGAGCAAAATTATCTTAATTTTATCAAAACTCAAAACAAATTAGGTTTTTTAAAAGACGACAAATATAATGATCTTGTAAAAGATGAAAAAGAAAGATTAAAAAAAAATAAAGAAATAGAAGCTAAAAATGCTATAGCAGCAAAAAATAAAGCTATTTATGATAAGTATGTAAATTTTACAACTTCTATAGATAATGTTTATAAAAGATTTGAAGATGCATATAATCCTGAATCAGGTGTTTTTGAAGATTTATCTTTTGGTAGAGGTGATATTGTTGGTATGGTTGAAACTGAAGTGGTTGATAAAGCGCTTTTTGATCCTTTATACTACAAGCGTGATATGAAATTTCGCATAAGCAATGAAGATACAGGTTTTGTGAATTTAATGTTTGGCAATGACATAAAGTCTATAGTAGGAGAAGAAAATTACGATGATTTTATAGGTTACTTATATCAGCAAGATTTAATGTCTGATTTACAATCAAGGTATAGAAACGGCGAATTTGGCGTGTATGGCATGAATGAAGAAGATGCTCAAAGAGTATCTCGACGTATATTAAAAGATTTTAACTTTGATATAAAAGCCAATAGCGTTACGCCTGGAGGCATGGATTTAACTGGTCTTTCAGATAATCAAAAATTAAATTTTATTGAAACAGGTAGACAGAGAACCATGTCTAAAATATTAGAAAATTTTTTAACAGACAAACAAACTAGGTCTAATGAAAAATTACTTCTTGGTTATATAATGGCTAATCCAGATGAGTTTAAAGAGTTTGAAAACTCACCTTCTGGTAAAGAAAAAGCTATTGAAAAAGCTAGTAAGTTAATTAAAAACCAAGAGTGGAATGAAAATCGCTCAGATATAATACCAATAGCTGATTTCCAAGGCATACAAAATTATACAAATGGTTTTTTCAGTAAACTAAAAGCTCAAAATGATAAACTAATCAGCGAAAGAAACCAAGAAATAGCTAGACTTCAAGAAAAAGGAGACTGGAATGGTGTGCTTAAAGTTGGTGCCATTGGTTCTGCAGAGGCAATTACTAGTAGAGTAGGAGATTTTGTTGATGGTGCAACGAATCTTTTTGTAAATATAGAGGCTCTTTTTTCAGGAGGAGATACATCATTTACAGAGGCTGATAGAGAAAGAGCGATACAAGACGTTGTTAGAAATGAGGTTGCAGCTCAAACTCTAGGTGATGTTAGATACATGGGTATTTGGGGTAAAAAAATAGTTGACACAGAAGGATTGTACGGCGTAAAAGGTAATGAATACATACTTAGTGATGGCGCTATATATAATACTACAACAAAAACACCTTTAGGCGAGAGAGATGAAAAAACATATTTAGCTTTAAAAAAAGCTTTAGAAAACAGCGAAGACTCTGGTTTGTCAATAAGTGGAGCTGGAAGTTTAATAGGCACCATGAGTACTGTTACAGGATTAGCTTTTGATTTATTAGGTACAAAAGGTATTGGAGGAGCTACAACTAAACTAGGTAAAGCTACAGGTCTTAAAAACATAACTAGAATACCAAAAGCAAGATTAGATGGTGCGCTTTATTGGACTTCTTTAGGTTATGTTCAAACAAAAAGCACTACATATTCTGAGTTATTAGCTGAGGGGGTTGCAAAAGAAAAAGCTAGAGATATTTCAGAAACAGCTGGACTTCAAGGAGCAGCAGTTTATGGTGTGTTTAGTTTATTTAGTCCTACTGAAAAGTATCTTGGAGCATTTAACAAGAATTCTCAAATTAAAAATGCCATAAAGAAATCTGTTGAACAGTATAAAAAATCAGGAGGAAGTTTTAATACTTTTTTTAAAGATGCGCTGAAAAGATTAAAACCTGCTCAAAAAGCAATTGGTGTTGTTGAAGAGAATGTTGAAGAAGGTTTACAGTTAGCAGGAGAGACACTAGGCATAAATAACTATATAAATAGTGAAGTTGGAAGAGATGTAATGGACACGGAAATTTCAATATCAGATGCTGTTAATAATGTTATTTTATCTTCAGCCGCATCATATTCAGCGTCTAGTGCTAAAATGCCTAAATTTGCATCAAATGGACGTAAAAGATTAGAAAGTCTTTATGCTCTAGGTCAAAACCAAGAAATAGCTAATAAATTCTTAAGTGATTTAGTTAAACAAGGTGAAATAACACAGCTACAGTCAAGTGAAATAATGCAGCAAGCTAAAGCTATTATTAATCAATCAGGTAATATACCAAGCTTTGTTGGTGCTGAAGCTAGCATTGAATCAGCTATAATACTACAAGAAATAGCAGATTTAAAAAAGAGGTTAAAAAATATAGATCCAGCTTTTCAAGATACTATAAAATTAAGAATACAAGAAAGGCAAGAGGCTTTGGCTGAAGTAGTAAAACCAGAATTAGAAAAATCAAAACAACGAGAGGCTGCTAGAAAAAATGCAGAACTTTTAGATTCTAGTTTTGAAACTTTTACAACTCAAGAAGACGTAGATTCTAGAAAAAAAGAATTAATGGGTGAAGGCGGCAAGGTAGTTAAATCTGTTGGATATGGTGAAGCAATAACAACTGAAGATGGTAAAACCTTCATACTAATAAATGATCAAGCGGCTGGAGAAGATAACAAGTATACAACAGATCAACATGAAGTATTACACCCTTTCTGGGAGCAAGCATTAAAAGGTAATCCAGAACTAGCTATATCTTTTGGAAAAGCCTTAATGAATGAGTTTTTGACTAACACTGAAATAAGTGGTGGCGCACAATTTATAGCTAAATTTAATCAATATATTAATGATACTGATTATTCAGCTGAAAAAACTTGGTCTGAAGTTATACCACTAATGAGCGAGTATTTATCTAGTGGTGATATTCAATACAACCCACAGCAAGAGGCTTGGTATAAAAGAATAGGTAATTATATAATGGATTTTTTAAAAGATCCTTCAAATAAACAAAGATTAAATATAACTTTTGATACAGGTAAAGATGTTTTTGATTTTTTGGTTGCTTATAACAAAAACACTGACGCTGGTAAAAGCTTTACAGAAGCTCAATTAAAAGTAGCTACAGAAGGCGCTACAGGTGCATTAGTAGAAGAAGGTTTTACAGGTGATATAGACACAGAAGCTGGAGTGGCTATAGAGTCAACTGATGTTGAACTCAAAAAACAAGATGCTACAAGAAACGAAACAGAAATAAAAGAATCGGTAGCTAAAGAAAGTAAAAGAGTTGAAGACTCACAAGAAGTTCAAAGACTATATGATGAACAGGGTGTTTCTGCAGCAATGGACATTATACAAAAGTTCAAGCCTATAACTAGTAAAATAGTAGAGTCTCGTAGTCAAGCACCAAATTTTGATCGTCAACTATTAACTGATGAAATAGAAACTGGTAAGCGTGGTATTCTTGACTTAGTAATGGAGTACAAACCTGAATCAGGCGTGCCATTAGCTGCTTATATAAACAAGTTTTTACCAGCTAGAGCTATTGAGGCTTCACAGAGAGTTTTAGGTGAAGAGTTTACAACTGACGTAACAGAGGCAAAAGGTGTTGTATCGGAAGAAGTAACAGAAGTTGTAGAAGAAAAACCAACTAAGCTAACTAAACCTAGTTCTTTATTGCCAGCTGAGGCAGTTACAGAAATAACAGAGCAAGTTAAAGAAAAAATTAAAGGCATCGATACAAAGGATATGACCTTTAAAAAACTAGGTGATTTAGCGCCTGAGGTTATTGCTCGTGAAATAGGTATACCTGTTAAAAAACTAACAGATCCAAGAGCTAATCTATCAAAAAGCGATGCAACAGCAATACAGCAATTTGTTAACAAGAACGCCGATAAATTATTAAGAATATTACCAGAAGGCTCAGTAACAGAAGCTGCGACAGATGACATCTTAGGCACGTCTACTGGCGTTCCAACAGGTTTATTAAAAGCTTTTTATACTAAAGGCAAAAGAAGTACGCGAGGTGCTGGTCTTACGCCGTTTATTAAAAACAAAAATATTAGCAAAGCAGTTTTTTTAGAAGCATTTGGTATTATTGAAGGTAAAAAAGCAGAAGGATTTAGTGCAAGATCACCACAGGCTCAAGCATTAAAAGGTATTGCTAGTTTATATGGTAGACTTGTAACTAATGAAGTATCAAGATCACCTGAAGTTGGACTTAAGCCAGAAGCAAAACAAAGAGTTGCTGCTGGTAAGTCTAAATCAATGGCTAGTTTAAGAACGCGCCAAGATTTAAATTGGGTGCAAACTGACGAAGATATTCAAACCACATTTAAAGTTAAAGGAAAAAAATATACTACTAGATTAGAAGAGACTGCTTTCATGGAGTTTGACGAAGGCCAAACTTATGATGACATTGATAATATAGCTAAAAAACTAGGTATACAAAAAGATTCTGAAGGCGATGATATATCAAGCTCTGAAAGATTTTATCATTTGCAATTTGCAGATGAAACGGGTGACATGGACATAACTGGAGCTGGTAATGCTTTTGAGGTGTTTTCAGTTAATATAAATGGAGTTGTAGATTATTTAAAAAATAATCCTGAAATAGAAGGAGTTATATTTACAGCTAAAGAAGCTAGTAGAATTAGGCTTTATAAAAGACTAGCCGAGGCTATGGCTGACAAGCTAGGCGGTATATATGGATTTGAAAATGATACTTTTATTGTAGCTAAAAAACCAAAATCAGCTGGTGAATCAAAAGCAATGGCTAGCAAAAGATTTACAACTGAAGCAGCTATTGAAGCAGATTCAGAATTAAATAACTTATTTATAGAAGCTGCTCAAGCAAAAGACATAAATGCTATAGCCGCATCATTAGGTTTACCTAAAATAACTGTAAACGATTCTAATAGAGAAGCCAAGCAAAAAGAAATGCTTGAGTTTATAAAGCAAGGTAAAATACCTAGCGTAGTTTTTATAGCTGCTAAGTTTGGTAATTTTGGTAGAAAAAAAGTAAAAGGCAAGTATATAGATATTCCAGCAAGAGGAGGTTTGTACTTTGGATCTAAAGATCCTGCTTATCAAGAGGCTTTAAAAGCAGCAAGAGAAAATGACGCATCATATCCAGATTTAAAAAGACCTAAAAGAGTTAATATTAAAAAAGCTTTTACTGAAGCTGGCGATATTCAAGCTAAGGCTAACATGGATTTCTTAAATGAATTCACTAATATTTTAAATGATGCAGTAAATAAAGATGGTATGCCTATAGAAATAGCCGCTTTATTTATCACCTCTAGTTATCAAGCTACAACTGGTGCTATAAAAATTGCAGCTGGGTTTAAATATAAGTCAAGTAAATTTGAATACGCAGGACCTGATGGTAAAGCCAGTGACAATACAGGTGTTAAGTATAGAGAAGAGCATACTATACCTGCTTCTGTTGTTGGAGCTAATTTAATATTAGCGATAAACAATAACGCTGTTAAACCAACGATGGACGCTGTAAGAAAAAACTTTTATCAAATACAGCTTTCTAAAAAAGATGACACTAAACTAGATAAAGCAAATCTAGGATCTACGCTTCCACAAGGACAAAGTATATTTAACAATCCTATTGGTAGATTAGCTGCAGCTGGAATAAACCTACAAACTATAGTAAATCCAGAAACAGGTAAAACAATTGCAGAAGAAAATGGAGTTGCTATAAATAAAGAGTTATATAATGCTTTTGGAGCTAACTCAAAGCTACAAGCTGCTTATATTCAAAACGAGCAAATAGTAGCTGGTTTTACTAATCCTGATTTAGATGTTAAGGCAATGATAG
>WLWF01000979.1_pt1 | contig 25627 bp, 27 predicted proteins | sample 6718331 | NCBI WGS metagenome assembly WLWF01 (sample SAMN12718692, study PRJNA515312) | sponge metagenome | isolation source: marine sponge | host: Mycale hentscheli | place: New Zealand: South Island, Marlborough, Capsize Point | collected 2003-05-01
CTTGTTGATCAATACGGGACAGAACTTTCTTTAGAAGATCGACAGGCTTTATTTAGAAAACAAGTTGATGTTAAACAATTACTTCGAGAAGGATTCACCGAAGAACAAATTGCTAGAAGTTTGGCAAAAGATTTTCCAGCTCCGCGAAATAAACAATTAAGTTATGAAAAAGTTTTTTTTGAAAATGAAAAAAACAATAATAAAGTAATACAATTTATTATGGATGAACCTGAAACGAGTTATGCAGAACAGTTAGGCGTAGCAATTAACAAAGGCGCTATGGAAGTAGGTGTTCCTGCAATAGCCGCAGTTACGGCTGGAGTAAAAACGGGTGCAGCCGCAGGAGCAATGTCGGGTCCTTTTGCTCTTCCAGTATCAATAGGTGTAGGTCTTGGGGTTGGGGCAACAACTTTTTATTCGCTTAGTAAATTAGGTCTTCAAACATCTGAACTTATTTTACCCGAAAGTGAATATGTGAGTTCTCAACCACAATATTTTCCACTTCAAGAAGCAGGGGAAATGGGAGGAGCTAATTTATTTTTTGGAAGCGCACCGTGGCAATTAAGTAAATATCTTTTAAATCCCGGAAAAGTAACTTACGGTAATTTAATTGCTAAAAACCAGCGTGTGTCTAAAGGATCTAAGGAGGTTATATCGCCTTTTGAACAAATGGCTTTGTCGGCAAGAGACAACCCGTTTAAAACAGCTTTTTTTGAAGCCAGTACAATAGGTGGTGTAAGCGTAGGAAGTTTTATAGCGGAAGAAACAGATCCGGGTAATTACCCTTTAAAATTAGGCCTTGAATTACTTTACGGTGTATTAGCACCTACCGCTACTGCGGTAACAGGCAATTTTGCGTTATCTAACGCAAAACTAGGTCAAAGAATATTTAATATTTTTAGATCGGGTAAAGCTCAAGAAATGTTAAATACTAAACAAGGTCAGTGGATTCGCGACAACATAGAAAATTCTGGTTCAGATTTTAAAGTAATAATGAAGAAATTAAGCGATCCTGAACTTACTAAACTTTTAAACGAAGGTAGAAAAACTCTTGATGTAAAACCAACTTCTTTGGGTCCAACCGTAGCAGGTCTAACAGGCGATCCTTTTATGATAGCTTTACAAAGTACTTTAGCAAAAGAAAGTCCTAGTTTTAGACAAGAAGCTGCGGCTTCATATAAAGAAGGCATAACAGGGTTACACAACTTAATAAAATTAATGGAACAATCTGGAGATACTAAGTTAGTTAATCAAGCTGCGAATATGAAAGCTCAAGTATTTAAAGCTTTAATTGAAAGAAGATTGTTAACCGCACAAGAAAATGCAGAAGCTTCTGTTAACAAAATTATTGGTCCTAAAAACCAAAAACGAATGGATGATATTATAACTAATTCAAATCCAGATTCGTCCAACCCAAACGTTATATTGCCCGAACAAAGCAATTTAGGGAAATTAAATGCTAAAGCAGGGGTTGTAACTAATGAAATTACTGAAAATGCTATTAGAGACGTTAGGGAACAAGAAAGTAAGTTTTATGATTTAGTAGACGGACAAGAGCCCATCGTTCCAAGTAGTTTTATAGAAACTGTAGCTAGTATTTTAAGAGAAGAGGGCGAGGACGCAGCGCAATTTATTCCCACTAATGTTTTAAATCTTTATTATAGAGCTATTGGAAAAGATGCAGATGTAGTTTCTAAGGAAACAGCTAACATAAGTCTTTTAAAAGAAAAAATATTAAAACAAGAAACAAAAATAAATGATTTTGAAGTTGTTAATCAAGATACTGCAAAATTAATTAATGATTTTGATAATACTTTAAATAGATCAGACTTAACAGATGAATCAATATTAGCTGCGTATCAAGCAGAAAAAGCTCGTATTGAAGGGCTTTCAACAAGTAACGAAAACATTAAATTAAATAAAAATTTGTTAGAAGCTAGAGAACGTATTAAAACAACGCCCAACAGCCTTCAAAGAAAAGAAGGTGAGTATGATTTTTTCTTTCCTTATACTGATGCAAAAACTAGAATTACTAATACCAGCGACAAAGCTTGGTCTGAATTAAGTTTATCACAAAAATTAGACGCGTTTAACCTTGAAAAGCAAGGTTTTAACAAACGTTATTATGATGAATTAGCAGATCTTGAAGCTCGTGTAAATTCTGGGGCTCGTTCAGGAGTAGAGGCCGAACAACTTGGAACTGGTACTAGAGCGCAAGCAGTACTAAGGCTTCAAACTCATAAAAAAGAAGGCTTAAATAATTTAAACAAAAATTTACAACGTGTTGACGACGAAATGTTGCTTCTTGAAAATGAAGGGTTTAATTTTTTATCTTCTCCACAAAAAAAACGAGCAATAAATTTATTAAATCAAAACATTGTTGTATTAAACGATAGGTTAAAACTAAAAGATTTAAACGCGGCTGTGACTCAAGAGGTGGATTTAGGTCAAGAAGCTACGGAAGTTCTTCTTAAAGATCTTATTAATTTAAGATCTAATTTATTAAGCAAAGTTAGATCAGCACAATCAAGTGAAAAATGGCAACCTGCTCATTTTATGTCTGACATAGCCGAAGGCATACGACAAGATTTTGAAACTTTTACTGCGGTAGATCCTTCTGGACAAACAAGTTTTAATTTTTCAAGTGCAAACAAAGATGCTTTACGAAACGCTTGGACCTTTTCAAAAGAGTTTAACGATACGTTTTCAAGAGCGGCTCCTGTAGCAAAAACTGTACGAAGAAATTCAAAAGGCGGTTTAGCTATTATGCCTGAATTGTTATTTAAAGACCTTACTTCTGGCGGTGGAGATGCAACAACATTAAAATTTAAAAAAATGCAAGAAGCAATGACTTTTTTAAGTGAAAAACTTGGAAAAAATTTTGAAGCTACTGATTTTGCAAGGTTAGGAACTATGAAAGCTGGACAAGAAACCATGTTAGCTTACTTGTTTGAAAAAGTTGTAGATCCTCAAACAAACTTGGTAGATCCCGCCGCGTTAGCAAAATTTAAAAGAGAAAATAGAAATGTATTAGATCTTTTTCCATTAGTACAAAAAGATATGGAATCAATTGAAACCGCCAATGCTGCTTTAAAAACACGAAAAGACGAGTTTGATCTAGGAACAACTGCTCTAGAAAAAAGAAAGGTTAAAGGAGTTGATTCTTTATCTAATTTTGCAAATGAAACAAATTTAAATAGTCTTATTTCAGAAATACTTGGAGATCCCGGAGCTAGAGGAACAAATCCCGATAAAGTTTTAAAAGATTATGCCAAACGTATTAAAGAAGCTTCTAAAAATAAAAAATATACTGGAATTGAAGATGGTTTTTTCAGCACTATTTTAGACAGAGCAATGACGTTTTCAACAACTCCGGGTTCTAAAGGAACAGATCCTTATTTCAATCCTCAATCTTTTAAAAGATATTTAATCGACCCCCTTATAAAAAATAGGCCCAGTGCTTTAGATATTCTTAAAAGAGAAGGTATTATTACAACTGGGCAACAAATAAGGTTGCGAACAATAGTTGATGATATGATTAAATTTGAAAAACAAGAGAAAAACTTGCTTTCGCAAGAAACTCCTGTTATAGATCGAGGTTTATTTGGAGAACCGGGTCGAATGTTACGCGTAGGAGCTACTGTTGCTTCAGTTGGTACATATAATTGGATGCGAGGGTTATTAGGTTTACAGTCTACAGGTGCGGGAGGAATTGCTGTTCCTGCGGCTATAGCGGGTGCGGCGCAAGAATATGTTAAAATTCCGGCTAACATGACTTTAGATGTTATAGAAAGAGCGGCGCTAGATCCTGAGTTTTTTAAATTAATAACATCTAAAACAAAAAGTCAGAAAGAAATTTTACGGTTTAGATTAAAATTTGGAAACGCTATGTACAAAGGTGGTTCTTTACGAACACTTACAGAAGAACAGCGGTTAGAAGAAGAAAGACGCATAAAACAACAACTTTTAAAATTAGAACAAGATCGAATAAACAAAATGCTTATAGAAAAGCAAGGTTACGATATTGAAGAATTGAAAAAAAGGGTTCGACCTAGTCAAAAAGATCTTAGAACTAGTTTCTTACAGCGATCGAAAGATCCTGCTTCTGGTCTCGGTCAATCGGGTGGTTCTCCTCCCACCAAAAACTCGGTAGACCGGGCCAGATTTGCTGCATTGTTTCCAGAGGATAGAGATTTAATAGGTATAGGAAGTTTAATGTCATGAATGAATATGCAAAAATACCCCCAAGGGGTTTTGAAGGTGGTCGTCCAAACCTTGGGATGCAACTTCCTCAATTTGGAATGGGAAGTATGAGCGGTATTCAAAGTGCTTTACAACCTCTTCGTGGTTTTATTTCTAATCAAATTCAACAACAAACAAATGAAAAAATAAATCCGTTTATAGAAGAAGTAGCGACGAATGCTCAAGAAACTTTTGATATACAATCAGGACCTCAATTAGGTTCCCTTCTGCAATCAAATAACATGTTAAGTCCTTATCAACCTGCCGCGGGTTTTGAAGGCATTAAAAGTCTTTTTCAACCTGCTCAAAATACTGCTGTTGTTAATGAAAACAACTACAACAGGGCTGTGCCTATGGCTCAAGGTGGATCTGTTCCTCGACAAACAATGATTGAAGATCAGCCACATATGTTGGCCTACATTAATCCTCAAGAAGAAATGATGTTGCGACGCATGGGCGGCACGGGTCAACCGGGTCCCGGCGGAGTACCTGCATATCCGCCGCAAAGCGTTAACGAACGCGATCAATATGATAGAATGGAAGTTGTAAGAAACAATTTAATAGACGCAACAAATCAAAACGCCGATGATGATTCTGCACAAAATGCGGAAAGAGCGCGTCAAATAGCTTTTATGGATAACCCTAGTTTTATTATGGGTGACGACAGGTTGTTGCGAAAGGGAACAGCTAAGAATCGTGAATTGTATGGTGACTCCTTGAGAAGGAGGAGTAAACCCCAATCATTTAACGAAATTATTAGACCCGAACCTAAATCCAGAGCCGCACAAGATGCATTCATTGCCGCTAAACAAAGATCTAATTTCTTTCAAAATAACCCCGCAGCCAGTGGGTTTGAAAACGAAGGTTTTATAGAAAGAGGTGTAAAAGCAAGTATCCCGTATCAAATGTTTAACACTTTATTTAATAATCGTGGAATAATGAGAGACAAACTGGCTCAACAAGGAAATTATCCAATACGAGGTATTGGTGGTTTTGTTGATAGTTTTTTTAAAACAACTCCGGTTAAATATGAACCTATTTTTGATAGAAACAATAAATTAATTGGTACGGTAGGTTTTAGTGAAAAAGGAACAGCAACTAATTTACAAGGTCGTGCCGTTGGTTTTGATGCTTTTGGTAAGCCAGTTGATTTTAGCAATGTAAATGCAAATGAAACTGGACAAGAAACAGACACACTTGTTTCTCCAACAGCACCCGTAACGTGCCCCGACGGTTACGTTTACGACTCGATAACAAATTCGTGTGTAGCGGTGGAAAGTACGGCGGAAGAAACAGAAACCACCGAAACCACCGAAGCAAGTCCCATTGTTGTGGACCCTAACGTTACTGTACCAACCGAATACCCATTGTTCAATCAAGGCGGTGTTGCAAGCTTGAACGACGTTGCACGAAACATGTCACGCGGCCCACGGGGCATTGCGGGATATCAAACGTATATGAGATAGTGTATGGAAGATAAAACAAATCCTTTTGTAAGACCTCCTTTTTTAGCGCCAAAAGGTATGTACTCGCCTAGCAATATTAAGTTAAAACAAGATCCAATGCCTACCGCACCAACTAGAACTGAAATGCAAGCTCCTGTGGCGGCAGAATTTCCTGTGGGATCGCCCGTAGATCCACAAGCAACTCCGTTTAGTGATATGATGCGTTTTAAAACTGACTTAATTTCACAAGCTATGCAATTGTTAGGACCCGAAAAAGCTAATGCAGAAACATATCGGATGTTGTCGGAAGCGCCACTTGGGGACGTTATGAAGCTTGTAGATCAGCTAATGCCTAAGTCAGCCAATTAGCCACATCCTCACCTAAAACTTGACCTGCTAATCCTACTTTCTTGCGTAAAGCGCTCAATACTTTCTCATCTATGGTGCGTGGTGACACTAAATCAACATATGTAACGGACTTTTTCTGTCCAATACGGTGCGCTCGATCTTCGCTTTGCAGTCGTATTTCTAGGTCATACGAGTTAGAAAAGTAGATAACAGTGTTAGCTTGGTGCAAAGTTATACCAAAACCACCTGTTTTAGGTTGACCTACAAAAAATCTTAGCTCACTATTTGCGTCTTGAAATTGATCGACAATCTCTTGGCGTTCTTTTTGTGGTGTTCCGCCAAAGTAAGTTGCGACCGAATCGGGCCCGAAACGGTCGCGCAGGGCCTGTGCAATCCGTTGAATGTCATAGGTGTATGACGCCCAAATTATTGCCTTCCCTGAAAGCTCGTCTACCACGGACATAAGACCAGATAGACGGTTATTTGGTATTGGTTGGATTTCTCCATCGTCAGGTTGGAAAAACCCACAGCAAATTTGTTGTAGTCGCATGATTTGTGTAAGCACACTTTCTGTCGTTGCAAGCTCACCGTTTTCCAGTTGAGCAAGCGCCAACTTTTTCATCTGAGTGTACACGGTCAACTGTTCGTCCGTCAGTTCTATCTGACGGCGCGTATAGACCTTCTCTGGTAGGTCTAAGCATTCTTCTTTGAGGATGCGGTTACTAAACTCTAATAGCTTCTCATTAAGCTCGTCTAAGCGTCTGTAGCCTACAATCTCTTGAAAGCTTCTGTTGCCCATCGTTCGGCTTTGCACCATTGCATACCTACCTTGGAAAGAAAAATAGCTGTTATACCCTAACGCACGGGGCGACAGGAAGAAACATTGACTAAATAAATCCATCGGAGACTTGGTTACAGGCGACCCAGTTAGTATCCGACGATACAACGATACATTCCGTAGCTCCATAATATTTTTTGTTCGAGCGGCCTTACGGTTCTTAATTGTAGTGCTTTCATCAACAACGACCATATTGTCCGGGTTTTTTACTAAAAACTCATATGCCGCTTTAGTACCTTTACTCGTAGAAAAAGCTTCGACATTCATTACAAAGAATTTTAAATCATTTGTCTTATGCAATGTGATGTGGTTTAATTCTTCAGCAAACTTTTTGGAGGAGGAGGGCGTCCATCTACACACTATTCTAGCAATTCTATCGGGCAGATGATTAGGTATCTCACCTAAGATCCAATTGTCATATACACCCTTTGGTGCAATGATAAGGACCGCATTAATTTTATTGTATTCATACAGCATCGCAATGTTATCTATAGCAACCTTACTTTTACCGGTGCCCATCTCCATTAGATACGCATAAAAAATCGCGGTCCACGAGTCTTCTAAAACTTTCTTTTGATGCTCGTAAGGTTCTGTTTTGTAACGGTAACCGTTGAATTTATCTGACATTATACGATTTTCCTAGTTAATACTGTTGACAATACCTTATAGAAAGGTTTACAAGGAAAGGCAAGCACTAAAAAGGTGCTTTAATCACGAAGGAAAAAACATGAATGATAATGTACTACAAATGATGGAGGACGACTTCGAGAAGACCGAAGCCACTTCCCTCGAAAAGATGGACCAAAAAGGTCTAAAAACAGTAGCAGAAATTGCGCGAATGATTATGGCACAAGAGGCTAAACTAGCCGATCTTGAGCAACAAGCAAAAGATGCTAAAAAAGAACTGCTTCAACTGACTGATAACGAACTGCCGAATATGTTAGCAGAGATTGGTTTAAGCAAAATGACACTAGACGATGGGTCAGAGGTTACGGTTAAACAAACCTATGGTGCATCAATTCTAGTGGACAATCGTCCTAAAGCATACGAATGGCTACGCGAGCATGGTTACGACGACATAATAAAGAATGTTGTATCATGCCAGTTTGGTCGTGGAGAAGACGAAAAGGCACTCGCATTTAAAGCGGTTGCAGAGAACGAGGGTTATCCGGCTGACCAAAAGACGGACATCCACAGCGGCACGTTACGCGCTTTTGTTAAAGAGCTTTGTGAAGCAGGGGTTGATTTTCCAATGGAACTATTTGGGGCCTATATCGGGCAACGAGCTATTATAAAGAGGAGTAAGTAAATGGCAAAAGAAGTAGCTAATAAAAAAGGTGGAGACGTTCAGGCGTTTGATCCATCTATGTTCGAGGCCGATGCAGGTAAAGGAATGGAGGGTCTGGGGCAAGAAGATCTGGCGCTACCGTTTCTCAAAGTCCTGTCTGGTAACGATCCCGTTTTGGATACGCATGAGACTGCGCGAAAAGGCGATATCTATAATACTGTAAGCGGAGACGTTTATGTTGGGAAAGAAGGTATTCGAGTTATACCATGTGCTTATCAACGACGGTTTATAGAGTGGATGCCCAGAGGCCAAGGAAGTGGGGCACCAAAGAATATCTTTGAGCCTAACGAACCAAGACCTGAGACTAAACGGTCTGAGGAGGATAACAAAGAGTATGTTGTAGATGGCGAGGGTTCATACATTGAAGAAACGCATCAACATTTTGTTGTTATTCTAAAAGAGGACGGTAGTTCTGAAACAGCGTTGATTGCTATGAAGTCTACTCAACTCAAAAAAAGTAGAAAATGGAACTCTATGATTTCCTCTACAACGATGGTCGGTGCTAACGGACCTTTCTCGCCACCACGTTTTAGTCATATTTATGTGGTTAAAACAATTGGTGAGGAAAACTCTAAAGGCAGTTGGCATGGTTGGGAAATGTCGAAAGAGGGGCCGATCACAGATGCGGCTCTGTACGCACAATGCAAAACTTTTTCAGAAAGTATATTGAGCGGTGATGTTGTCGTTAAGCACAGCAACGATGAAGTTGCGGACAGCAAAGACATTCCATTTTAATCTACGCGGCGGTGCTTCGGCATCGCCGTTTACTTACCTTTAGGATTTTTTATGTCAGTTGAAAAATTTAGTCGTATCTTCGATGGCTTGAAAGAAGCATATGGTACGTTTAAGATTGAGAAACAACAGTCAAATGGCAAGAATGCAGGCAAAGCGGCAATCCTCCGCGAACCACGGACCAAGGCACTTTGGGAGGGACATCTTTCTGGTAAAGGCGTTTCCGTAGGAATTATACCCATCAATGAGGACAACAACTCCAAGTGGGGTTGTATAGATGTAGATCAGTACCCGTTAGACCACACACATTTAGTCAAGAAGATTAGAGCGCTGAAGCTACCGTTGGTTGTATGTAGATCAAAGTCCGGTGGAGCGCATTGTTTTCTCTTTACAAAAAATTGGATTGAGGCCCGTGATATGCAAGCGGCCCTTCAACACATGTCCGCCGCACTAGGATATGGCGGATCAGAAGTATTTCCAAAGCAGATAAAATTACACTTAGATCGTGGAGATGTAGGTAACTTTTTAAATCTACCATACTACAACGCAGAGGATGGCTTGCGCTACGCATTCAAAGACGATGGTACAAGCGCCACCCTCGAAGAGTTTTACGAGCTTTATGAAACACATGTGCAAACCTTGGAAGAAGTGCAGAAGCTTCAAGTTACAGCGGTGCAGGAGACAGACCTTTTAAAGGATGGACCACCATGTTTGCAGATTTTGTGCAGATCAAAGATTAGTGAAGGCGGTCGCAACAACGGTTTATTTAACATTGGCGTGTATCTTCGCAAAGCTTTTCCAGATAGTTGGGAGAACGAGATCTTACAGTATAACATGAACTACTTAGATCCACCGCTCCCCTTGGCAGAAGTTAACATTGTAGCCAAACAACTTGATCGCAAAGATTATATTTATAAATGCACAGATGCTCCAATAAATGCACATTGTAACAAGGATTTGTGCAGAACTCGCAAATTTGGTGTGGGAGCCGCTGTACAGGGCGTTACAGTGGCAAATCTGCGTAAGTATAATAGTACGCCGCCTGTCTGGTTTATGGACGTACAGGGCGAGCCCCTTGAGCTAGATACAGATGCGCTTCTTAATCAGACCGTGTTTCAAAAAGCTTGCATGGAACAATTAAACTTTATACCACGCACCGTTGCCAAGCCCGCTTGGGAAAGTAGAATATCTACGTTAATGACGGAGATGAAAGACAACGAAAGCGCTATCATTGAAGTATCGCAAGATGCCAGTACGTCGGGTCAGTTCTTTGACTATCTAGAAGAGTTCTGTCGTTTCTTACAACAAGCGCAAGATAAAGAAGAGATCTTACTCCGCCGCCCGTGGACCGACGAGGAAGAGTCTATAACCTACTTTAGGTTGAGAGATTTTGAAGCGCATTTAAGAAAGAACAAGTTTTTTGAATATAAATCGCATAAGATAGCTCAACGACTGCGCGACATTAACGGTGAGAGTGTCGTATTAAAGATAAAGGGAAGAGCCGTCCGTGTCTGGAAGATACCTTCGTTTGATAGATCAGACATAGATATCTCGCCGCCAAAGTTTAAATCTAAGGAGCAACCGTTCTAATGTTAATAGCAGATGGGTTTGATAAAGCATTTATTGGGGTGGGTCACAGATCGGGGTGTCTCGACGTTGCGGTCTACGACTACGATAAGTGCGCTCGTATTTTAATGAAACGCGATAAGATGAGTCTTGAAGATGCGTATGAGTTCTTAGATTTCAACGTTGTTGGTGCATGGATAGGGGAACAAACGCCTATATTTTTAGAAAAAAGAAAATTAAAGGAGATAGAAGAACATGGAGAATGACGACAAAGATATGGAGATACAAAGGCTTCGAGAGTTGCTTGAACTCCAAAACAAAGTTCTGTCGCAAGATGTGGGGGATCACAATGCGTGGACAATTGAACGTCGTAACTTAGAAATCTTTCGATTGCGGAAGCAACAATATCTAAAGTTACAAGCCATTGGCGATCGCTTTGATCTAAGTAAAGAGCGCGTCAGGATTATTGTAAAGAATATGGAAGATAAGGGATACGATGTTCAGAATTTTCGGCCCTCCGGGAACGGGGAAAACAACGAAGCTTCTTGATATGGTAGACCAGAACTTATCGGCGGGCGTTGCTCCGACGAATATTGCATTTCTGGCCTTTACACGCAAAGCGGCAAACGAAGCAAAAGAACGGGCGGCGGCACGGTTTAACCTTGATCCGCAAAAAGACCTGTTCTACTTTAGAACGTTGCATTCTCTTGCGTTATCCTTAACCGACATCCGAACCGAACAGGTTCTGCAAAATGAGCATTATAAAGAACTTGGAGACGCTATCGGCGTAAGCTTTGGTGTAAACACACGCGGCGGTATGGAGGATATGCCCGAAATGAACCGATCTAGCGATCCTGTGCTATCTCTCATAAGCCTCGCTACCTTACGAAAAGTACCCCTCCGTCAGCAATATAACGAAAGCCGCATCGACACCGATTGGAATACCGTTGCCTACATTGCAGAAGCTCTCAAGAATTACAAAGATGAGTTTAACATGTACGACTTCACGGACATGCTAAAGCTCTTTGCGGAGACAGGTGACACCTGTTGCCCCCACTTTGCTGTCACCTTCTTAGACGAAGCGCAGGATTTATCCCCACTGCAATGGGATATTGCACACATGCTCGATAAAAAATCTGAGCGAATGTATTGTGCAGGCGATGATGACCAAGCAATTTATAGATGGGCAGGCGCAAACGTCGATCATTTTATTAATCTAAATGGTTCGTCCGAAACCCTATCGCAATCCTACCGTGTGCCCACAAACGTCTGGGGCGTAGCTCAAGGCATTGCCAAGCGTATCCATCGGCGCTTTCCAAAAGACTACAAACCTCGCGAAGAGAGCGGAACGGTCAAACGAATATCAACTGTATCAGAACTGGACATGGCCCACGGCACATGGCTCATTCTGGCACAAGCAGGCTATCAATTACAAGAAGTGGCAAACGACTTAAAATCATCGGGCAGGTTATTTAACTTTAGAGGTCACCGTAGTGTTTCCGAGCGCGTGAGTATCGCGGTCAATGGGTGGGAGCAAGTGAGATCGGGAAAATCCGTGCTTGGAAACGCTGTTAAAGCAATCTATTCGTTTATGTCTACAAAAGATCGTATCGCTAGAGGATTTAAAAGACTGTCAGGTCTTGATGAAGACAACTTCTACACTTTTAAAGATCTTGTTGAGGATCACGGGCTTCTGGCAACAGAAGAAATGCTTTGGCACGAAGCGATGGATAAAATGCCAGAAAGAGATAGAGCCTATATCGTGGCTATGCTTCGACGCGGAGAAAAGTTTAACGGCGTTCCCCGTATCAACGTATCTACGATACATGGATCTAAAGGCGGGGAGGCAGATAATGTGGTGCTGTTTACAGATCTGTCTCCTGCCGCCGACGAGTCTATGCGGATTGATGGTGACGATGTCCATCGCACATTTTATGTTGGCGTAACCCGCACGAAAGAAAACCTATTTATTGTTGAACCCGAAGATATCTCAAGGAGCTACCATCTATGAAACGAGAAGAAATACTGCAAAAAGCAGAGAGCTTGGTAAACGGCCCACGGGCCAAGGACTACGGCGATGCTTACGAGAACCATGAAAGAATAGCAAAAATTTGGTCGGTTATTTTAGATAAAGAAATAACGGTATCGCAAGTGTATCAATGCATGGTTGCAGTAAAACAAGCACGGCTTATAATATCACCAGATCATGAAGACAGTTGGGTGGACATTGCGGGCTACGCGGCATTAGGCGGAGAAGACTAAATGGCATTACAGATGGCTATGTTTTTACCAAAAAGCGAGTGGGTTCCACCCGCAGAACTCCCCGATATCTTTAATGCTAAGAAAATAGCCATCGATGTAGAGACAAAAGATCCAAACCTTAAAACTAACGGTCCGGGATGGGCAACCGGCGACGGGGAAGTGATTGGATATGCTGTAGCAACCGAAGACTGGTCTGGTTATCTCCCTATCCGGCATGTTGGTGGCGGAAACCTAGACGAGCGCATTGTGAATAAGTGGCTCAAAAAAGTATTTGAATGCTCCGCCGATAAGATTATGCACAACGCCCAGTACGATGCAGGGTGGATTAAACGTATGGGGTTTAAGATCAACGGGCGCATTGTCGATACGATGGTGGTTGCATCGCTTTTGGACGAAAACAGATTTAGTTACAGTCTAAATGCCTTGGCCTACGACCTATTGAACAAAACTAAATCAGAAAAAGGTTTAAAAGAAGCCGCAATATCGTTTGGTGTTGACCCAAAATCAGAAATGTACAAGCTACCAAGCCAATTTGTGGGGCCATATGCCCAAGCAGATGCCGAACTTACCTTGGAACTATGGACTTATTTCTCGATGCAGATTGGAATACAGGATTTGTGGTCGGTTGTTAACTTAGAATTGGACTTACTACCCTGTTTAGTCGATATGACATGGAGAGGAGTACGTGTCGATCAAGACAAAGTAGAAATTACTAGAGATAGTCTGTTAAAAAGAGAACAACAATTGCATCTGGACATTAAAAAAATGGTCGGAAGTGAGGTTGAGATCTGGGCGGCCCAGTCGTTGCAAAAAGCTTTCGACAAACTCGACATATCATATCCTCGAACAGAGAAGGGAGCGCCTAGTTTTACAAAAAGTTTCCTTACTGACAACAAACACCCGCTCGCGCAAGCTATTGTACAAGCCAGAAGTCTCAACAAGACCTCCGGTACGTTCATTAATACCATTATGAAGCACTGTAGATCAGATGGTCGCATACACTCGCATATCAACCAGATCAGAAGTGACGACGGGGGTACTATTTCCGGCCGGATTTCAATGAATAATCCGAATCTACAACAAATCCCTGCCCGTGACCCTGAGATGGGCCCATTAATCCGTAGTTTGTTTCTGCCTGAAGAAGGGCAGAAGTGGGCTTCGATAGATTTCTCGCAACAAGAACCACGGATCTTGGTTCACTACGCTTACGTTTACGGAAAGAGTAGAGCAATTCCGTTGGAGGGCGTACAAGAGTTTGTAGATAATTATCAGAACGATCCAAGCACAGATTTCCACACGCTAGTGGCTGAGATGGCGAATATCCCTCGAAAACAAGCCAAGACAATAAATCTGGGAATTATGTACGGTATGGGGGTCAATAAACTGAGCGATCAAATGGACATTGATCTGGAAGAGGCCCGCGCATTAATAAAGAAATACCACAATCGTGTACCTTTCGTAAAAGGATTGCAGAACGGCGTTATAAACAGGCTAAACGATAAGGCCTCGTCGGGTGCAATACGGTCTTTAATGGGTCGAAAGTGTAGGTTTGACACTTGGGAGCCAACATCTTTTGCAATGCACAAAGCTTTGCCCTATCGCGAAGCTGTAAAAGAACACGGTGAAACGACAGCACTCAAACGTGCCTACACCTACAAAGCTTTAAACAGGCTAATTCAAGCTTCGGCGGCGGATATGACAAAAAAAGCAATGGTGGATATATACAAATCGGGCCGAACACCCCTGATCCAGATCCACGACGAGATGGCAATGTCGGTAAAAGATGAGGGTGAAGCAAGAGAAGTACGCGACATCATGGTAAACGCATTGCCGCTAGAGATACCCAACAAATGTGACATCGATTACGGTTTAAGTTGGGGCGAAGCAGAAGAACTAAAGGAGGATACATGAAAAATAAAATATGGGCCGAGTTTTTAAGAAAAGAAATCGAGGTTTTGTGTGAACGGATTGAGCCTAGCGGTACAGGTCACCTCTATACCGCCATACAAGTTTTAGAAAATCGTGTTAAAGAACTCGAAAAAGAATAAAAGCTTGTACATTTCTATATAATCTTATATAGTCTTACAAGTTAACAGATGGAGCGCCCCATGGACACGACAAAATGGAAAAGTATACTTGTTCCAGTGGACATTTATAAGGAAATAAAGGATTTAAGCCAATCAGAAGGACGAACTATTTCTGGTCAGCTTAGAATTATTCACGAAACGTTTAAAAAAGTAAATCCACCCGTTCGCAACGTCTATGTCGAAGATTGATTTCGACCCAGATAATGTTATTTGCAAAGCACTTCACGACGATCAATGCCCACGTTGTTTTGACAAACTAAAAAGAATTGAAACAAAAGATAGTTATCAACAAAAAAGAATTTGTTTGATGTGTAATCTAGAAATTTTAGATACTTTATCGGTTTTACCTTGAGGAGAATACCATGAAACTAACCTATAAACGTTTGATTATAGCGCTATCTATAGCCTCACTTGTTGTACTGTATTTTTTAATTACAATATAAGGGTTGCAATCCCATATTATCTGATATACTATTGTTGTGAGCGGTCTGACGCCGCTTAACTTTTTTGTCAAAGTTATACTGAACATATTACGACTCCTAAATTGAAGCCCTCATCTTATGAAAATAAGGTGGGGGTTTTTTACTGTTGACATAGTTGAAAAAGACCTTTACTATTAATGCATGTCAGTAAAAAAGGAGATATAGTATGACAACGACTAATGTAGAAATAAAAAGATTAGACCAAGTAGAAATTACTTTACGAATGGTCGGTAGAACGCCTTTATACTTTAATAGTATGAGTGCAAAAACTAAGCGAGATCTATTGATTGGCGGTGGTAAGAAGACAGCCGCTGAAAAGAAACAGATCAAGCATAATCCAGAGCAAGAGTTTAGAGACAGCTTATATACAAAAAATTATGGTGAAACTTTACTCTGTTTCCCTGCACCGGGAATTAAACAGGCAATGGCGACAGCGGCATTAGAGACTGATGGTATTAAGAAAACTACTGTGAACAGGTTATTATTCTTACCAGAACAGCATGTGAATGTTTGGGGTACACCATATCTTAAAATGGATATTGTTCGTTCTGCGGATATCAATAAAACACCCGATGTCAGGACGCGAGGTTATTTGCCGAGGTGGTGTGCAGAAGTAAAGTTACGTTTTGTAAATCCTGCACTTAGCACGTTTGATGTTACATCTTTATTATCCAATGCGGGTGCTATTGTTGGTATCGGAGACTTTAGGCAAGAGAAGGGTCGTGGATCTTTTGGCTGTTTTGATGTGTTCGATGGTAAGAATAAAAAAATTCCAGAGTGGAATGATATTGTTAAGGAAAGCCGCGATGCACAACAACACGCGATGGATTTTCCTATGTTAGCAGGACAAGAGGAAGAAGAACTTATGGAAATTCTTGGAATAGAGCGGCAGAAACGCGCCGCATAAGTTTAGGTGGGGCGAGAGATTGCCCCACTTTTTTGGGTTAAGGTAAGGCGGTCGTGGTGAGGTTTGGTGAGATACGTTGAGGTCAGGTTTGTCGAGGCGGTCTGGGTGAGGTTTGGTTCGGTCTGGTTTGGTTCGGTTCGGTAAGGCGGTCGAGGTGAGGTTTGGTGCGGTAAGGCGTGGTGCGGTTAGTCAAGGCGGTCAGGGTGAGGTACGTTATGATATGGCGGGTCAAGGCGGTCGGGGAACGGTTCGGTGAGGTGTGGTCGGTCGAGTTGAGTTTGGTCAAGGCTAATTTAATTTTGTAAAAAGGGAAAACTTTATGTTTAAAAAAAGTGATAAGCAAAGGCTTATAAATGAGTATGCGGCAGAAACAGGTAGAAACACTCTTGACGTTGCACAAATTCGTGACTGGTTAAAAGGAAAACCAGAGCATGAGTTTTATGACTATGTGTTTGGTGCTTCTGATAACAAGAAAATAGAAGAATACGAAAAAGATCGAATAGCAGGTCTAATTCGTGGGCTTCGTATTACTGTCAAACAGGTAGAGACAGCCAAAGATGTTAAGGTTAAGATCAAGGTGGCAGACTACCCTGCTTATATTAGTCCAGTAAAAGACCGCAAACAAGGCGGTGGCTATGTTGCTTTCGATCCAGAAAGCGAAACTTCACAGCGAGAGTTAAGGTTACAAGCAGCAACAAGTTTGACTGCGTGGCTCAATAGATTTCGTGGTTGCGTTGAGTACGTTGGTCTTGACGTTACACCGATGGAAAATCTTGTGCATGAATTACGTGGGTTGGATGAAGACGCAGCATAGTGGTATACCACAAGAACTAGCCCTGTTTCTTAGTGAGATGGGGCTAGTCGAAGAACGTGAAGAGGTGCAGCGAGAAGAGCATGTTGCTTGGTTGCCCTCTTTCGATGGAGAAGAACCACCATTTTAGGAGAGAACATGGTTAAATACTTTACGTTTATGGTCTTGACTTACTTTGTCCAAGGCGAACAAACAACGCACAACATAGTATTCCCTAGCTATGACGCTTGTAGTTATAGCAAAGAAGCTATGTATGCCATTATGGAAAATCAGCATGATGATGTGCTAATTTATTGCAAGGGCACTGATGTTGCATCTAACAAACTGGTCAAGCCAAGGGCAAGACCGTGATGGGGGATGAATCACTAAGTCCTGCACAGAAGTTTGAGTATCGGTTTCTAAAACAACAGGTCAACACGTTGGAAGAAGAGCGATATAGGTATGATGCTAGACCAAATGTACAACAAGACTTGTATCGTGCGCGAGAAGAGTTAAAGTCGTTTGTCTCTAAACTTAGAACGAACGGAGTTAAAATATGAAGCGTTTCACAACTGCTGAAAAAGAATGGTTAGGATACAAACGCAAACTAGCAAACAATAGTATGAAGGTGTCGTTATCAAAAGCACCGTGGGCAGAGGGAGAACAGCATGACAAACATGACGAAAAAGGAAGAGAAGGTATGGAATTATCTTCTGAAGAACAGACAGGCAGAAAACGCCGAGGTAGCAAGCGCGTGTGACGTTGACATACACTTTGTGAAAAATCTTATATCGCGGATTAGTTCAGAAAATTGGAGAGAAGAAGTGTCTATACTGCCAATGTGGGATCGTGCAAAGGTACTAGATACAGCTAAAGGTTACGTCACAAAAGATCGTGCGGCAGACCACGGCGACATGGAAGATAACTTTCAGCGCATCGCTCTATACTGGAACGCGCATCTTGGACTGGTTGATTTTATAAAGACCGAAGATGTTGCAGCAATGATGGCGTTACTCAAGATAGCTCGCATACATTCTAACCCTACACACATGGACAACTGGGTAGATGCTTGTGGGTATCTGGCTTGTGGTGGCGAAGTGGTGAGTAAGTAATGGACGTATACACCCTAGACTTTGAAACATACTACGCTCAAGATTACTCGTTGTCGAAGATGACAACCGAAGAGTATGTGCGCGACAAACGGTTCGAGGTTATCGGGCTTGCGATCAAGAAGAACGATAAGGCCACGAAGTATGTAAGTGACCCAGCGCTAATCAAACGTCTACTTACACACATAGACTTCTCTGACTGCGCTATACTCTGTCATAATACTATGTTTGATGGGGCTATACTTGGTTGGCATTACGGTATCAATCCGAAGGTGTGGTTCGATACGATGTGTATGTCACGTGCTATGCACGGTGTAGAGACAAGTGCGTCACTCAAAGCTGTAGCCGAGCGTTACGGTGTAGGTGTCAAAGGCACTGAGGTTCACAACGCCAAGGGCAAACGCCGTGCCGATTTCACTGCGGAAGAGACTATACGGTATGGTGAGTATGCCAAGAACGATGTAGATCTAACCTACAAGTTATTTAAACTGATGGGGGCTAAATTCCCACGGCAAGAGTTAAAGTTAATCGACTTAACGCTGCGGATGTTTATTGAGCCTACGCTTGAGTTAGACCTTGGGTTATTGGAGCAGCATCTTGAGGATACAAGAGATCGTAAAGATAAGTTGTTACGTGATGCCAATGTCACCGACAAGAAAGACCTGATGTCTAATCAGAAGTTTGCGGACATGCTACGAGAACTTGACGTAGAGCCGCCTATGAAAATTAGCCCGACAACAGACAAGCAGACCTACGCCTTTGCGAAGTCTGACGAAGATTTCAAAGCCTTACAAGAACATGACGATGATCGGGTGCAGTCTCTGATTGCCGCACGTCTGGGTAACAAAAGTACCTTGGAAGAAACACGTACAGAGAGATTTATAGGTATATCTAAACGTGGTACTCTTCCGGTTCCAGTTAGATACTACGCCGCTCACACTGGTCGATGGGGTGGGGCTGATAAGATAAATTTGCAGAACTTACCGAGCCGAGGGCCGAACGGTAAGAAGTTAAAGAAAGCAATCATTGCACCCGAGGGTCATACGATTGTCGAGGCTGACAGTTCACAGATCGAAGCTCGAGTACTTGCATGGTTTGCAGGTCAGGATGATTTGACCGCTGCGTTTGCCAACGGTGAAGATGTGTATGTTAAAATGGCTGCACGTATATACAACTGTGAGGAAGAAGACGTAACAAAGGATCAACGCTTTGTAGGTAAAACCACGATCCTTGGCGCAGGGTACGGCATGGGTGCTGAGAAGTTTGGCATACAGTTAAAGACGTTTGGGTTTGAAGTAGCACCAGACGAAGCACGGCGTATCATACAGATTTATCGTGATGCTAACTACAAAATCAGTAAGGTGTGGCGCGATGCTAACTTTATGGTACAGCAGCTTGCCAACAACAGAGCAGTAGTATTCGGACGTAAGGACATCATCAAAGTAGATGCACAAAACCAAGGTCTGATACTGCCGAACGAACTGAGCATACTGTACGAGAACTTGTACGCAGAGCAAACTGAACAAGGCTTGGAGCATAGTTACAAAACACGCAGAGGTCGCACTAGAATATACGGTGGCAAGGTAATAGAGAACGTGTGCCAAGCGATAGCTCGTTGCATTATAGGCGAACAAATGCTAAGAATTAGTAAGAAATATAAAGTGGTGTTGACCGTACATGACTCGATTGTATGTAGCGTACCCGATGCTCAAGTAGCAGAAGCACAGGCATACGTGGAGAGTTGTATGAGAACAACACCTAATTGGGCAACAGGTCTGCCAGTGGACTGCGAAAGCGGCACGGCAAAGTCATACGGAGACTGTGATTGAGCATAGCACCTTGGTCGTTTAGTAAAGCAAAGGCATTCGAACAATGCCCCAAACAGTTTTACCACGAGAAAATACTTAAAGAATATCCTGTCGAAGAGACAGATGCCATGCGGTATGGGACAGAGTTCCATAAAGCTTGCGAAGATTATATCGGAGCAGCAGTGCCGATCCCACCGAAGTTCGAGTTTATCAAAGCTACGCTAGATGCCCTGAACAAAAAGCGCGGTGTAAAGGTATGTGAAAAGAAGTTGGGACTCACTGCTGATCTAGAACCATGTGACTTCTTTAGTAAGAAGGTGTGGTTCAGAGGTATAGCTGACCTAATAGTCGTAGATGTGTTGGCACAAGTTGCATGGGTTATCGATTACAAGACAGGTAAGTCATCGAAATATGCTGACAAAGGTCAGTTGGAACTTATGGCATTGACCGTCTTTGCGCATTACCCCGAAATCAAAACGGTAAAGGCAGGACTATTGTTTGTTGTTGCAAACAGTTTAATCAAAGCCGAGTATGAAATTGACCAGAGTGCAAGTCTTTGGGAGAAATGGCTTGGAATTTATGGTAAGATGGAGAAGGCGTTTGAGGCGGATGTGTGGAATCCACGCCCATCTGGTTTATGCAAGCGTCATTGTTCAGTAACCGAATGCCCACATAATGGGAGAAACTAATGCCATATACTAAAAAGAAACGTCCATACAAAAAAGAATACGAGCAACAGAAGAAGCGTGGTGAACACGAAGATCGTATGGAACGTCAACGTGCTAGACGTAAAATGGACAAAAAAGGCGCAGACAAGAATAAAAACGGTAAAGCCGATAAACGAGAAGGCAAGGACATTGCCCACAAGAAACCGCTAAGTAAAGGCGGAAAAAATAAAGACGGTGTAAAAATACAAAGCCGCAAAAAGAATCGTGCAGCAGGGGGTGCGATGAGCAGCCCTAAGAAAAAACGGTAGTTTAACACTACCACGGAGAACAACATGCAGGTCATCAATGGCAAGGCGTTATTGCTGAAGGTAAAGAACCCAAAGCAAGTAACGGCGGTCATACCAAAAAGTAAGGAGTTGTCGATGAATGAAGTCGTTGTAAATTGGGGGCTTGACGAAGCTCATACTCTGCGGAGTTTAAATATAAACGTACCGTCACCTATTACTAAACGGTACAACTGGCCTGGTCAGTATAAGCCGTTCGATCATCAAAAGACTACATCGTCGTTTATGACTATGAACAAGAAGTCGTTCTGTTTCAACGAGCAGGGTACAGGCAAGACCGCATCTGCTATTTGGGCGGCTGACTATTTACTATCACAGGGCAAGGTAAAGCGTGTGCTAGTAGTCTGCCCCCTATCTATAATGGATTCGGCATGGCGCAACGACTTGTTTTCGTTTGCTATGCATCGAACCGTGGACGTAGCGCATGGTAGTAAAGAGAAGCGTAAGAAGATCATTAACAGTGGCGCTGAGTTTGTAATTATAAACTACGATGGTGTCGAGATTGTTAAAGACGAGATAGCCAACGGCGGTTTTGATTTGTTTATTGTAGACGAAGCAACGCACTACAAGAACGCGCAGACTAAACGATGGAAAACGCTAAACAAGATAATCGGTGAGAACGATTGGCTTTGGATGATGACAGGAACACCTGCCGCACAAAGTCCAGTAGATGCTTACGGTCTAGCCAAGCTAGTCAACCCAATGGCAGTGCCGAGGTTCTTTGGTTCATGGCGCGACATGGTAATGTGGAAGGTTACACAATTCAAGTGGAAACCAAAAGAGACAGCCAAAGATACTGTGTTCCGTGCGTTGCAGCCTGCGATCCGTTTTACAAAAGAAGAATGTCTTGATCTGCCCGACATGGTCTACACCAAACGCTTCGTCGAAATGACTGGGCAACAAAAGAAATACTATGAGACTTTACGCAAACGTCTTGTCATGGAAGTGGCAGGTGAGGGCGTAACTGCGGCTAACGCAGCCATAGCCCTAAACAAACTTTTACAGATAAGCGCAGGCGCTATATACACCGATGATGGTGACACGGTGCAGTTTGATATAAAAAACCGCTATCAAGTTCTTAGAGAAGTTATTGACGAGAGCAGTAAGAAAGTGCTGATCTTTGTGCCATTCAAACATACGATTGATTTGTTGGTCGATAAGCTTACCAGCGACGGCGTAACGTCCGAGGTCATACGAGGAGATGTTCCTGCGTCTAAACGTACAGACATCTTCGCCCGCTTTCAGAACGACCCTGACCCGAAAGTATTAGTGATACAACCGCAAGCCGCAGCACACGGTGTTACATTGACCGCTGCAAACACAGTTGTGTGGTGGGGGCCAACATCATCGCTTGAGACATATGCACAAGCAAACGCACGTGTCCATCGTTCGGGGCAGACCCATAAATGCACTGTTATACAGTTGGCAGGCTCTGCCGCAGAAAAACGTATTTACCGTATGTTGGATGATCGTATCAACATACATACAGAAATGATAAATCTGTACAAAGAAATACTTGACTAAGTAGTATAAGTTACTATATGTCAGATACATAAAGATATAACTGGAGAACAATAATGACGATACCCGTCGAAAAGCTAACAAAAGCTTACATCAAAATACGTGACAAGCGTTCGGAGTTGTCTGCCAAATTCAAAGAAGAAGATGGCGATCTTGCTGAAAAGCAAGACAAAATCAAACGCGCCTTGTTAGATTATTGTAAAGAGCAAGGCGTAGATAGTGTGCGTACCCCTGCGGGATTATTTTATCGCACTATTAAACAGCGTTACTGGACGAGCGATTGGGAGTCTATGCATGGTTTTATCATGCATCACAATTTGCCCGAGTTTTTCGAGAAGCGCCTCAATCAAACTAACGTGCGCCAATTCATAGAAGAGAACCCAGACTTAGTTCCCGCAGGGCTTAATGTGGATTCGGAGTATGTGGTGTCAGTGAGGAAAAAATGACCGAAGAAACACCCTATGTAAATATCAATAAGGTTGCAGACTATTTTCAAGTGTCTGTCTCAACTATTCGTAAGTGGGTCAACAACGGCTATGTGCCAGATAACACTTACATAAAAATCGGCGAAGTCTACAGATTTAGGCTAGACGATGTAGAAGCGGCGTTGACAGTCGCAACACAACAAGGGCAAAATGAAGCCCCACAAACACACAATGGAGAGTAACATGGCAGACTTGTCATTATTTGAAGGGGGCAACTCCCTAGTAAGCAGTGACTTATTTAAACAGTTGCAAGATGCAGACGATAACTTAGCAGGTGGTTCTGGTGGTGGCTCTGGCCCACGCCGAATTAGCCTACGTGGTGGTCGATTTCGTGAGATAATGGGTGGTGAACAAGTCAACGTAAAGAGTGATGGGTTTCTAAATCTTATTGTTATCAATGCTGCAAAGCTATCTCGCACTTATTATGCAGGTCAATATGATCCAGAGAATCCATCTGCTCCAACCTGTTGGTCGCCCGATACGCAAGCTCCATCTTCTGATGTCCCAAAGGATCAGATGCAAGCCGCTCGCTGTATGGACTGTCCGCAAAACATTAAAGGTTCGGGGCAAGGTGAGAGTCGCGCCTGTAGGTATTCTCAACGTTTGGCAGTCTTGCTAGAAGGAGATATGGACACTGTCTATCAGCTACAACTTCCTGCAACTTCCATATTTGGAGAAGCTAAAGACGGTAAGATGGGCATGCAAGCATACGCTAAGTATCTTAAAGCCCACAAAACGCCATCTATCGCTGTAGTTACACAAGCATACTTTGATGAGAATAGTGACACACCCAAGCTATACTTCAAAGCAATACGCCCACTTGAAGAAGCGGAACTGCAACAAGCGGTGGCAATCAAGGATAGCGATGACGCTACCAGAGCAATAACTTTGACTGTGTCTCAGACCGATGGGGTACAAGCAAATCGGGATGGTGCAGTGCAGGAAGATGAGGTGGACATCAGGGAGCCTGCCCCTGCACCTAAGAAGGTCGCCAAAAAGAAAGAGGTAGCTGCTCCCTCTAACGAAGAGGCCGACCTAGCATCTATTGTTGAAGATTGGGATGACGACTAATCTTAACAATAGACTTGTCGTGGTGGGTACAACTCCTCCGTTACTCACCACGACACTTAACTTGGAGCAGCAGCAATGGAAACAACAACCTTTTTACAGGGGGTACTCAGCGACAATGGTCACTACTGCGTTTTTGCAGCGCGTAGCAAGGACAACATAAGAATACAAAAGTTCTACAGCACCATTGAAGAAGTCGAACGTGCAGCCAATAAATACAATAACGATGGCCTAGACGTTTACTTCGCACTCGCAACATTTGAGGAACCCACTAGCCGTAAAGCCGACAACGCACAGGAACTTAAATCTCTGTTCCTTGATTTAGATTGTGGGCCATCAAAAGAATACCCTACGCAAGTCGCAGCAATCGAAGCGTTGCGTAGTTTCTGTAAACAACTCTCTCTGCCTAAGCCTATGATGGTCAACAGCGGGAGAGGAGTACATGTATACTGGACGCTTACCGAAGCAGTTTCGGCGGAGCAATGGGTAGACGCAGCAGAGCGATTGAAGAAAGCCTGTGCCGATAACGGTTTACTCGCTGACCCTGCGGTGACAGCAGATGTTGCACGTATCTTACGTGTGCCAAACACGCACAACTATAAAGACGAGCCGCCCCTACCTGTGGAGTTGTATGGCGTTGAGATACCTACGCCTGTCGTTTTGTCAGAGTTTGTCGAGAAGCTTGGCATAGTGATGCCAGTTACTACGATTGATTTAGGAACTGACGCGCTGTACGAAGCCTACGCAGAAAATTCTGAAAACATTTTTAAAACGATAATCAATAAAACGATTGCAGGGAAAGGGTGCAAGCAACTCGAATACATTGCCACGAAACAACACGAAGTAAGTGAGCCGCTGTGGAGAGCAGGGTTGTCGATTGCAAAGTTTTGTGTCGATGGCGACAAAGCAGCAGATAAAATATCAAACAAACACCCTGATTACAACGAAGCAGCAATGCGTAAAAAGTTGGACGAGATCAAAGGCCCATACACCTGTACACGTTTTGACGAGTTAAACGAAGGTGTGTGCCGGGACTGTCCGCTTTGGAACAAGATCAAATCACCAATTGTATTGGGTAAGCGGATTCGGGAAACTGAGGGTGAGGTCACATTGTCTGCGCCTGTACAGGGCAAGAAAGAAAACAAAGAGTTCGATATACCTGTGTTTCCCAAACCGTACTTCCGTGGGGTTGCAGGTGGCGTATTTATACGCGGCACTAATGCTGATGGGGAGGTAGAAGAAGAGTGCATTTACCATCACGACATTTATGTTACTCGTCGTCTGCACGATGAAGAGCTTGGTGAAACACTCGTTTTTAGATTACACTTACCGCGTGACGGGGTACGTCAGTTCACTGTGCCTCTTACGCATGTAACTTCTAGAGAAGAGTTTCGTAAGAGCATGGCACGTGAAGGCGTGACCGCATGGGGCAAACAATTGGATAAACTAATGACATATACAACAAAATGGGTAGACGAATTACAACATAGTTCAACAGCATCAGAGGCACACCGTCAGTTTGGTTGGGTTGATGATGATATGGAAGCATTTGTTCTGGGAGAAAAGCTAGTCGAAGG
>WLWF01000980.1_pt1 | contig 25622 bp, 30 predicted proteins | sample 6718331 | NCBI WGS metagenome assembly WLWF01 (sample SAMN12718692, study PRJNA515312) | sponge metagenome | isolation source: marine sponge | host: Mycale hentscheli | place: New Zealand: South Island, Marlborough, Capsize Point | collected 2003-05-01
GCGCAGTCAAGGTCATTATACAGAGCAATCAATTTTAATTTTCTATTCTGTATAATTTCTTGTGTGCCCCCACACAAAAAACACCACAAAAACCACACGGCTTTCGGCGCAATTTTAAATTCTGGCAAAAATATTATTTTATTTTTTTTAGATAATACACATTCAAAATTGATTGCTCTGTATAAATCCATAAACCAAAATGGCACAAGTCTTCAATTCTATTGACCTTCGGCGACAAATCTTCAACTTCAAATCTCAAAATCTAAAACAAGATACAAAAAAAAATTATGATAAGGTTTTACAAGAGTTAAATACTCATTTATTTATGTGTTATGACGGCAGAAACGATATGGATTTGGCCTATAATATGGAAACAGTAGAACTGGACGAGGAACAAGTCTATAAATTATCTCAAAGTGAGTTTCATAGTATTATGATAAATGAATGGAATATTGGAAGAAGCACTATTTATTGCCCTTATTGGAGTTCAAATATTTTATTTCAAATAACAGAATGCGGCACAGAATAGACATTCAAAATTGATTATTCTGTAAATCTCTATAACCCAAAAAGGCAAATGTCTATTATCCCCTCCTCGTATCAACTGGCACTTAATTTTATGGCACAAGACGATACTAATATTGTTATGATTAAAAATTTTAGTGAAGAAGGTGATTATCTTATTGACGGCGGTGTAGATAGTTTATTAGATTTGGAATTAGAAGAATATGATAATTTTGAAAAAATAGAATTTTGTTTGGTTCTTAATTATGAACTAATAAAAAAAAAATAATTCTACTACATTATACTATTAAAAAAAAAAATTTAGATAAATAATATAATAAATAAAATTTAAAATTGATTTTTATTTTTTTATATATAATATACTATTTAGAAACAAAAACTTATATATATATATAATGAAAACAACAACCGAATATCTAACTGATAATGATATTAATTGGGTTGGTGTCCCAGTCATAAATAAAAAATTTGTTTATAGTGATACTTATAAGAATGTTTATGTTAAACAGATATTAGAAGATAATGAATGTTTAAAATTGGTAGAAGAATATGTTGAAAAAAAATTAGAAGAAGATAATACTTATAATAGTAGTAAGGCTTGTTCGGCCCAAGAATTTATGTTGAGTAATGAAACATTAATTAAAAAATCTCAAAAAATATTTATTGATGAAAAATTATATAATAGAGGATTTATTATCGCTACTGATACTACTAATATTATTCAACTTGATATTGATATTGATACTGATGAAGATTATAACAATCTTACTAATAAGGGTAGAAAAATGTATCAACAATTAAAACATGATTATCCTTATTATGTTAGTCAATCTAAAAAAAATGGTCTTCATATTTTTCTAATTGATAATGAAGATAAATTACTTACAACTAAACTAAAAAACTGTTTTAATAATAAATCTGTTATTAGTGATTATAATAAATGGAAACAAAATGAAGAAGGCCCATATATGAATAAGGATTATGGTTTTATTGAGTTAATGTGTGGAAAACCTATGTGGTGTGGAGAAGAAATACAAAATATCAAGAAAAAAATTGGTGGTTCTAAATCTATATCTGTTCTAAATACTATTTTCAAAAAATCATTTGTAGATAGTAATAAGAAAAAAACAAAACAAGAAATTAAAAATCTTATTAGTAAAAATACTATTGAACCTCCAAGTCCAGTAAGAAATAATTTGAATAAAAATATAGACCATACTAATTTTAATGAGATATGTGAATATCTAAATAATATTAAAAAAACTAATTTTGATAGTTATTCTACATTTGTTAAAATTGTATTCTGTTTATGTAAGGATAGTCAAGATAGATATAAACAAGTATTATATGATATTGGTTGTAAATCTTCAAAGGCACAATCTAATTATGAAGAATGGTTTGATAAATTATATAGAGATGGTAAAATTAAATCTACATTCAAAACTCCTTATGCTATTATTACATTAAGTAAGGATAGTAATTTAACTAAACATTATGAAATCTATAATAGATATAATAAAAAATTACATATATCACAATTTACACCAGAAGAACTTGCTTGTATATTCTATGAAAATAATGAAGATAATTTTATGGTAGTTAAGGCTGAAATGCCAGGCGAACCACCAGAAGTTTATTATTATAATGATACAGATTTTACTTGGAGTAATGAAGATAAAAATAAGTTTAGAATTATTAAGAGAAATATTTATGTAGATTTAACTGAATATCTAAAAAATAAAAAACAATCATTAGAAAATGAATTAGAAGTATGTAATGAATTAGATAGTGATATTATCATGAATAAAATAGATATTATTATTGAAAAAATAAATAAATTAGGTTCAACAGAATTAAGAACTCAAATCTGCGAATGTTTAGTTCAAAAAATTAATACAGAAAATCAAGTAGAATGTCGTTTTGATAGTAATGAATATATTTTACCATTTAAGGATTGTGTATATGATTTAAAACAAAATACAGTTAGAGAATATTATAAAACAGATTATATCTTAACTAAAATACCTTATGAATATAGAGAACCTTGTGAAGATAATTATATTGAATTGAAAAATTTTCTAACTTCATTATTTCCACATAAATTACATTTTATCAAAATAGAAACTAAAACACAACAAGATAAATGGAGAAATATTTATAGAAGAATTAAGTTTAATAATTTTGAAGTTAAAAAATCTAAATTTTATGGTTTTGAAGTTATTGTAGATCATAGACAAGATTATTGGGATGTTATTTATGTTCTTGCTATGGGTTTGTTTGGTAAGACATTGCCTTATATTCATATTTTTAATGGAGAGGGTTGTAATGGTAAATCTGTTATTTGTGATTTAATGAAAAATATATTAGGTAATAATAAATTCTATGTATCTATGAAGGGTAATAATCTATGTGAAGATTTTGAAGTTAATGGCCCAAGTCCCCATTGGGCAAATATGGATAAAAAACGATTTGCCGCATTTCAAGAACCTAATGAGAATAAGGAGTTATGTGTAGCAACATTAAAATATATCACAGAAAATAATATTGAGGCAAGACATTTATTTTCAAATAAAACTTCTGTATCTGTTATGGCTGTTTATGTATTATGTTGTAATGTTCGTCCAGAAGTAGATGGTGCGTCTAATAACGCATTAGAACGAAGAATTAAGGATATTGAATGGCCGCATCAATATTGTAATACTAAACAAGAGTTTAAACAAACAGCACAAATTAAATATAGAGGTAATAAGAGAGTTAAGAGTATTAAATTTAAATATATGGGTGTTAAGAATACTAAATTTGCGGATTTAGATTGGCAAGATGAGGCAAAATATTCATTACTTAAATATTTATTAGGATTTATTAAGGGATTTGAAAAACAATATGATAAACCTATCTATGATATAGATTGGAAGTATTCTAAAATTGTTGAAGAACGAAGTAAGGAGTATCTTGGTAGTGGTGATAGAATTACAGAATTTTTAGATACTAATTTATTACCACATGGAGGTAATAAACAATATATTAGATTAAGTGATTTATATAAAACATTTCAAGAACGAAGTGAATTTTATAGAAATGCCAAGACTTCTGTTAAGGATAAATATTCTAAAAATAAGTTTTATCATTTGATTAGTCAATCTAAAAAATATTATAGTCATTATAGATCACAGAAGGAAATTAGAGAAAATGGAGTAAGAAAAAATATTGGCCCAGTATTAGTTAATCTAACAATCAAAACAGAAACAGAATTGAAGGAAGATAATAAAAATACTTGTCTTATGAGTGATGAAGAATTTACTGATGATGATATGACTGATAGTGATTGTGATATTGAAATACCATATTCAAATGAAAATGAAATTTGTTATTCAAGTCCATTAGAACATGGAATGCCTGGCACCTATTATTCAAGTGATAGTGATGGTGATTAAGTTTTATATAAAAAAATAAAATATAATATAAATTATGAATTCATTTTTTAATTGGAGAAAAAATGATGATTGGGAAACTCCATTATGTTATTGGGAGCAAATTGTAGATTTAATACCAAATGATTTAACTATTAATGATCCGTTCTATATGAATGGTAATGCCAAGAAGCATTGGGCGAAGTTAGGTAAAAAAATTATACATGAAAATAAAGATTTTTATTCAATTGGTAAAAATAATAAAAAAGAAATTTATGTATCTAATCCACCACACCATAAATTTAATTTTTTATTAGAACATTTATTTTATTTAGATAAACCATTTATTATGTTAGTGCCTATAAATAAATTGGCAAATAAAAAAAATCAAAAAATATTTATTGAAAAAAGTAATATACAAATTATACCATCTCCTAATTATATTGGTTTTATTGATAGTGAAGGCAAACAAACGAGAGGCTGTCCTCAATATTATTGCTACTTATGTTATAAATTAGATTTACCAAATGATATATATTTTATGAAAAAAAAATAAAAATATATTTTTGCCAGAATTTAAAATTTAGACAAATTGGGTGTGGTTTTTGTGGTTGAAGTGCTACTCCATTCTTCTACTGCGTTTCTATATGCCTTTTTGGCTTCTTCGTGATTATCATATACTCCTATCCATTTTTTTTTCTTATCTCTCCATAGATTTACATGAAATCGTTTTTTATTTCTACTATAAGTTATACCTCGGCCTAATGGGTTTTTACTATCCTTATTTATGGCGTTCATTTGATAAGAACACCAACGCAAATTATCTAATTCATTATTTTTTCTATTTCTATCAATATGATCCACACAAGGCAAATTTTTTGGATTTTCAATAAAAACCCTTGCCAATAATCTATGCATACTTAAATTTCGTTTCTTATTTAATACACTATTTCTTAATGTATAATATTTATATCCTTGTTTATTTATCCAAATACTTAATATATTTTTTTTTTTATTATTCATTACATCTCCAACTTTATTTATAGAATATTTTTCGTATGGGTGAGGTAGAGGCACGAAGTCCATATAAATATATATATTTTTTTTTTTCTAAATAGTAAGATTTACAATTAAGAAAAAAAATACTTTTTTAAAATATAATAAAGTATTTAGAAATTAAAATCCTATATAATATAGAAGACTTATGAAGAAGTATATTTGGACTTATAAGGCACCTAATTGCGAACTGGTTGAGGATAATGTTGAAAAATTATGTGATAGTATAAATAAAATGGAGGACGAAAAAATAAATAAATGGCAAATATTTAATTATTTACAAAAAAAAATTAAAAGGCCTAATCCTATTGTATTAAGAATTAGTCGTATTCAAATCTAAATAACTATTTTATTCTTACTCATTAATTCTTCATATTTTCTTGCCTTCAAACCTATATTATGTTTATCAGTTGTTATATGTTTTCTTAATCCACCAAGACTTATTTTAGAACCACAACTACAAGTAAATTTTTTATTTATAATACCTATCTCTGTATTTTCTCTTACTAAATCTTCTATTTCATTTAATTTATCACATAACGATAGTGGTATTTCTACTTCATTTATTTTTTTTGTTATATCCATATAAATTACTATATTATTTTTTTTTTAAATAATTTATTACAATTAAAAAAAAAACAGATAATAGAATTTATATAAAATAAAATTTAAAATTGATTTTTTTATTTTTGTTTATTTATCCTCAAAAAAACCTAACAAATTATATATGGCAATGTGTAATGACTGTCCTAAATTTAATCCTACTAAAAATGATTATTATACCACAAAACAAATGTGGCAAAATATTAGTCATTTAATACCGAAGGATAAAATTATTTATGAACCTTGTTTATTAAATTCTAAATCTAAATCTCTTGAATATTGGACTGAAATGGGATATAAAATTATTGGTAATACAACTTGGGATTGTTTAACATATAAACCAATTAATTATGATATTATTATTTCAAATCCTCCATTTGAAACTAAAATAAAAAAAAAAATATTAGAACATTTTGTTAGATTAGATAAACCATTTATTATTATTATGAATGTTATGAATACATATTCTAAATATTTTAGAGATATTTTTGGTGATAATTTAAAACATTTACAACTTATTACTCCACAAGGCAAAATTAAATTTGAAGTTTATAATGAAGAAACAAAACAATTAGAAAAATGTAAGAGAGACCCAAGTTTTTATTGTGTTTATGTTTGTTATAAAATGAATTTATCACCAGAGCAATTATGGTTAAAATAATTATTATATATTACTATTTAAAAACAAAAATATAATATATAATATAGAATGGACGAGATTTTGAAAACCGCTTGTGCTGAAACTATTAAGGATAGTAGTTTTAAGGTTTATAAAAAAACTTCAATTAAATTATTTAATATAATTAATGATAAAAATTTTTTTAATGAAGATATGCTTGGAGAAGATATAATGAAGGGTTTTGGCAAGGTTATAAATAAGTTTGAAGATTTAAAAACATATTTAGAAAAAAATAATCTTAAAAACACAACAAAAAAAAATTATATAAATAATTTATTAAATATAATTTTAAAAATAAATGATATTGATAATTACTGTATTAAGAATAAAAAAAAATTAGAAACAATAAAATTAAATATTAAAAATTATTGGATGGAGTTAAGAGAAATTGTAGAAGAAAAAAATAAGGAGAATAAACAGAAAAAATTAGTTTATGAAAAAATTTTAGATTACTCACAATTTCATCCATTAAAAGATTATGAAAATATATATGAAATAAATAAGGCTGGCGAGGTTAGAAGTCTTGATTATCTAAATATTTTAAAGCCAAATACAAATAATAAGGCTGGTAAATGTAGAATTACATTATCGGATGTGTATAGAAAAAAAAAAGTTAAATATATTCATGTATTAGTGGCAGAACAATTTTTAGAAAAACCAAGTAATACTGATTGTAATTATGTTGTAGAACATATTGATAAAGACCCACTAAATAATAAATTATGTAATCTACGATGGATTACTATGAATGAAGTAAATAGAAATAAAACGCCAGTAGATAAGACAAATACAACAAGTAAATATGTTGGCGTTCATTATGATAAGAAAACTGATAAATGGGTTGCCAGTATTAGAATTCAAGGTAAAAAAACATATTTAGGTTCATTTGAAGATGAAGAAGAAGCCAGTATAGAATATAAAAATAAATTACAAATGATTATGAGTATTTTTGAAAATGATGAAACCACAAAAACCACACCGCTTTCGGCATAAAAAAAAATTCTGGCAAAAATATATTTTTATTTTTTTTTTAAATGTGTTTTATCAACCTTGTATGCTTTTGATTTTGGATTTACGGCAGCATATACTCTTGCCATAGCCCATTGCTCTGCTGATTTAACTTGGGGCCTTACTGATTGAGGATTTGTTTTATATGCCCCAACGCCCTTATTATATATTGTTTGTAAGCCAGATTTTTTATAACCAGTTAATTTACTTATACTATCTAATGAATGTGATTTATCTTTTTTGAAGCCGTGTTTTTTATTAAACTGTTCTTTGTAGGTGCTCATATATTATTATTATATTTTTTTTATTTAATATCTGTATTAGGCATTCTACCTTTATTTGCTTGTTTAGTCATTTTTAATATTCTTAATTGACTATCTGCTTTTTCTTTCGTCATAGGTTTATTACTATGTAATTTACCAGTATTCATGTTCTTATTTTTATATCCGCCTTTTACTTTTATTTGCTTGAAAGGCATTATATTTATTTAAAATATTTTTTTTTAGCACTCCCATAAAAATTTTCTTGAATAATAATTAGCACTTTCTTTATTATCTTTTGTTAATCTACCTTGTTTATCTCTTATACCAGCACTACGCTTACAATAATTTTCTCTTCTTTTTTGATCCTTATGCTGTGTAAAATCTTCATATAAACTATGCCCAAAATGTATTACTCTACCACTTGGCGTTAATACTTTAAATTTTTTATTTTTTTGCTCACTCTTAACTGGCACACCTACTCTCATTTTTTTCATTATACTATATATAATATTTTATGCTACACTTTCTTTGAATGCCTTAAAACTTGGTGCTTTTAATAATTTATCTATTATTGATTTATAAGTATTTACTTCTTCTTTTAATGTATTTATTTCTGCTTGTTGTTCTTGAAAACCTTTTGTTAATAATGCTATAAAACTATTATAATGTAGTGATGCTTTCTCATCTCCCCAGTTTGAATAATCTGGGTCATTTCTAATGTCTTCAAAATCCATATTTTCGTGATTATCCACTAATTTAGCACTTAAAGGCACATCAACTAATTTTCTTAATTCTGGGACTTCATAATAAACTTCTTGTGCTATAAAACCCCACTCGTGAGTTAGATTATTTACTTTATTTTTATCTTCTTCATTTGTAGGATTATCCATTTCACTTTGTAAATAATCATATTTATCGTATTTTTGTGGTCGTAATTTCATAATTGTTCCAGTAGCATTTTCTATTAATTCTTCATTTATTTTTAATCTATCATCTGAACTTGAAGAAACAAAATTAGTTGATTTCGCACCAGCAGAAGTTATATATAAATAACCAGTAGAATATGAAGCAGAAGCATTACGAAAACGCCATTCTGTCGCACTTGAACTATTATTATACCCAGCGTCATTATAATTAGTATGATTTGATGCTTGTATCCATGTATAAAAATTACTACTATGACCGCTCATTTTTATATAAGATCCAAAAACCTTAAACTCACCGTATGCGTTCTCAATCCATGCTTCGTTTGTTCCAGAAGCAGTTATACTCACAGTTGAGGTTGCGTCTATATCAAAAGTAGTCGTATTTATGTCCGTTGCTCCGCCAGTAATATAAATACCGTTATTTGATTGTAGTTGTCCTTTAAAAATGTGTTGAATACCAGATGTAGAATTATTAGTATTTGATATATTATATACCTCGCTTAGCCCACCACAACTTATAGTAAAAGGCACACTATCACTTTTAATTCCTAAATTAGGATCATAATTACCACCAGTAGGTATTCTTCTTATTCGTAAAGCATATTGAGGAGTATTCGCATTTATAATCCAACCACTACTTTCACTTACAATTTCATTATTGGTTTGATAAGTTGCTACGAGTTTAGGCACTCTTACCTCTTTTCCAAAAAATCTATGTGATATATCTAATATTTGATTGTTTGTATTATGAACTTCATAAACATTACCACTAATACCATTTATAGTTAAATTATAAGGGATGCTATTACTTGTTGTGCCTAAAAATGGATAATAACTTACACCACTTTTTTTAAGTGATAATTGATTAGTTGTATTAGTTTGAAACTCCCATCCGTTGCTTGAATTACTTGTTATTGTATTACTTGTATTATTTATACCACTCCAACTATTAGTAAAAATACCCTCACCATAGAAGAAATGTTGTAGATTTGATTGTGATGTTCCGCCACTATCTCTTCCAATAACATAAGCAGAACCTATATTAGTTATTAATATTTGAATAGGCACAGTAGCACTATTACTACTATCAACACTAAAATACGGTGTATATGAACCATTACCATTATCTAAAATAAGGGTTGAGTTTGAAGCTTGTGATGTAATTTTCCATCCATCCGTTTGACTTACTATTGTATTTGTTGAAGTTGTTGTGCCTTCTATTGTATTTGTTTGTAATTTTACTGCTTTTGTTGCTGTTGATTTTAAATCAGCGAGGGTAGAACTAAATGTTGCTATGTTATTAGTTGAACCACTATCACTACTAATAGCGAGTGTTCCAGAATTAGTATATAAAATTGTGCTACTTCCACCATAAGTCGTTCCTATTTGAAAATCATTATTACTTAATTCTACAAAAGCATTTGTAGCTCCTCCATCTTGCTGTAATTGAATTCTTGGATTAGATGTCTCAACACTATTATCTGTATCTGCTTGAATAAGTAATAAACAATCTCCGTTTGAACCAGCTTGCGAACTAATAGTAAATTGAGTTGTTATATTACTATCGTTTGCTTGTGGGTCAGCAGTCATCGTTGTTCCACTAATATTAAATACACCAGCAAGGACATCGTCAGTCGTAGCCAGAGTTCCAGTTGTGCTTGGTAGTGTAAGTGTTATATCACCAGCAATAGATCCGTTTTCTTGAATTGTGGTTGTATGTGTATTTGGTCTTAATTTTAATCTTTTTATTCTTGTATCAGTTGATAAAAAATCCGCAATTGTAGAATTAATTGAACCATATTGATTTGTTTGCCCTAATTGAGATCCCCAAAATTCTATATTACCGCCAGAAGTATATAATTTTAATTTTTCTGTGGCTGAACCAGCACCACCAAATAATACATCTCCATTATCTCCTAATTGCCAAGAAGCAGACATACCACTTAGGCCTTTATGTTGTATTTGTATAATTGGATTGCCTCCATTTGTAATATCATTACTATTAGTTGATAGTTTAAATATTGTATCGCTTGTTGTTGAAGGATCACCATTAATAGTATAGAATAGTGTTTTATCAAATGTTATTTGTCTTTCAGTATTAGTAGAACAATTAAAAACCATCACATCTTCATCTAATGAGCCACTATTATATAATAAACTGAATTTTTTTGTATCTAAATTACTATCTAATCTAAACTTATTAGTATTTGAATTATTAAAATCTTTAAAATTAATAGCACTACTATTTTGGCCTACTGCTGAACCTTGATTTCTTATATCAAATGTGCCTCTTTGAAATTTATAATAATCTATTGAAGTATCATTGCCATATAGTTCAAGCATATATTGTGTGTTTTGTAATTGTTCTAATCTTGCACTACCGCCTTGATTACTAACACCATACATTTTCCAACCAGCAGAAGTTCCAGCCGCAGTATGAAAATATATGCCTTTGTTTTGACTATTACTAACAAACTGTAATTCTTGATTTGTGCCAGTTAATTTAAGAGTATCATTTATTTCAGCAATTCCATTACTTACATAAAATTTTACACTATTAGGATTAGTTGTTGCTCCTACTAAAACATTTTCATCAACTCCATCTTTGGGATATAAATTAGCATTATTATTAATCCAATTACTCTCAATAGGAGCAGTTCTATATTGTATTTGTGAGCCAGTTGTTTCTAATATTTGGCCATTAGTGCCAAAACCACTTAAACCTTTTATACTCATGGTAATTGGATCTGTAAATGTAGGCTGGGTCATTTCTAATGGTTGTGTTGCTAACATTCTATTAGTTATTACTACACTTGTATCTGTTCCATTTAATCCATTTAAACTTCTAACGCCCATTTATATTTAATTAAAATATTTTTTTTTTATTTTTTTTTCTAATGTATAATTAAAAATGCCACCGAAGAAAAAGGCGGAGCAAACCGAAAATATTGTTGAAGAAACCGAAATAGAGCAAGGATTAGAGAGTATGGAGGCACCTAAACCAAAAAAGAAAAGAGAAATGAGTGAAAAGCAAAAAGAGAATTTTGCTAAATTACAAGCAGCAAATAAAGTAAGATATGAGGCAAGAAGAAAAGCAAAAGAAGAAAATGGAGAGCCAGTAAAAGATAAAAGTAAAAATACTAATGAAGAAATATTAAATAATAAAGATGAATTTATACAAAAAGAAATAACTAAAAATAAAACACAAATGAGAAATGTAAAAAAGCAATTAGAAGAAGTTGAAAGTGATGAAGAACCAGTTATGCAAATAATTAAAAAACAAAAAAAGAAAAAGAAGCCAAGAATTATAGTAGAAGATGATAGTAGTGATAGTGAGCAAGAAATAGTTATTAGTAGAAGAAGAAGAAATAAAAAAATAGTAGCAGAAGCACCACAGTTGCCACATCCTCCATCACAACCAATAGATATACCTACTAATCATAATGACGAACCAAAAAAAGAAAAAGAACCACCAATAGAAAAAGAAAAACCAAAAGTAAAAGAGCCAGAATTAAAAGATTTTACACATTTACAAATATTAAAAGGCCTTGGCTTATAAAAACCACATAAACCACACGGCTTTTGCTGTTGTAGCTCATTCTGGCAAAAAGTTTATTTTATTTTTTTTTTTTAAAAATAAAATTTTTATTTAGCCGTTTTGCTAAAAACTGCCGAAAGCAGTATGGTTTTTGTGGTTTTTATTATATAAGTAAATTTATTTATTAATTATATTAATTTTACTAACGCGCACTCATTTATTTATTTTATTTAAAGCAAATAAAAATAAAAATATATTTTTGCCAGATTGAGCTATTCTGCCGAAAGCCGTGTGGTTTTTGTGGTGTTTTGGATTTATCCAAATATCCTCATGGTTTTTAAAAATACATGAAAAAAAAATGATAAATAATTTATAAATATACTTTGTTTTGAATATTGAATTTGGATTTAAACCCATTAAATATTTCACTATTACGAGTATCTACAAAAATAAAATTATAAGGTTTAGTAAATACTCTATATAATATTTCATTAAATATTGGCTTTTCAGTTGAAAAAAATTCTTCGTATAATGTTTGTAATTCGCTTTTAGTATTGCGGCAATCAAAAATAGCAAGGTGAGTTAATTGATGTCTTATATAGGGGGGCAACTGGGTAAGTTTCTGTGCTGCTATGATTACACTAACGGCTCCACTCTCCAATTGTTCGCCAGTTTCTTCATCAATTATAGGTCGGCCAATATGTCTGCCATTATTCATTAATTTTTTTAATATAACTGTTTCTTCACCTGCCTTTTTTATTTCACTACCAATATCATCTAATATTATTAATGTTCTGCCTTCCATACCATCTTCATTTTGTATTCTATCAAAAATAGTATTTAAATCCTTAACACTTGTATAAAATCTATCTTCGGGCAGTTTAGGTTTATTAGTTTGACTATGAACGCTGGGTGATACAATAAAAACATTACTAAATCTTCTATTATATATTCTTCGTTTGCCAGTTGATTGAGTGAGTGCTTGAATTAGATTAGATTTGCCACTACCACTTTTACCTATACAGGCCATTCTAAATATGGATTTTGGCAACGGATATGGCACTCCTTCAATTTCATCATCACAAGCGTATTTAAATACTTGTGGTTCAACAGCGTCCTTTATAGCAACTTCTTCTATTTTTTGTGTATTTATGGATGGATCTTCCATTCTATATTATTATGAGATATTTTTTATAAAATTATTTATCTATTATTATATTAGAAAAAAAAAATTTATAAATACCACATAAAATATATATATTACTAACGCGCACCAATATTTTATTTTAATATTTTTTTTTTAAAAATAAAAATATATTTTTGCCAGAATAAGCTACGACAGCAAAAGCCGTGTGGTTTTTGTGGTTTTTAAAATTTTAAAACCATGAAGATATTGCACTACCGATACTTTTTATACCACTAACTATTCCTTTGCCGGCGTCTTCTACATCTGTTGCCAAACCACTTACACCTTGTTTATAAATAGTTGCTCCAATACCAGCCGCAGTTCCAATAGCAGCACCTACTGCCATACCGCCAGGGCCAAAAGCAGAACCAAGTTCAGTTCCTAATAGAGCATCTGCCGCTGCTGCTGTTCCAAATGCGGCCAGCCCTGCTGTTGCTCCTCCAACGCCTCCACCAACAACATTACCAGCCGCATCTTGGTCGTCCTTACTGCCACCTATTTTTTTAATAGCTTTACTTGCTGCCTGTGCTGAATAATCACCAGCAACGAAACCAGCAGCCCCAGCCGCTATTTCTGGCGCTAATGCCGCAGAAGTTTCGGCAGTGGCAGTTCCTAATGCTGAAGCACCTGCAAATGATAAAGCACCAGTTATACCGCCTTTTGCAATATCCATAGTTGGTCTGCCTCCTTCTGTTTTACCAAATTCTTCTACGCCTGGGATTAAATCAAGGCCTTTATCAACACCCATTCCTATCAAATAACCAAGAGCCAAATTAGTTCCATTAGCAGCTCTCATTCCACTTTCACCACCTGCCGCTGTATTATGTTCTACATAAGCACCTTCTATTTCACTATGATTAGTCATAGCGTCTGTAAAATCATTTTGGCCTTCTTCCATAATATTATCTAATTGGTCGTCATTTGATACATCACTTCTAAATTTTTTTATTTCATCATTACTTAATTTATATCTACTATCGTTTTGACTTATTCTACTTCTTAATTTAAATTCTTCTGCTCCTATTCCACTATCTATATCAGTGCCAGGCCCTTCTATTTCATTATGTTCTGGCAGTTGTGGATTTGTTTTACCTTGCTCTGTAAAAACATCATTCGCATATTTTGCTTCTCCTTCTGTAAAACGGCCACCCATTTTTAACCAACCTTCCGTGTATGGATCATTACCAAAAATTCTAAACCCAGTTAATCTTTTTCCTTGTGGTGTAGATTTAACATCTCCGCTATTATCTTCACTCATGTATTCAGTAAAACTTTTACCATCTTCTATTGCTTTTCTCATTGCCTTTAATTGCACTCGTTCTCCGTGTTTTTGGCCTTCAAGAATACTTGCCATTCTTGCTTTATCTATTTCAGCCTCTGCCGTTTTTCTTGGGCCGTCTTTTGTAAAATTATCTAATTTATGTGCGTCATATACATTTTTTAATGGTATATTAGATTGATATTCTTTTAATGGCAACATAGATTTTACAGTCCAACGGTCAGTATTAGGATTTGCTAATGCCATACCAGCCGTAGTTGGGTCTTCTGTTGTGCGTATAACAGTATGATCGGCAGTAGTAGAATAAGAACCTTGAACTGCCTTAGGGCCTACTAATGGATTAAATGTAGTAGTATTTATATTATATTTATTACCAAGCCCAAGTGCAATACCACCACCACGACTATAACCGCCAAGGTGTTCTACATTACCAGCACCATATTTTGCCAATGCTCTTTGTAGTTGTGTTTCAGCATCTACCATTTGTTTTGGTCTTACATTTTGAGCACCAATTGGTATTCCTTGCTCTGTGCCAGTAATAATACCAGCATCAGTTATGAGGTCTTCATAATTAGGTTTTTGTGTAATTTGTGTGCCTCTGTAATGAATTTCAACTTTACCATTTGGCCGTTTAACTACAATACCACTACTATCACTTAATTCAGTATCTATCTCACCTAAATTATTATCATTCATGTAATCTTGTGCTGCTTTAAAATTATCATCATTTAGATAAGCAATTTTACTTGCCTTTGCCATTTTGGCTCTTTCTTGTTCTACATCATTTAGTTCTTCTGTATTTGGTATTACTGCTCTATGCATAGCAATACCAGTAATAATTTCTTGTTTTGTTCTATCTTCTTTTGGCCCTCTTGGTTTGCCTTTAAAATCATCATATGCTTTTGATAAATCATCTGTATCAATACCAGTTTGATTTTTAACTGCTTCATGAAATGCTTTTTTTGCTCTTTCTTTGGCCTCTTCTTTTGCCTGTTGTGGCATTTGTTCTATGTTTTGTCTGTTAATTTTAGTTCGTAATTTATATCTTCTTACATATTCCTCATAAGGTAAGCGGCCACGATATTGTGCTCTTGAAAGCATATTATAATATAATAATTTATTTTTTTTTTGTTTTATTAATTTATATATGGCAAATTTAGCAGAATATTTAATGGGCCGACCAATTAAGGATAAGAAAAAGAAAAAAAAACGGCGTAGAGTTAGATGGGGTAGTAGTATGGGCAAAGTAAATGACCGCCGTAATAAAAGAGAAGATAGTAATATAGAAAAATTATTAATGTTATTAGTTGCCAGATCAACTCCTACACCAGCCGCAGATTTACAACGCCAACAAGAAATACAAAAAGATTTTGGTTTAGCAGCCCAATTACAACAACAAGAATTTATGAAAGCAAAAAAAGTAGATGAAGACTTACCGAGCACGGAGGATATGAAAAAAAATATATCACCAATTCAAAGTGAAATAACAGAAACACCTATAACTGGTGTAGATAGAGAAAGAAGATTTGAGGCATACCAATTATCGTATGATAATTTAGAACAAGATTATAAGGGTGTAATTAATTTTATAGACGAACATTTAGGAGGCCCTGACGCAGTATTAAGAAGAGAATATATGGATGAAGTAATAGCAAGAAGAGAACAATTAAATAATCAAAGAAATATATTAAGAAAAGATTTATTACAAGATATAGCAAATAATCCACAAGATGTATGGGAGTGGCAAGGTTTTATAGAAAATAGTGAAGTAAGAACAAGTGATTTATTAGATTTAGATAATACATTAAATAGTATATTATACGATCAAGCCAGGCGTAATTTAGAAAATAGAGAATTACTATCTGCTGAAAAAGTAAAGTTGGCAGAAGAAAATGAATTATTAATGAAACAACAATTAGAAGATAATGAAATTCAAAGAACAAGAGAAATGGCATTTAATGAAGAATTACAAGCAGAGGCAGATAAAACATCACAAGCCTTAGCAAGAGTAGAACAAGAAAAAACAATAGCAGAGATGAAGACCAAAGAATTAGATGATATGCAAAAATTTTTATCAAAACGCATTAGTGAAACATTTGATAAAGGTAAAAAAACATTAGAAGAAAGATATTTAGGAGAAGGTGCCTATGTAGATTTTGCCAAAACACAAGATTTTAAAGTAGCATTAGGCCAAACTGGTTTAAATGAAGAGTGGGATAGAATAACTGGTAAAACTGGCTACTCATCATTTGCCAAACCCGAGCAGAGAAAAGAACAATTAAATAAAAAATTATTAGAAAAAATAAAAGAACAAGAACAATTTTTACCAAAACAAATAGAAGGCATAATGGGTGCATTGCCTCGTAGTCCAAGTTTAACAAGAACTGCCAGTGGTAGTAGTGTTGGTAGTGGTGCTGGTTTATCACCTCGTAGAACTGTTAGTGGTGAAAATTTATTAAATGTATTAAGGGCAACGCAGAGTGTAATAGAACAACCAAGCGCCCAACCTCAATTAACACCGCCTACGGCTGGTGGGCCTTCAAGAGTAGAAGTTAGCCCAAGCCAAAATGGTAGTAGTGATGATTATTAAAAAAATATTTTATATATATATATGTTAGATTATAATGAGATAATGAAAAATTACATGAAGAAGCCAGAAGAGGAGAATAAAATTGAAAAGAAACATAAAAAGAAAAAATTAAATCCAAAAAAAATGGAGAAAATATTTCCTATGTATGCTGTTTTTGGCAGACCGTTTTTTGAATTAGTAAAATAATATTTAAAAATAAAATATTACTATAATATATATAATGGCAGACTTATTAGATATGAGTAAGCCGATTGGAGTTGAAGAGGATAGAGCAGAATTATTAAAAAAAAATACATCTCTTAATCAACAACAAAAAATAAAGGCCTATTGTGATTATTTATTAGAAGAATGTAATTATAGATTGCCAGATATATTTTTAGAATTTATTGCCAGAGAAAAATTAGAATGTAAATTTACAGAAACAGAAATAAGAAATATGAGGCAAAATTTTCATAGACGCCAAGAAGAAATAGAAGAACAAAATAAATTGGCAGAAATAAAAGAAGAGCAAGAAAAAAATAATAAAGTATTAATTGAAGAAATAAAAGAAAATAATATGTTAAAATAATATATGGCATATCATACAACAAAAAAAAATGCTCCTAAAAGTAAAAGTAATAATAAAAAAAGAGCATTAAAAAAAGAAGAAATAGAATTATTTAAAACACATTCTAAACATCACTCTCAAAAACATATTGATTATATGAAAAAATTTATAAGAGATGGTAAAGGCTGTTTTAGTCAAGCACATAAGGCCGCTAATAAGGCGGTTGGTAAATAACTAATGCTTTTGGTATTTCTATTTTTTTTTCTTCTTCTTCTTCAAAAATTATTTTATTTTTTTTAATTTCTAAATTTTTTTTTTCTTCATTTTTTCTTAATTGAGTTCTCATCTTATCTATTAATGATTTTTTTTTTGCCATATAATCTAATACAAGATAAAAATATTATATATTAATATATGTTTAAGTTCTCTGGCCAACCTAATAATTTATCACCAGTCCAGTTATTATTACAAAACATGGAGCGCCAACAAATACAGAGGTCAATAGACACACAATATGCCAAATTAAGAGGTGAGATGACTAATGAAGCAATAGGTTCATTAAAAGCAATAAAAGAAAAAAAAGAAGAAGTTAAACCAAAAGTAAAGCCGGCAATAGAAGTAAAAAAAGGAGATAAAATAGTAGAAGGTGATAAGTTATTAAAAGGCCAATTATCGGCAGAGCAATATATGAAATTAAATATGGATCAACAATTAAAATATGATAGAGAGATGGCAACTCAATATCAAAAAAAAGGTTTAGGGCCTTATCACCCACCAAGATTAATAAGAAATAAAAAAAATTATGAAAAAACTAAATATGTGCCACATATCGTAGATTTTGGGCCAAAAGATAAAAGACAAGTTTTATAAAAAATAATATATTAATATATATGGATAAGACAAGAGGCGATATTTTTATCACCATTCGTAGTAGAGATTTAGTATCTACGGCAATAGGCGATAATAATAATAGTGGTAGATTTAATTTATTTTCTAATATAATAGCAGAAGATGATGAAATATTAACAGTTGAGCTTGTATCAGCAACAATTCCTAATTCATTTTATAATTTATCATCAAATAATAATAATAATAAAATAAAATTTAAAGAAGGTTCAAATGATTTTGTAGAATTAACTATTCCAAGTGGCAGTTATGATATAAAAGAATTAAGTAGTGAGTTAAAAACATTATTAGAAGCACAATCTGCTACATTTGGTAATAGTTATACATATACATTTTCTTATGAAGAAATAAATAATTTATTGACTATAACTAATAGTGGCAACGATGCTGTATTTGATTTTACGGCCGATAATACCTGCCGTCGCTTTTTGGGTTTTACCAATTCAATACAAACTATTAGTAATGGCAATGGCATTACATCGGATCGGGCTGTTGATATAACAGATACAAGAAATAGTATTTTTATAAGATTACCAAATTTAAATAATAGTAAAGTAATTGAAAGTAATAATGGTAAATTTAGTAATGTAATAGCACAAGTGCCAATTGAATTAAGTAGAAACTTATTTTATACATTTGAACCACCACAAGCATTTAAATGTGAATTGGCACAAAAACAAATAAATAGTATAGATGTATTAATAACATATCAAGACCAAAGTAATAATGTAAATTTTGAGAGGGCAGATTGGGAGTGTAATTTATTAATAAGTTTTTTCAAAGCACCTCAAAATGTAATTTTACAACGCCAAGTTGATGATGAAGCAAGAAGAAGAATGTTAAGCACAGTAGATACAAATTTGACTAATAGAGAAAATTTTAATAGAGAAACAAATGAATTAAAAAATTATTTTCAAGAAAAAATGGCCGATTTAAAAGTAAATTAATAAATTATAACATGAAGAAAAAAAAAGATTTATATAAATATATAAAAAATGAATTGGCAGATTTGAATAGAATGTTAGAACATATAAACGAATTAGAAGAAGATATATTTAAAGAAATTGCTTTAAATAGAACAAGAAAAGAATATTTTGAAAAATACATACAACCATTAATGTTTATTTATAAAGCAAGTAAAAATGAAAAATAAAATATATTATAATATATATAATGGAGCAACAAAATCCAACTAATCTATTTAATGTATATTTAAATGCGGCTGACGCTCTTGGAGGTATTGCTACTCGTAGTGATACTTGCCGTTTTGATATTGGGACTATTTTAAATCAAGCACCTAATGCCGAAGAATTAGAAAATGCTGGCACAGTTTTAATAAAAGTAAAATATTTTCAAATAGAAAGAACAGCAGCACAATTTACAACTGATGCTACTTCATTAGTTCAAATAAGATTAATTAATCAATATCCTAATAATATTGAGAGTGCGCCACAAACAACAAAAAATAAAAATGTAGTATCCTCTAATATAATTGGTGTTGTTGGTGTTGGCAATACAAATTATTCTTATAGTGATTTTCAAAGTAATCCAAATGATTATGTAGCAATTGCCAATCCATTTAGAAGTCAAATAGAAATTCAACTAACAGACCAAGATGGAGATTTACTTGGCACCGCTGCTACTGCCAATAAAGATTGGGCATTATGGCTTTGTGTTTATGTTCCAGCCCAGCAAAATATTTTAACAAAAAATATGCCAGCATTAAATTATTAATTTAATTAATTAAATGTGTAATTAATTTAATTTAAAATTTTTTTTTTTTTATATATTATATAATATAATGGACGAAAATATGACTACGCCGTTTGAGATGAGATTAAGCGAGGTGCCTTCAATGCCTCAGCCACAATTAGACCTTACTTATTCAACCGCTATTCCTTCTAATGGTGGGACATTCACTGCCAACCAAGAAGTTCGCATTCCGTTTAATGTGCCAAGTGAGTGCTTTGTTGATTTAAAAAGAGCCTATTTAAAATTTAATTTAAAAAACAATGCCTCTGGCGCTTCAATTTATTTAGATCCTTCTGTTGGTGGTGCTTCTGTAATTGATAATTGGAGAGTTGTTGGTGGCACTGGTGCCTTACTTGAAGAAGTTATACATTACAATAACTATGCTGCTATGTTAAGAGTTAATGATAATCACCATAAAGTTTCTTCTGTTAATCATGAAGAGGATGGTGCTGGCACTGATAGTTGTATAGAAGGATTAATAAATGATACTACTGGCATTAATAATGCCGCATTAACTGCCACTGGCGCTACTGAAATTGCTAATAATGCTACAAGATCTATTACTCACAGACCTAATAGTGCTTTCTTCAATGCTGATAGATATATGCCTCTTGGCTACACGCAAGGAGTTTCATATTTATCAATAACCTTATCTGCCAATGCTACTGCCGCTATTGCTCCTAATGATGCTGGCCCTGGTGTTGTTGCCTATGAAACTTCCAACTGGGAGCTTCATTTACCTATCTTAAAGCCTGGCCCAGAATTTGCCGCTATGTTCCGTTCTGCTATGGGCAGTGGTGTTCCTATTCAAATCCATTCAGTAGGAGTTCAAAATACTCAACAGACTATTACTGGTGGTGGCTCTCAAACTGAAACATTAACCTTCTCAACACGCAAACGCTCTGTTAAATCCTTACTTGGAGGTATTCGTATTAATAGTTCTCTTACTAACGCAGAGGCCAACTCTGTATCTGGCTTCCAAAATTGTGCCATTAGTGAGTATAACTATTCTGTTGGAGGTGTTCGTATTCCAGCACAACAGATTAAATGTAGTGCAACTGATAAAGGTGAATTAATGGCTAATACTCAATTAGCACTTGGTTATTTCAGTAGCGACCTTCGTGGATGTGATTGTATTAGTGGTTTAAGCGATGCCAAACCAGTATCAATCTATTATCGTTCTGCCGCTGATGATAAACTTGCCAAACCTTCTCGTTGTTTATTCGCATTAGATCTTGAAAGTTATGATGCGGCTTATGCTGGTAAGAACCTTGCCGGCCAAGGTCTTCCTCTTGTATTACACGCACAGACTGGTGATGGTGCCAATAATTTTGGTGGAGCGGCTACTGCTTGTCTTGTTGATTTATTCGTAGTCCATGATGTAATGTATGTCCTTGATGGTGCTACTGGTGTAATTACAGCCAACTCTTAAATAAATAAAACCACAAAAACCATATCCAATTTTACCCATTTTTAAATTCTGGCAAATATTTTATTTTATTTCTAATCAAAAAATAAAATTATTTTTTTACCAGAATTTTTTTTTTATCTAAATCTAATGTGGTTTTTGTGGTTTTACAAATAGTCAAAATCATCATCATCATCATTATTTACTTGACCTACAAAATTATCCATTTTATCTTGAAAATATTTCATACAATCCTTACCCATTTCATAAGTTAATTTATTATCATAATAACGAGAGTAATTATTCCATAATTTTCTTCTAATAACACAATTCTTAACTGTTTCAGTTTTTTTTTTCACAAAATCATCATTATCAACTAAACTACCATTCCAATACTTATCATTAATATCTCTAATTTCAACTAAATCTAAATCTGTAATTTTATTATATTGTAAATTTCTATCTTCATTAACAACACCAGTAAGATAATATTTAGTAAATAGTTTATGATAAGAACCATTTTTAGTATTCCAACTACCATTAATAATTACTCTACAAACACAACCAAGTTCTTCTAAATCATCAAAAACATTTTCATCTAAACTATTAGTCAAATTAGTTAATTGAGAATGATAATATTTGATAATATCTCTACCCATAATTTTATAATTAGTTTTATTAGAGATTTTCCCATTTTTATTAAATACTGGTATTTTTTTCTTACTGATAAAATTATTTACATATTTTCTTACTTGATCTTCCTTATTATCATTATTTCCATAACCCTTCCATCTACAATCACCATACCAAATATCTCTAAATAATTCTTCTTCTTGATATTCTCCTTGATATACTTGTATCCAATATTTAGTTTTATCTTGAATAGACATAGTTTTACCTAATGTTTTTGTTAGTCTATTAACCATTTCTAAAATTTGAACTTCACAATCAATAGAATAATGAATAAGTTTATCTACATTTTTTTTTAGATACATAAATAGATTAAATTTACTCCAATAACAAAAATGTTTTTCTAATTTATATGGACTAAAATTAGGATTTCCCCCCAAATAATATTCATCCCCAAATATATTACCTTGTAATCTACACATTTTAAAACTATCCTTAAACATTCCAAGTAGTTTTGTAGAAAAATCATTTCTAATATCATCAGTTATTTCAAGATTTTTCATATTTCTAATATCTTGACCTTCCCATTTCCATTCATATTGACCTTGAATAAATTGTAATTTTGGAGTAATATTTTTCCATAATTTATATTTTTCACTAATATTAATATCATCATCAAACACAAAATCTCCATCATTATGAAGTAAATTATCACCAATATTATCATATAAAAACGCTTGATAAGTAAAATAAGACATTCCTAACAACATATCCTTACACATTTTTTCATAAATATTATTCATACTCTCATAGTTAAAATCTATACATTTATTTCTAATAATATTATTTACTTCCTTCGGTAGAAATGGTAGAAATTTAATATCAATATCTTCTTGAAATTTTTTTTGTTTTAGAAATTTTAGAGTAATAGAATTATTAGTTTTCATATTTTTAATAAAAATTTGTTGTTGAAGTAGTTGTTGAATTTGTAGTTCAATCTCATTCAAATTTTTTTCTCCAAGTTCATTTGAAAATTCCAAGTCGGTAATTTGTTTGTTATAAGTGATACTCATTTTTTTTTCTTGTTTCCAATAGGTTATATATAAAAATAAAAAAATCAATTTTAAATTTTATTTTATCTATTTTCTATTAGTCCAAAAAAAAAATATATAGATTGTATCAAAATTTATTTTTTTTTTTTTTTTTTTATTTCAAAACCAGTCCAAACTCGTTGGTAATGAAATTTTCTTCTCCCCATTCCAAAATTTCGTAATTAGATTTTTGATAGATTATAGAATTATTCTTCAAAACTAATCCTCCAAGTTCTCCACAAGTTTTAATATCATGGTGGATTTCATTTCGTTTTAGTGGTCTTACTCCTATATATTGAGGATGTAAATTATAGATATAATCATATTTTTTCTTCATTCCTTCCTTCATAGATTTAACTAAACCATTTGAATATATTTCTTCATTTCCTCCCTTACAAGAACCAGTTGTTAATTTATCACATAAGAAGGTATTAAGTTTGATAGTAGGTCTTCCAGTTTTAAGTATTCTAATACTTAAATCTGCGTCTTCATTATATCGTCCTCTCCAATAACATTCTTCATGTTTTTCATTAGAGAGTAAAATACAAGAATAGACATGAGTATTAAAAATTACTGGTGTATGGTTAGTATCACTTTGAGGACACATAGATTTATAACTCAATCCACTCATAAGACAATTCTTCAATCTATCAGTCATAATTTCACAACTTCTAAAACACATAGGACTAATACAAGTAAATAGGTTCATTCTATTCCAACGACAAAATCTCTTAATATTATCATCAAGTATCCAATGCCGCCTATCACCATTATTTCTTGAATGTTCCCATACAAAATTTCTAACACAAGTAGAACTCATTACTGGTTCTTCACCATTTTTTCCATATTTAATATCATCATATTTATCACTCATAACTAAAATAGTTGTATAAGTATTTACATATTTTAAATATTTATCATATTCCTTCTTCTCACAAACTAAATAATGTTTTTGTTTCATATCACATAGACATTTAGAAGTATGTGGTCGTTCCTTATATCTTCCATAAGTAATAACATAGATAGGATAAATAGGTTCAGTAATAGACCTATCTAAATCATAATATTTTTTATCATTTAATTTTTCATATCTCTCATTTTTATAATAAAATGTTTTGACTACTTCATCTTTTTTTGTATATAAATCTTCATCTTCAATCTCAAAAACTTCTTGAAATTTTTTTATATCTTCTTCATTATCAATATCTACATAACAATCATAATTATATAGTGGATTAGTTTGGATAAATTCTGGTTGATTATTCATAATTTTTTTTATTTCTATATTCTCCATAAATTTTGATAAAACACCTCGTTCTTTCGGTTTAGCGATACAAGTAATACCAAGAATATCAGTCAATCGTTTATTTAAATCATTTACCAAATGATCCATAACATATACAACTCGTTTATATTTGGAGTTCTTCTTCAAGTTAGGATTGTTGGTTGTTGAAAATGTAATCATATGAGTAGAACTCATTTTGGTTTTTTGACGATACGAACTCATTATATTATATATAATGTTTTGTTTCTAAATAGTAATAAATATAAAAAAATAAAAAAATCAATTTTAAATTTTATTTTCTATTAATTCTATTAATCTCAAAACCACAAGAACCACACTCATTTTGACGAAATTTTAAAATCTGGCAAAAACTTTATTTTATTTTTTTTTCAACTCATTAATTAAATCAACGATAGCCTCTGTATTAGATAATAGAGGTAATGAATTAATAGATTTTCTATAAACATGTTTATTATCATGAAGAGTATTTCCATAACAAGGTTTCGCTTGTCTTCCTCTAAAATTAGTAGTGGATAAATCATTTAACATTTCACTCATTTCATTATCGTCAAATAGAGTTGTATTATTATCTAAAACTAAATTATGTGTTTTTTTGATCCAAGTAATACCGCCTTTCTTACAATGCATAGACTTGGCCGTTGCCGGCTTATCACAAGTTTTAGAAGATTTTTTACCAGCGTTTCTTGACTTCTTGCCCATAGTTGTAGTGTAAGCGTGTAGATTATAGTTGGTAATAGAAAAATCAATTTTAAATTTTTATTATGTAAAAATGTTGGATTGTGTAAAAAAATGTGTATTCTGTGTTATTTTATTTTTTTTTTTTTTATCTATTATTTGCCATTTTGGTTTATGGATTTATACAGAGCAATCAATTTTGAATGTGTATTATCTAAAAAAAATAAAATAATATTTTTGCCAG
>WLWF01000981.1_pt1 | contig 25603 bp, 38 predicted proteins | sample 6718331 | NCBI WGS metagenome assembly WLWF01 (sample SAMN12718692, study PRJNA515312) | sponge metagenome | isolation source: marine sponge | host: Mycale hentscheli | place: New Zealand: South Island, Marlborough, Capsize Point | collected 2003-05-01
TAAATAATACATAAAGAGTCCAAATTCCAAACCCTCCAAAAGTTACATAAAAAGCAATTTGCTTTCCAATTTGTCCAAGACTTCCATAAGACCAACCTAAAAATAAAAAGGTTAACCAAACATTTTTAGCTTTTCTCATTTCATAAATTAATTCCTTGTTTTCCATAATTTTACTTTTTTAAAATTGATTTTACTATTATTAATAAATTCTTTTCAGCGTGTTTAATCGCCTCTTCTACTGTTTTAATTTTTGATCCTATAAGTTTTCCGTTTTTTGTTGCTATTTCATAACTCCATAAACCTAACTCATCTTGTTTTAAAGTCTTTAAATCTGACTCTTTTAAATGTATTTTCATATTAAACTATTTACTCTATTATTAAATTCTTTATCAAATTCCATTAATCCTAAAACCGACTTGCAAGCATGTAATACTGTAGAGTGGTCTTTTTTAAATATCTTACCAGTTGCAGTACTAGACATTTTATAATGTTTATGCAAGATATACATAACTATTTTCCTAGCCTCAACAATCTCCCTAAATCTTACATTGGCTTTAATATCTTTTTTAGTTATATTATAAATTGAGCAAACTCTATTAATTAACATCTCAGTTTTATAAGTCGATTCTTTATCTTTATCTATTCCAGATGGTACTATCCAATAATTCATGTTATATAGTTATAATGTAAATTCCGTATTGAGCTTTATTGCCATACCTATTAGTAAATTGCTTCATTTCTGTAGAGATATTAAACCCCTCTTTTCTAAGTTTGTAAACTTTATCAGCTAATCTAGTAACTCCATACTCTTTAATAGCCTCTAAAGATGTTATTTTACCAAACTCTTTTAAGTGTTTTAGTATCTCTTCTTTTTGGTTTATTGGTTTCATAATTTAGTTTTTTAAAAATGGTTGCAATTCCTCACGTTGAGAGATGTTTAATCTTTTTGGACGGCTTAATTGCCTATGCAACCATTTTAATTTAAAATAAAGTTAATATTGATTCTTTTTCTCTTACAATATCTCTATGATTTATTTCATTCAATTTAAAGTAAGATTCTTTTAATTCTACTGATATACTTTTTCTTCCCATTTTAATAGCTTGAAACCCCTCAGAACCAATACCACCAAAAGGACTTAAAACAGTTTCTCCTTCATTAGAATACAAATGTATGATTCTTTCAATTGTATCTAATTGTAATGGACAAATATGTTTTTCGTCATTACCATCTCTACCACTTCTATATTGTAAAGTTCTTTTATAGTCAACATCCATCCAAACTGGAGAAGCATATTTTTGCCATAAATCAACTGGTAAATAATCAGGCTTACTTTCATCTTCTGATTGATGTGTTATAGGGTTTTCATTTTCTCCAGCATTTCTAAAAAATAAAACATAATCAGGAATACCAACTCTACTCATTGAGCTATCTTTTTTAATAGTTTTATGCAATAATCCTAAAGCCTTAGTTCTTTGCATTTCAGTTACTGGATTCTTCCAAAGTGTTGTTTTAGCATGATAAATAAATCCTTGTTCAGTAAACCATTCTATTAACATTCCGCTAAAATCTCTCAACCCTATAAATCCCTCCTTTCCTTTTTGTATTGGTAAATCCATACAATGAACGGCTGCAATCCTACCATCTTTTAAAGTTCTTTTTAGTTCTGGTATTAAGTATTTAAAGTGCTTTTCAAACTCCTTATAATTACTTACATTTCCCATATCCTCAGACTTATCAGAATACACGTAAAGCTCTGCAAATGGAGGAGAAAATACAACTAAATCAGCTACATTATCATCTAATTTAGCAACTTCTTGAACACAATCTCCATTAATAATATGATAGTTATCGGTCTTAATTTCTTTTTTATTAATCATTACATTTGATTTATTTAGTTTATAATCGGCATCAGCTGAATACTTAGCCATTTCTTTTATCATTTCTTTATGATTCTTTTCTTTTTCTAATATAGTTTTTCTAACATTAACTTGCGATTCAGGAACTAATAAATGAACAGTTACTTTGTTTTTCTGTCCAAATCTATAACATCTTCTTACCGCTTGATAAAAAGCCTCAAATTTAAAATCATAAGAAGTAAAAATCATATTATGACATTGCTGGTAATTCATACCAAATGAAGCAATACTTGTTTTGGTTATTAGATTAGTAAACTCACTATCAGCAAATCCATTTAAATTTTTTGCCTTAACTTCTGGCTTATCAGACCCTTGAACATTAACACTATCATCAATAACTTTGTTTAATTCTTTAGCCTCATCATTTTTTAAAGTCCATATTATTGTTTGGTCATTTTCAGATTTTATTAAATCAATAGTTTTATTAATTCTTTTATCAAAACTCCTATTTAAATCCTTATGTAAGTCAGTAGCACTTACCGCAACATCTCCAAATAAAGTATTTGTATTGTTTTCTACTGGTATAATATGCTCAATGTATTCTATTTCTGGTAAATCATAACCATCACTATCAAAACCTAAAGTCTTAGGATTATCTAACGATAAGCTCCATGTGCAAACATACTTCCAGAAGCTATCTTTAGCGTGTTTTCTTAATCTCCATTTAGAAGTTTCTCCTCCATCATGCACAAAATACATTGCTAACATTTCTAAGTAACTCATTGCTCCTAAAAACTCCGAATGTTGCCCTAATTCCATATGGTCGTTTGGTGATGGTGTTGCAGTACAAGCCAATTTATAAGGCGTATTAACAAAACTATCAATAATTAAACGGCTTAATTTACCATCTCGACCTTTTAATATTGAACTCTCATCCAAAACAACTCCAGAATACAAACTACAATCAATATTTTTTAATTGGTCATAATTAGTTATTTCAAATGAATTTTCATTAATTCCAAACTTTTCAGCCTCTCTTTTAGTTTGTTTAACAACTGCTAAAGGTGCAAGTATTAAAACTGGTTGATTAGTATGGTTGTAAATAGCTTCAGCCCATGATAATTGCATTAATGTTTTACCTAAGCCACAGTCAGCAAATATTGCAAAACGTCCTTTTCTTAATGCTATTTTTACAATATGCTTTTGAAAATCAAATAAGTTTTCATTCAATTGTAAATCTTCAATTTTAAAACCACTTTCAATATGAGTTTTCTTTTTCGTTTCTAAAAATTCTTTATACTCCATTTTTACTTTCTTAATTCGTGAATACTATTTTCTATTAATTCTGTTACTTCTTCTAAATCTTTTTCATAGCTTTCATTTTCAATAATCTTTAATAACTTATCACCCTCTTTAACCCATCTATTAAAAATCATTTTTGCTTGTTGTTTAGTTTCTCCTTTTAACATCATTTGCTGCTCACAAGTAGCTCTAAATAATGCTATTAAAATATTCCATTCTTTATCCATAATTACAAATAAGTTTTAAATTTATTAATCTCGTTATCTATTGAGTGTTTATTTTCTAAATATTCGCTTGATGTTGGTATATATAATCCATTTTGAGAGGCGTAATTTCTAATAAAATCTATAAAATTTGTTAGGTCTACGCTATTCATTTTACTGGTTTCTCTTAAATACCTACTACCATTCTTTTCATAAGTCATAAATCCACACTCTCTTTTTAAATCTGTTTTAGCCTCATTTAAGGTATATCCAAACTCTATACAATATAAACTAATAACTACATGGAGATAACTATTTTGGCTTATACTCCTAGACTTTCTAACATCCTTTAAATCGATTATCTTTTGTTTTTGACATAAGTACTCAAATCTTTGTTTTGCCTTGTTTAAATCGACTGTTTTTGATGTGTCAAACTTCATATTACTTAATTTTTATTTGACCATTAGCAAAAGCATTATGTAAAGCCCTTGAAATTGCACTCTCAGTCATTCCCGGTATATCCTCACAAGCTAATTTAAAATCAATCCTTTCTTTTTCGCTTATTCTAAATCTAATATAACTTCCTAAATTTCTAGCTTTTTCAACTTTTCTTAAATGATCCAAGTTTAATCCTTTACCTATAGCCTCTGGTAATTTATTACCTTTTGAGTCCTCTTTTTTAAATCTATTCATATTACTTAAGGTTTAATTTTAAATTTAATGTATTTAATTGGTCATCTGTTAAATTGTAATTCTTTATAACAGCTTTAATATTTTTCTCATCCCACTCATCACATTTTTCCCATTGTTCTTTAGTTAAACTTTGTTTATTAAACTCTTTTTTAACCTCTTCAACATATCTTAAGTCATCAAATCTCCCCATAAATACATCTGCATTAAATCCTAATTTTGATAAACATTTAGTGAGAGAATCTGTTTCTACTTTTTTAGCAAAATCGTCATCTATTTTAGTTTTTGCGTTATCCCTCCAAATAGAGATAGTATTAATTGTTTCAAACGCCCCATCTGGATAATAAAAAACAGCTTTAAAAGTAACTAATCCAAACTCCTTTAATTCAAAGCATAGAGATAAATCCTTAAACCCCCACTTACCGCCATAACTACCCCATTGTTTTGTTGCGTTGTATATTTGATATTGTGGTTTAATACTTGTTATCTTGTTTCCTTTAACGTTTGCATTTTTTGTATGTTTTGGGTCTGTTTTCTCGACCTCTAACCATAACTCTAAATTTTTTTCTTTACTCATCTTAATCTATTTTTATGTTAAATTCAAATTCTATATCACTTGCCATTTCCTGAGCTTGTTCATCAAAGCCTAATTGTTTTGATGTTTTGTAAATCTCAATTGCTCTATCTTTGTGAGCCGTTTCAAATTCATGTCTTAAAGCTGTTTTGATTGAGTATTGTAAATCTTCTTTTTCCATTAGTAACTACTTTTTAAATATTTATAATTGGCTTGTCTTTGCTTTTGTTCTTTATTGTTATTTATGTAAATTATATTATTATCGCAAGCTCCATGCTCTACTTTTTCAACTTGTACTGGATTGTCATAAACCATATATTCTTTATTAGGTAATTCTCCAACGTGTAAAAGATAGTATTCATTAAATTCTTTTCTAGTACCTTTAAACATTCTTAAATTGTATCTAACTATATGATTTTCACAAACCATTTCAGAATTATCATCTACTTTAAATACTAACTTTCTATTCTCGTACTCTTCTTGCTCTAATAAAGCATCTCTATATTGTTCTAATTTACACATTGTTTATTGTTTTAATTATTATGATGTAAAGATATACCTTTATTTGTTATTACAAAACTTTATAACAAGGAGTTATTACATATAACTATAACTACCTGATTATCAAGTAGAATAATTTTAAAGAAAATTTTTGATTAGTTTAAACTGATGTCATCCATAGATAAATAGTAGTCATCATTAAGCTCTACCATAACCCCATCTACAGTTATTTTAGTATAGTCGCTATACTCTCCCTCCTCCTCTCTTAAATCCTCTAAAGTTGGATAAACATCATATATAGAGCCCCCTAAACTTTCTATAATGTCTATATCTATTTGGCTGTATGGGCAATAAAATTCAAAAGTCATTATCTCTAAGCATTATTTTAAGGTGTATCAAATATCCGATTAAATCCCCAATAGTGTCCTCTGTTTTATCATTAATTCCTACCGCCTTGATTCTGTTTAACTTATCGTCTATACGCCCTAAAACACCTTGTAATTTATTTTTCTGAAACACTCCTAAAGGATTTTGTAAACTATCTCCATAATCGTTATTCTTTTGGATCAACTCTAATTGTATATTTTTTAACTCCTCTATTATTTTATCGTTTGTTTTCATTATTCCCAGTATTTAGTAGTTCCACGTTGTAAAAAGTCCATATATGTTTTATTATTTACTTTATATTGATGTCTTGAGTCCTCACAAAACAAAATTCTTTGAATTGTTCCCATCTCAGTAAATATGGTTTTTAATAATTTTACGTTTGTTGATCCTGAAATTGGACAAGCCCATTTAGGTTTACCTTGTTGAACGGCTTTATTAGTCACAGTAGCAAAATAAGTCTTTAAAGTTAAATACAGCTCCTCAGTTGTAACAATATCTCCTTTATTGTAATCTACCATTTTTTGTAAATATTCCTTTTGCTCTTTAGCCGTTCCATACTCTATCATATCCCACATATGCATTCCCTCATGAGATTGTTTAAGAGTTAAACCAAAATATTTAGCCATATAAGCCATTGAGTAGCTAGGTAATCTAAAGTAACGTTTAGCCATCCTATAAATATCAAAAGACTTAACAAACCTTGTGATATGTAAGTTATGTTTAGCGGCTCTTGTATTAATCCATTTATTATCGAATGAATTATTATTTTGACCAATAACCATACTAGCCTTATTATACTCTTTTAAAAACTTTACCATCATAGCTTTATCACAATGGTCTTTATCCCAAGTCAAAGCATGAACTTTATCATCTCCAATCCACTTCCAAGCTATTGAGATAATTGTTGGCTCAGTTCTAAGCTGTTTATGATTTATATATTGTTTTCCAGTCCACCAAGTTGTTACCTCTACTCTGCTAGTTTCTATATCATAAACCATTATCTTATCATTTGGCATAACACCTCCATAAGTATTAACCCCAAGTTCTTTAGCGAATTTTCTTATAGTTCTAGGAATAACCCCAAACTCTTCAGCTAGTGTTTCTTGCACCTCTTTTTTAGGTAATGATGAGGCGTATAAATCTATTAATCTTTGTTTTTGTGCTTTTGTTAATTTTACTTTTTCAAACCTAGCCATATAATTAAAATATTAGTTTATAAGCAATATTTGCAGCTAATATAATAAGAATAAAAGATGATGCTATTGCTAAGAAAAATGAAAGTATTAATCTTTTCATATTTCAAAGATAATAAAATAAAACAAACAACAAAATTTATTTAATACGGATAATAATTTTGATATTAATAAAAGTTTTATACATTTGTATTTCTAACGCTCCGTGTAACAGGTCGTTTTAATGCACTAGCGAAATAACTTTTTTGTGTAAGTTATGTGAAGATTCTTATTAATCAAATCATAGCCTAAACCAAAATTAGAACCGCTTTTATGATGATAAAATAGTTGAGGAGCAAAGCCAAAATAATTCTCATTACCTATTACTTGACCCCCTAAACTAACAAAACTCTTTTTAATCAACTCTTTTACGTGAGTACTATCTCTAATGTAAACACTATCCAAAATTGTTAATTGAGTAATATCATATTTAATCTTTACATCTACTGGCTCACATTGCCCCTCTATCTTAATCTCATAGTCTAATAAGCTATCTTTTTTAGCATATACATAAGTCTTAGTGTGAAATACACTTGTATCGCTTAAATCAATGCCTTTAGGTGGCTCAATATTAATTAATGGTACATTTGTGTAAGGAACTCTTAAAACGCTCTTAATTGTGTCGTAAATACGCAAACTATCTACTCTTACAGTTTTAACGGTTTTAATTATAGGGTCTTGTTTAGTGTTGCAAGTTTGAAAAAATACAATATAAAAGAATAAACCTAATATTACTATATGCTCAACTCTAATTTTCAAGCTTCTTAGATAAAAATTTACCAATCCACTCTCTAGATTTAGACGCTTTAAATAAAAATAATCCTAATCCAATTACAGAAAGTAGAGAAAATTCAATTACCCCTAAATCTCCATAAACTAAAGAGTAAATACCAAAAATAAATACTGATATCCCTAAAATGTTTGATAAAATGTTTTTTAACTTGTCGCTCATAATTGTTATATATTAAATAAATGTACTTTCGGGTTGTCCTCATGTGAGTAAACGTCTAAATGTACCCAGCTTATCTGTTTACCGTTCATCTCGTTTTCTAATCTTATCTTGTATGGTAGTTTTGCAGATATTCCAGCTAATAAAATTCTTACATCCATAGCCTCCATCCCTTTTACATCAAAATCTACAGCGTTACCAGTTAAATGAGCTGATAAATATATCTTACCAAGCCTATTTTTTTTCATTACCATAGGACAAGTATTCTCTCTTAATCCTCTTTGGCTAAATTTACCTCCCCACTTCCAATTATTTATAGTAATACTTTTACCTAATTCTTTGCGAACTACAAGCATTGTATGAAGTAATCGGGGGGATAAGAATTGCCACGCTTTATCTCCATATTTTTTATATACGGCTTTGGAAACAAACTCCTCAATACAGAAGTATTTTTTAATTTCTTGTAATATTTGATCATCACTCATTATCTTTCTTTTTTCTTTTTGCCTCTTTAATTGTTGCGTAAGCTTTAGCTAAATTTAAAACTCCAACCGTAACTATAAGAAATCCAACAGCCCAACTAGCACTATTGTTTAAAACAGATTCAGAGATTAAAGCAGCTCCACTTGCAGCGTTTAAAGTTAGCATTTGCCAATCCAATTTTAAAAGTCTATACGGCATTTAATTAATTTTTATTTTGTTATAAATTTGAGTTGACAATTGTATAGCAAGCCTTTGCGATTTTATCAATACCTAAAGCATTGTAGTGTAAATTATCTAATTCGTCAGCAGGCTTTACAACACCCTCTGCTACGGGATCTACTAAATAAGTATTTGCTTGAGATGCTGCAATATTTACTTGAGCCGTTTGAACATCTGAAGCAAAAGCACCAACACCAGTAAAATCAAAAAGTTTCACAATTATAATTTTAAGACCAGCACCCCAAGCTGCTCTAAATGCTGCAAAAGTTGCTTCAACATTAGTTTGGTGAGCAGCAGCATCAATACTGTTTGTTGCATCGCTTTCTCCTTGAATCCAAACAAGCCACTCAGGAACATATCCATCATTTGAGGCTTCTGCAATCATATCTAAAGTGTTTACTCCATTAAAAGCCCATTGCCCTCCAGTATTAACACCAACCGATGAACCGCCTTCAGCATACTTTAACCAAGTAACATTTCTTGTTCCTTGTAAGCTGTTTGTTATTCTAAATTCAACACCATAATCTCCTTCTAAATCTCTATAAGCATTTATACCACCAGTACCAAATCTCATTTTTGATTTGATTCCATATTGATAAGCTGCTGAGTTTAAATACTTAGTACTTAAATCTACTGGTCTTGTTGTTTCATCTACTTTAGAGCGTGCATTTGATTGACCAGCTAAAGCAATATTAATATTATTATCTACTGTAATAGTTGGAAAAGGGTCTTCAAAATCTCTCCAAATTTCTGGAATAGTTTCAAAGTTTGTTAAAGTACCATTATTGGCTACATTAACTTTATCAACTAATTCCATTGAATCTTGTGAAAGAGAATTAAAATCATAATCTCTAATTAGATTACTTAAAACATCTGCTGGTAATTGAGTTTCTAAGTTTGTTATATCTGTTTGAGTAGCTCCATAACCATCGGTAATTGCTAAAGCACCTACCATAAAACCATTTAAAGCAAAGTTTCCTGATAAATACCTACTTATTTTACTATAAGTTCCACTTGCAGCATTAACAAGTCCAACACCTTGTTGAACTCCATCAATATAAAGTTTTATAGTATTTGTAGCATCTCTTGTAAAAGCAATATTATGTTCTAAACCATCATAAATATTTGAACAACTAATTTGCGTATTAGTTCCCGACAATCTTATTCTCATTAAGGTGCTTCTAATATCAATAAAGTTAGTATTATCGTTATTAGTTAAGAACATATTTAAAGAGGCGTTATAGGGTCTAAACGTTTTAACTTTAAACCAAATGGTAAACTCTCCACTTAGACTAAAGGCTGGGAAATCAACATATTCATCAGCACCAATAATCAGGCGTGTTTCCATTCCATCAAACTTTAATGATGTTAAAATATCACTTGGTAACTCCTCTTTATTATATTTTAATCCTATTCCTAAATCAAAAGGTTTTAATCCTCCATCCTTTTTTCTACTATTATCCTCTCTAAATCCAAAAAATGCCATATCTAACAGTTTATTATATTACAATTTTCTATTGTTTTTATTGTTATCGTTGAATTTATAGCAAATAAAATGCTCTCAGGTGCAAATATTATGTTTTCATCGTTGCTAATATTCTCTTTATTAGTATCTACTGAAGTAACAACGATTCTATTAGTATCATCTATATTAACTCTTCTAGGTATAAGTTTCTTAAACTCATTAGCTAAATAGTAATTAATATCCTCACAAGCCTCCTCTATAGCTATTTGTTGACCATAAAAAACCGTTTTAATACTGTAGGATTCCGTTGTTAAGCTATTTCTACCAAAACCATCCTCTAAATCCTCCTCATTAGTTTGCTCTAATATCCTATGATAAATAATTAAGCCTTTAGTATCATCTTGGATAAAATTATAATCTCCATTACCATCGTAGATAGCTGGAGCAAAAGGCTCTCCATCAACATTTTTATTAACTACTAAATCAGCAACACCATAAGTAGTAATGTCTTTAAAATAATGACTTTTTAAACCCTCATTTATTATTCTTAATATGTCATTTATTCTATTCATTTTTACCTTTCACTTAATTTATAAAAACTACTAATTTCAGCAACAATATTATTATTACCATTATTGTTTCTAACTTGAATTTTTAAAAAGTCGTTTTGATCTAAAACGACTCCATTCATTATTGTAAAAATAGCAACATCACGCCCACCTACCAAAGAATTAACTTGTCTTGTTTGCTCTGTATAATCTAAATTTTCAAAAACGCTTAATTTGTCATTCCATCTTACAAATCTAACAGACAAATCATTATTCGCATTGCTTTCTAATACTAAAGAAGCTGCAATGTCAAACTCTCTTGGATTTACGCCATTATGAGTAAGTTTTCCATCAGCACTTGCAGTAAAGTGTTGCAATCCGTTACCAGTAAAAATACCTTCTAAATCGTAATAAGTAGAACCAGCAGAAACTATTGTAGTTTCTTCACTCGTTACTTTTGTTGTGCCACCTACATAAGTATTTGGTAAGCCGTTGTTACCTTTCCAAAAAGAACTTAAATTTTTTTGGTTTATGTTTGGAGTAATGTTACTATCTTGAGGCAAATAAACACCGTCTCTTGTTATTTCACACCCTTTGAGCTGTAATGTGCTTGGATTTGGAAAGTTTATATCTTGAAAATCTAACAATGCAGCCAATGTTGGCAAATCACAGTTAATGTCACTTAAAAATCTGCTATTCATTTGAAACAATAACCCCTCTTTAAATAAAGGTTTTGTCATTGTACCCGCTAAACTTCTTACTATTGATGTTGTAATTCTATAACCCCCACGCCAAAGACCATGTAAAGTAAGTGAAGGACTACCACCAAAACGACCCGTTCCACTTTCTAAACCTTGTCTATAATCATAAATATCACCTAAATCTGTGCAATCTATATAATTAATTCGAGTAAATTCAAAAGCATTAAAACCAGTTGCATCATATAATTCATAAACTTTAGATGCTGCTCCAGTAACACTAATGTAAAAATCTGACCCTAATAAGTTACCACTGCCAATAGCTATGCTCTCTGAAATAAACATAGTATAGTTATCCTCACTAGATGTTAAACCGCTTAAATCAAAGCTATATCCTTTTAAAGTCATTCCAGTAGTCGGAACTGTTATTTGTGTAGTTCCTAAATCAATAATACCATCAATAAAATACTCTTTTGACGAATCAATAACACCTCCCAAAGTTGTTGAAACATTTGACTGATTAACTAAAACTCTTTCTTTTGGGGTATTATCTGTACCCCCTAAGTTTTGATTCCAAATTCCCCACATAATTAAAATATATTATTTACAAAGTCATTAGTTAAATCCTCTACTAATTTTAGCTCAGAACTTGTTAAGCCAAAAATATCTCCATATTGATTTTCTAGTTTTGGTACTAACTCCTCATTCGTTACAGATTTACCAGTTTTATTATCAGTTCTTGATCCACTTACAAAGCCAATTTCTACATTATCATTACCAACGTCAAATAAATAACTGTTAGCTAATGTATCTGTATTTCTTAAATTAACATCAGAACTTGTAAATTTACCCTCATCTTTTTTTAAGGCTATAGTATAAATTGAATACTCTCCAATCTTACCACCATCTGAAGCTATACCTCTCGTAAATATTCTATCTAAAGTTTCTGAATGCAAAGCCGCCCCAACAAATCGGGGTAATTTATCAATCTTAGATAAATCATCTACTATCTCTTTACTTACAGATTTTAATGTTGCCATTATTTTTTCTTTAATATTACTTTTACGTTAGTACTAGCCTTTTTAGGTGCTGATTTCTTACCACCTCTTTTTCTTCCACATGATGAACATCCCATAATTTAAGGTTTTAAATATTTGTAATTTCTTTGCCTATTACAAGTAAAACAAACCCCATCCTCATTCATATCTAAGTTAGATATTACGCTATCCATTATATCTGAATATTTATCTTCGTAAAACTTGTAAATTTCTTTTATTTCTAGTGGTGTTTTTGTTAAAGTGTACTTATTCATTCTAGTAGACGCTAAACGCTCAAACATTACAGCACTCCCCATCTTATATAATAAAGCATACTTAAATAAATCTCTACTTGAGCAAATAAACTCACTAATATCACATCTAATATTATAATCTACTACAACCCCATAAGAATCCCCATCATAAACTAAGTTTGAATCTATTACAGAACTTGCATTAGATACTTTAGCCCCTCTAATAATAGCCGTTGAGCTATCGTCTATATTATCTACACTAATTGAATTAGTAGAATCTCCATCATAACAAATAAATATATTAGTATTTTGACCGTATGTAGGGTAGCTTTTATTAATATTTACTCTATTCATACCCTCAACACCATCAAAACTAATAGTGTCCATTAATGAGCCGTCTAAAGTGTTATAAATGAATATATCTTTAGTCGCTGGAGCATCTAAGTAAATTTGTACGGTATTTATGTAAATTGATAGGTATTTAGAGATTGATTCTCTTAACTCTATAGCAACCCCTTTAAAATCAGTTGATCCACTTACAGCCTCATAAGGCTCTTTATAATATCCAGTAATGTTATTCTCTAATAATACGTTTGTATTAAAATACTTTTGAGTTCTTACCATTACATCACTCTCAAACTCATTAAAAGCTCTAGTAGTAATCTCATTAAAAACTCCAGTAAAATCCTTTTGCTCTCCATCAGCTATGTTAGAAAGCATTTTTAAAGAAATAGATTGTAAGTCATTTAAGTATAAACCACTTGCTGGTATTGTATCGTTGCATAAGCCTCTAATACCGATGTAGTTCTCTAAGCAATTTGATAACATTTTGTTGTGTAATTGCTTTTAGGTGCAAACCTCAATTTACAAATATAACAAAAAAAAGGGGTATAAATTAATATACCCCTAATTTTAATTAGAATTTAATTATTATGCAGTTGCGTTAGCATCATATAATAAAGACCCTCTAGTTCCATATAATGGATCATCAACTTGGTAAGCTGCTAATGGTTGGAAGAAAATTCCATAGTGTAAGGATAACTTTACAACCCAGTCATCAGAACAATCATCTTGTAAAACTTTAATATCGTAAGTGATACCAGTTTTAGAATCTGTAATTGTACCTCTAGCAACAGAATCTCCAGCTGAAGTCATATCCTCTCCAACGTAATCATTAAATGGTACGAATTGTACACTTCCTTGCTCTAATACGATAAACTCATCAGTATTTAATACAGATTTCATAGTCGTATCAGTAAAAGGAGCATATCCTAAAGAATTAGAAAGGTCTAACATATTAATACCAGCATCATTACAACAAGCTTGCTCTAATGTTTTCCAATATTTATAAATGTTACCAGCACCAATCCAAATAGGTGTTCCACTCATCTCATTCTCTACTTCAAAATCAGCCATTAAAGTTTGTAAAGCTGCTGCATTTGGAGCTCCCGTAGCTGCTGGGAATACATCTACTGTAGTAGCTGTAGAAACACCAGTTCTAAGGTTAATACCGAACTCAGTTGCTTGTTCTGTTAACAATTCCTTGTTAATTACTCTAGCAATAGCATCATAAGAGTTTTCTAATGAATTTTGGATAAATGTACCTCTACCCTCACAAACTTCCTTAAACTCTTTTGTATTCATAGCAAACTTATACTCAACGTATTTGTCAACTTCAAATAACTCAGCGTTAAAATCAGGGTAATTATCACTTGTACAAGTTCCTGACTCAGATGTGAAAACTTGTGTTTCAATCGTTCTTTGCCTCCATCTTAACTCAACAACTCTCTTTTTACTTCCGTTTTGAACTGGAATTTGAGATTGCATTCCCATATTTAAAGGTGAATTAATCGCCTCCAAATATCCTAATTTACTTCTTTTTTTTGCTGCATTCATACCTGAAGTAGATTGCAGTTCCATTAATTCGTTTAAGCATTTACCAGCTGTAAATACTCCAGTACTATTATAACTCATTTTTTCTAAGGTTTTAGTTTTTAATTTTCCTTAGAATTTTAGGCTTCTAAAGACCTCAGTTTATGGTTTATTTACCATAGTTAGGATGTCCAACAACGTACCTACCATCCTCATCACTAATAGTGGTTTTAGCTGGTGCTACAACTACTTTAGGAGCTGGAGCTTGTTGTTGATCATTCTTTTTAGTATAATCATAAGAGTATTTATCTAAAACAAAACCCCAATCAACGTTTTTACCGTTAACTATTGCCTCCATTTCAGGATTCTCTTTGTTATATACTTTTTCTTGTAAATTTTCATCTAAACCTAGTATGTAAGGAGAATCATTTACTTTTTTCATTGTTAAGTAAACGGCATCCTCTTTTCCTATACTATCATTAAAAGACTTAGCGTTAAGTTTAGAAGTTATCATTGAATTTTTTAACTTACTAGACCATTCACTATTCTTTTCATTAACAGCTGATTTAAGTTTATCCTCCCATTGAGCGTTCTCTTCCATTAGGCTGTTAATTTGTTTAGCCGTTTCGGTTTTGTACGCTTCAAATTCCTTATTTCCAGTAGTTGCGTTTGGTTTTGATATCAGCTCTCCCATTTTGGCAGTAACTACATCAATCAACTTCATAGAATCAGGTTGCTCAGATTTTAACTCATTAAAAAGCTCTTCAGTACCCCCATTAGCCAAAAAAGACGCTTTTAACCTACTATCTACCGTAGAAAGGTATTGACCTTTAAAGTGGTTTCTAATAGTGTCATTGTTCTTTGCTGACAAAGGTGTCAAAAAGTTTTGATGAAAATTATTATTGAATTGTTCAGGTAATTCGACCTCAGGAATTTGATTAATATCAAAATCCTCTCCTAGTTCAATATTTTCGGAGATTGAACTAAAAAACTCCCTTAAATTAGTAGCCATACTATTTTATTTAATGTTTAGGCATTATTGCCTCGTTTATTATTACGCTTCTAAAAGCGATATTAATTTCTTAGATTTACTTGCATGGTGGTAAGTAATACCTTTTTCATCACAAGCCGCTTGTAATTCTTTAACAGTCATATCCTCATAAGATTTTACTTCCGTTTCCTCAACTACTTCATGCTCTACAGTTTCCTCCTCTACAATCTCTACAGTCTTTGATCCTTTTCCATCCTCTACCTTTTCAGTAATGATTTCTTTAATGTTATCAGCTAACATCCAGCCTTGCTCTTTTAACTTGTCTTCTCTTTTAAGCCAAATAGATTCAAAAATTACTTGTTTAAATAATCTCCCCTCAGATGAACGCTTTACATTGATAATTGTTACTTTCTTTTGGTTACTCATAATTTGTAAGTTATTGATTTATAATACAAATATATACATTTATTTATATATATACATATATGGATAGTTATATTGTTAATAATTATTTCAAAAATCTATCAATTTCTAATTCAGTAGGTTGCCAATTACCATTATCTAAGTTTCTTTTTAAGTCTTTTTTAGGAACTTGTCTAACTGATAAAGGGCTAAAGTAGTGCCTACAATTCCATCCTCCACGCCTTGTAAATATATTGCTTGAGTTAGTTCCATTAATACGCCCTTTTAATTGTGCTGATGTTAATCCAGTATTAGTAATAGGGTTTATTGCTAATCCCAACTCCTCAACTTCTTTTTTATGGTAATACTTATTCACAAAATCACTGCAAAACGGTCTAGTATTAGTTATAACAGTTCCAGTATATTTATAGAACTCAAAACCTAAATCTTGTGTTACAGCTTGATTATAATTAGCGTTAAATTGTGTTAATGAATCATTAGATACTTGTGTAATGTATTTTTTTAATGCTCCTACTCCAGCACCTCCTCCATTTATGTAAACATCTAACTCATCTAATAAGTTATCTAAAGAGCTGCCGTTATTTACAGCATTATTAAGTAAGTTTAATATAGGGTTTATAAAATTAGCATCAACTCCAGCATCTAATAAATCTACAGCCGTTTGTTGTGTTGCAAACTCTAATATATCTAAGTAAAAAGAATTTTCACTATTGAAAATAGGCATTATATATCTTTTATTTGTTCATCACTCATAGACTTAACAGTATTAAAAGAGGCTATAAACTTTCCTACCATAGCCTTATAATTATCATTTAACACTAAAGCTCTAATCTTGCTCATCTTTTGAACGGCTTTTTGATTTTTTCTAGTCCTTTTAATATTACCATTATTATCTAAGTCTAACTCTTTAATAAGCATTCTAGTAAGCTCCTTAAATACGTTTGCTTGTATATCGGTAACATCATCAACAGAATCAATAGCCTCATCCATAAAAGAGAGCCTATTCATTACCATTTTTTCGTTCTTTTTATCAACCCCCATTAGTATCGTCTATCATTATAGGTTGTACGATTTGAGCTTTTGCTAAATCATTTAGTACTTTTTGCTTCTCTTCTCTACTCTTAAGTAAAAACTCTTCATCTTTTTCCATAGCATCTAATATAAACCCTCTAATATTAGAACTTACTATAAATTGCTCTTGAGTAACACCCCCACTAAGCTTAATATCTACTTTCTCCTCATTCGTTTTCCCAGCTAATGGATCAAGACTAAGAACATTCTTATTATAAAGTTGTTTAGCCTTATCATTTGGGTAACGTCTATCCACTAAATCCATCTCATATTGAGTAGTGTCTAATCCAGCATCAGCTATAGTCTTAATTTCAGCTACTAGCATAGCCTCATTCATAGCGTTAAAGTTAGTAGGCTTATTAATTACTGGTAAAACAGTATCATTAACTACTGAATATCTCCATAAACTAATAAACTTGTAAGCATTAGCTAAAATATTATCAAATAAGTTATCACTAATCTTAGTCATAAAGCTATTCAGCTCACTTCTATCTATTGTTTTAGCTACTCCACTTTGATTTTCTCCTACTTTATCTATAATATCCATATTAATAGAACTAAAACCTTGAGAGATTAAAGAGTCTATCTTTTTCTCAGTTAATTCTACTATATCTATTGGCTTATCTATGTATGTAACGCCTGGAAACTCAGCACCATCTCCATCAAAAGCATCCTTTCTTACAGTAGTTACCCCTAGAGGGCTTCTACCATTTATCCAGCCACTACCTTGACATCTTTTACATGGTGTTTTTATCTCTTTACCATTACTTATTCTAGTTGTTACTCTAGTGCCTGAATCTATATCTTGTTTACACCCAGCATCACACTCAACCTCTACCTCAACACGCTCTAAAAATAAGTGTTGATTATATTGAGCATCTAAATCACTATCAATTCTTATTACTTTATTCCAGTAGGGTAATATTCCACTTACAAAAGAATCATAAGCGAATGGTATTGTTTCCTCTCTATAATCCCCTTTCATAAAGTACGCTGGAACTTCACCAAAATCAAACTCATATAAAACCTCTACCTCAACTTTACCCAAATTCTTTTCATCTATTTGGATAACTTTTATTATTTGACTATCAGTAACAAATAACCACTCATTAAGAGGTACGCTATTAACCACATTCTTTTCATCTAATAAAATAGTGTAATAATTTAATCCATAGTCTAAAACTTGATCACTTCTATAAACAAATGTATAAGGTTTTAAATATGTAACACTATCATCAGGAATTTGTAAAGGCATTACAACAACTAAACTATTAGCATCAACTAAATCTTGTTGTAAAGCTATACTAAACCCCCAACTCTCTACAGAGCCAAAGAAAGGATAGTTTTCTGTAGTGTAACTTTCTAAATTCTCTTCAGTAGGTACATTATTTTGCTCAGGAAACTTTATAGTATAATTAGAGCTTTGTTGTATCTTAGATAATACGTTAACAACTCTTTTACCTTGTGATTTAGTAATTGGCTCATAAACATTAAGCCTATAATCTCTTATTTCTTGTGGCTCGTTAGGTCGATAAGCCTCTAATAAGTCAGTAGGTCTATCTCCTTTAAGATGAACACCCATTTGTTTAGATTGTTCTACATTATCATAATAGTTTAAGTGTATGGCATTACCATCTACTAGCCTACTAATGTAGTTTAACAGTTCGTTATCATCTAAAAAATTAATCTTGTTTAATAAAGGCATTTGGTTATTCAATTAAACAGCCTTTTAGGTAGCAAAAACCTCTAATGTACAAATATACTAAATTAATTGTTATAAACGGCAGATGTATAATTTTCACTCCAAGTAAACTCATCCGCCTCTAAAAATACAATTTGATTACCCTTATAAGTTATATTAACTGTAATATTACCTTTACCTCCATTTGAGTATAAAGAGCTATTATGTAGTACAACTTCAAAGTAAAAAGGTCTATTAATTTCATCCTCAAATATAAAAGGTTTATCGCTCAATTTATACTCGTTTGTAATAGTGTTTTGATAGCTACCATTACCCATGTCCTCATATATCTTTATCTGATAGGAATGATCCGTTGTAACCGTCCCATTTATTTCTTGATGTAATACGCTAGGAACTACAGCAACTTGTTGAACTGCTGGTTGTGGTAATGTTTCCTCTTCTTTTGAGCATCCTATAAAAGTAAATGCTATTAATAATATTGCTAATTTTTTCATAATTATTTTTTTATTTCTTTAGCTGGATTGCCAACTACAGTTTTATTAGGTTTAATATCTTTTGTTACTACGCTCCCCATCCCTACTATAGTATTATGCCCTATTTCTTTACGGTTTCTAATTAAAACACCTATCTTAAGTTTAACTTTATCGTATATTCTACAATAACCTCCTAAAATAGTGCCACTACATATCTCACAATTATTCCCTATATAAACATCATGCCCTACATGAGAATGAGCCATAATAATATTATCATCCCCTATGATAGTTTGTCTATTCTTAGCGTAAGGACGTTGGATAGTAACGTGTTCACTTATTACATTGTTATCTCCTATCCTTATAGTTCCTTGAAAGTCTTTAGCGCCTCTAATCTCTCCATTACTACCTATTACGGTATAAGCTCCTATAACATTACCCACTCCTAACTCTACATTATCATGTATTATAGCTGTAGGATGTACTTTATTACTAGGATGTATACTAGCATAGCTCTTATTCTCAAAATCTGTATATATATCTTGGCTCATTTTAAATTAATTAAACTATAAAATTCTTTTTCACTAACAAATCTACTTAATTCTTTTGTATCTACAAAATGTAAATCTCTATAAGTCTTTATATTAGATATATTTACATCCGTTTTAACGTCTAAAGCCATTATATCCTCTTTTTTACAACTAAACATAGTCTTAGAATACTTAATAGTCTTTAAATTTCTCATCATTTCACTATCTAAACCTCTATTTATTGGCTTTCTCCATACTTTCCAGTCTAATTTGTTTAATAGTTCCTTAGATAGCATCCTAGCCATACCTATACTCTCTCCTCTCCTATGATTTCTATAGCCTAACCAGTAAGTAAGCTTATTTACCCTTGCATCAAAGAAATAACAATCTATTAAGCCGATCAAATCAGTTCCTTTATTCATCGCTTGAGTATAAACCTTTAGTAAATTAGAGCAAATAAAATCATCACTACCTAACATTAAAATATAATCAGGATTTAGCTCTCTAGCATAATCTACTCCATTTTGCCATTTAACAGATAAAGGGAAGTTTTTAGATTCTAAATGATTATCACTAAAGGTCTTTTTCTCACTACCAATAGTAACTAATATTAGCTCATGTTCTGAATCTTTTTTAATACGGTTAAAACCCTCTAAGAATATCTTAAATAGTTTATGTCTTTTCCATACTGCTGTAAGCACTACTATCTTCATCTTTCTTTTTTATATATCCTTTTCTTTTTTTAAACAATCTATGTATTTCTTTAAGGCAATTAATACAAAAGTAAGTTCCATTAAAATGAGGTATTACACAAGAACAAAACGCCCTTTTTTTCATCTCTTTAATAATGTTGGTAAATCATGCTCTTTTATATAATCAGCTAATATCTTTTGATTACGCTTAAACTTTATTAAGTTTTCTCCACTCATTTTCTTCTCAATAGGGTGCTGCTGGTGCAACATTTCGCTCTCTTCCATCCAAACTATAGCAACCCAGTTTTTATAAGCTACATAAGCCGTTAAATTATCCATAGCACCAAAACCACTCATCTCCTCATTATAAGGATTATCTATAAAGAATTGTTTTGTTGAGTATTGCATAGCCCCATTTGCTAAAGTACCCCATTGATTGAATCTACATCTAGGAAATCTCCATTTGTCTATCCTAGACTTAGTAATGTTTACACTAGGTAACATTTTAACCTTTTTATGGATTAAAATATTCTTACCTCTATGATCCTTGCACTTGTTTATTAAGTCGCTCTTAAATATATAGTCAGCATCACTACAAAATATGTATTCAGTATTGGCTAATCTTATACCCTCATTTAATAACTTAGGTTTGTTAAACTCTTCTAAAGGGTAATGTATATGCTCAACTCTAAAGCCTTTTAGTAAGGATTTCATCTCATTAAATTGCCCCTCATCAGAGCCATCAACTACAATAATATTACAATCTTGTTTTTGTAGTGAATAAACACTATTATAAACACGTTTTAAACCTCTTTTTCTAAGGTTGTATATTGGTAATATTACAGTTACATCTTTATTCATCTAATTTAAGTTTTTTAGGGATTTCTTTACCCTCAGCTTTAGCTCTTACATAGTTTAAATAATGCTCCATAATATCATACTCTTTAAAGTACATCATTAACATCTGTAATTTAATTCTACTCTCTTTTATCTCTTTATTTTTAGAGATTTTATTTGTTATACTACTCATTTTTTGTGAAATATTTTATTTTTCATTTCTAGTTTCCAATATGGAGATATTTTTTTCATTAAATTATGGTAATAACCTAAATATTTAGATGCTACATACCCTCCAGCATAACCTAAGAAGTAATATTTATCTTGTATTTCTGTTAATGCTAGTTTTTTATTAGACCACCAAAAGCAAATAGGTACATCAGTATCTACAGAATAATGTTCTATTAAACATGAAGCTAATCCAAAAGCCATTTCATCAGGATAGTTAGTACCAATCTTAGTATAGGTAAAACGCCTATCAAAATAGTAAGTTTTTACTAAATTAAAGTATTCAGCATTCTTAACGCTCTTATTAAACGCTATAAAAGATGTATTATATTCAGGGTATTTATTCTTTAAGCCGTATATCTCAAATATGTTAGATAACTTATCAAACCAAACACAATCACTATCATCAGCATTCTCTTTATCGTATCTAGCAACCTCTTGTATCTTAAAGTCACAAAATAGGCTCTCAATATTCTTTAAACATACAGCATCAACATCTAAATATATGGTATAATCAAAAGGACTATAATCATATATAAATGTTTTTAACTTAAATGGATTGAATTGATAACCCTCTATATAATCACAAGCTTTAGGTCTTATTACCTTATCAAAGGCATCTAAAAACTCATTATCATTAGAATCTGTAATACAAGCAACCTCTAAGTTATTATGTTGCTTAATAGATTTGGTAAGATTGTAGGCTAATTTGTTGTATTCACGCCCTAGAGCGATTAATAGTATTCCTTTACTCAAAATTCTTTGATTCCAGTCGTAATATTTTGTAATCTAGCTTCATTGCCTTAAACTCATTATTACATTCTACATAAAATTGTTTCCAAGCTTTAAGAATCTGTAATTCTTTTGTTAATTGCTTAGTTCTTAAATAGTCATTAATCATAATAAAGCAAATATACAAATTATTTATTAATAAAAAAACCCCTACCATTTGAAAAGAGGGTAAGGGTTTCTTAGTTAGTTAATTAAACTTATTCAAAAACTCCACTTGGAGCATCATAAGCAGTATGCATCTTTTGAGAAGCCCATGATGTTTGAACATCAAAAACAATAGACGAATCTAAAGCCTCCTCAATAATAGGATCAGCATCAACATTCACTATCGGGCTTTCATCAGTTGGCGGCATCCATATCTTTCCTCCAGCTGTATAATAAGAAATTAAGTGAGAATTATCAAAATTCAACACATTATAAAAATCCTCATTATCTATTACATCAGGATGTTGGTAAGATAAAGTTCTATCATAACTTACAGTCTTAGTCTTTTGTCGACCAAAACCATCAGCGGTTACTGGAGAGCCTACTGGCTTTGCCCCTCTAACATTTTGTATAATTATAGCCTTACCAGCTGCAATTGCAGCATCCCATTGAGCCTTAACAGTTGGATCAGTGATTTCATTGTCAACCCTAAGGTAAGCAATAGCTATAATTCTACCCTCTTCATTTGCACAAATGTCTTGCTCAAATAAAGGTATTGGCGTATCACAATATATACTCATAATTTATATATTTTAGTTAATAATTTATTTGAGTTTTGACTCTCCAGTCCTCTTTGCATGGCTAACAAAATTTATTCTCATTTAAATCCTCTCTAAGTCTTAATTCAGTAGTTGAATTACTTAAATCGGGTAATTTTCCTAATATTCTCTCGCTTTCAGGCTCATAACTAGCCTCTTTAGCTATATATTCTACATCATCTACTAATAATCTATCATAACCTATTAAAAGCCTAATAAAATCATGATGGAATAATGGTAGTTGATATAAAAACAAATCTCTTTTAGTTTCACTTTTAAAGTATAGTGTTTTAGATATACCTAAACTATCCTCCTCATTCTCTCTATCTCCATCCCAGCTAGGAGTAGTTAACTCTCCAGCAACTCTAATAAATGGATTGTAAACTAAACCGTTAAAATCTATTCCAAAAGCATTATCGAAGTTAGTACCACTCAATTTAACCATACAATCTAAGTCCTCAGTTAAATTAAAACAATCAGTTCTATAATTATATTGTGTTGCCTCTTCTGTTATTATAGCTGATATATTATCTAATGTATAAGCATTTGATTCGGATGTTGGTGTAAACCTTATCTCATCACAAGGTCTAGGTAATGCTCCAGTTTGTAAAGATTGACTACCAGTAGTAGAAATATCTCCTAAGTCAACTACTAATATATCATCTAAGTATAATGAAACGTTAAAAGAGCCACTAAAGAATCCTGATAATACATCTAATGTTATGGTATAATCAACTCCTTTAGTAAAGTTATTAGCTAAACTCGTTTGAGATAGGTTTCCTGAGCCTAAAACTCCATTAAAGAAAGCTCCTCCTCCTGATAATACCCAATTAGTTCCAAAGTTCCAATCTGAAGAGCCAACAAACCCTCCATTACTAATACGGTCTAAATTCTCATCTTGGTCGGTTGTTTGGTCTATATCAATATAATAACAACCCTCACAAGCATAACCATTTACAGCATTTACCCACTCAACATCCATTCTTAATTGATCCATTGTTTGACTAAAGGCAAAATCACTTATTGTAGAGTTATATTTTACACTATCATCACTACATTGTTTAATAGAGTAGTCTGTGTGGTACATTTCAGATATAATAATATCGTCAATACTTATAATTGGATTACCATCTACTCTAAGGCTAAATGTTGTTGATGTTGATATACCATAAGCTGTATAAACACGCCCCTCAATATCCTCAGCAAATACTTTTAAAATCTCATTACCTCCTAAAGAAACATATATATTCGATGCTGGAGCATCAGGATTAATAAAAGTAACTGTAAACTCTACTTTATAAACAGTATCATTCTTTATAGTCGTTTCAACACCACTATCCGAAACTGTAGGAGCTGTATTCTTAACCTCTAAATAATTATTAACGGCTCTAATATCTCCAAAATAACTCCATTCGCTAATTTCATAGTATTGTGATTCTGTAGGAGTGAAAGCTAATGCTACAGTTACTTGTGTTTCACTATCCACACTTAATATCTCATTACCATCGTTAGTATTACCGTTAACACCCCCAGTATAAGCCATTAAGTACATACCAGCCGTAACTCCATTAGTAATAAATGAAGCACTACTATCTTGTATAATAGCTGTTAATGCTCCATCATTTGTAATAGTTCCACTAAGTATATGATCAAAACCACTATCAACACCAGCATCCTCAATAAATACCTCATTATTTATAATAATTTGAGATGTATCCTCACAAGTAACGGTAGGAAAATAATCCTCATGCCACTCACAAAGGCTAGTTTTGTCATTAAATAGCGTTTCAGTACTATCGTATAATTTTATGGCTTGATGTTTTACCCTCGTTGGCATGATTTTTTGATTTTAGTTTTACTTCTTAGTTCAAATTTTGTTTCTCCAGTCTTTCTATCGTAGTCTATTGAGTTTCTCCATGCGAATATGTGACCGCTATCAATATCACTAAATAAAACAGCTTTCTCAGGAGCATCTTTTAGAGCTTTAAACTCTTCAAATGATAAACCTTTAGAGAATTTATATTTATATATAGGGAAAGTTGAATCTTCTATTGGCAAAATATCCCCACCTCCATCGTCTACTAATACAGTTTCAAATGTTGCACCAGTTTTAATAGTTTCTATGGTTGCAGAGCCTGATAATGGAGTAACTACATATTCTACTGTGATTAATTCATTTTTATAAGTTGAAAATGTATGTTCATTTATTAAATCTAAATCTTTTTGGTACTCAAAAACATCAAAAACAACATCTTGTTCTGTAGTGTATTCTGTTATTGTTACTCCGTTATTTGTGCTTTTAATTATTTTACTTTCTACATTAAATCTAGGAGCTTTAAAAACATTAACATTTTTTATCTTAGTCTTAAAATTATTATTAAATCTAGTGAAATTGAAAATTAACGTAGCACTTTGAGCAACCATTGACCTATCAACAATTATATTATAAACCCCATTTTGTGTAATTGTTTCCCCTAAAACATTAATCTCCCCATCTTGAATCTCAGCATAGAATGCTACAAAATACTTATACCCAGCCTCTAATACAGAGCCTTGCTTGAGGAATGATGCTCCAAGCGTTGTGGCTGTAGAGGGTATTATACTAAAAGAATTACTACTTATAGAGCCTGAGTCATATAACCAATCAGTATCGGTTGCAAAATCTCCATTAACAACCTCATTAGTGCTATCTATTTGACCGTTTAATCTTAAAGGTAACACACTTCTAAAGCCATATATACCGTTGTTAGGTATTGTATAATCAAAGTTAGTTACAGCATCATAAAATCCACCAGTATCAAAGTTTGGCGGTGTACTATCATCATTAAAAGGTACTGGATTACTTGAGCC
>WLWF01000983.1_pt1 | contig 25574 bp, 11 predicted proteins | sample 6718331 | NCBI WGS metagenome assembly WLWF01 (sample SAMN12718692, study PRJNA515312) | sponge metagenome | isolation source: marine sponge | host: Mycale hentscheli | place: New Zealand: South Island, Marlborough, Capsize Point | collected 2003-05-01
AATCCTTTGCATCAATATTTGGTTTATCACCAAATCCTGCTTGAGTTGCTTTATCACGTATCCTTTTTGCCGTGGGAGTATTAGCATACTTGGGGTCATATGCTTTTTGCATAATTCTTTGACCCTGCTGGAACTTCTTGGGAGTTACAACATTCTGTGGTTCACCAACTCTAATACCTCTTGCACCAGGACGGACAACACTACCAACAACACCACCTGCTTGACCACCTTTTCCTTGTGCTCCACCAAGAGGATTAGAACCATACTCTACATATCTTGAACCACCAGTACCAGGTCTTATTGCACTCTTTCCACGTTGACCAACTGTTGGTGCAGAATATACACCCTGTCCACGAGGACTCAATAAACCTTTACTGCCTCTGTGAAGATTTTGACCACCTTTTAGTGCGTCATATCCATCTTTTGGTAGTCCCGTTGCACCAATTTTAAAATTAGTTCCTCTAGCCAATCCTTTTGGTGGTAATTTTCTGCCAGCAACTGCACCTAATGCACCTACACCAGCATCTAAAGCTGCTTGTCTCCACCACCCATTTTGGGGATCATTCATAAAGTCATTGACTGCCTGACCAACGGGAGTATCTTTAAACGCCCCAGCATAATTGTTTGGATCTGGTGGAGTGGATATGTCCTTATACCAGTCCGGCATATCATCTATTTGTTTTTGAGTAAGACCCTGTGGATTAACAGATTTGTCTGGTTTATAATTATTTTTCCAATAATCATAAATTGCATCATTTCTAGCATCTACTGCTTTTTGTCTTTCACGATTTGCTACAGAATCATTTCCAAATGATGGACCCATATAATCATCATAATCTGCCAATCTAGCGCCACTATCATATCCGTTGATGTTTATAATACCCTGTCTAATAACATCACCAATAGTTTTTCCATCTCTCAGTGCCGCATTTCCACCACCATTTTTAAACGCAGAAAAATCTGCTGCCGATGGGAAGTCATCTATAGTTAAATTTTCACCTCTCTTAAATTTATCCTTTAATTTTTGAACCACTGGATTTGCAATACCAGGAGGCATATCAGGATCTGGACCCTTTTTACCTTTTTTAATTATTCGTTTTGTTTCTGGATCTATAACATATCCAGCATCAATAATGTCTCCTAACCATCTACCAAATTCGTCAATATCAACTCCAGCACTAGGATCAGTAACATCTGGATTTTCAGAATTTAATTGCTCAAAAACGCCAATATAAAATACTCTATATGAAGATGTATTTCCATTAATTAATTTATCTCTATACCATAGAGCTTGTTCTAACGTAAGTTGACTATAACTTGTAAATCCTTCAACATTACCACCAATACCCCAACCACTAACTGTTCCTGGGATTCTAGCAAGGTTAATTACTTTTCTTGTATCTTTTTGAATATATCCAATAGCACTATAATCACCATCTGGAAAGTAGACACTAACCATTGGTCCCAAAATGTAACTAGTGTCTCCAGGAGGCATTTCAGTCGATGGGTCTCCATTTTCATCAAAAAGACCCGAGGTGTCTTTTCCCTGAAGTGATGGATCATCAGCATTTAAATCAAGATCAACTCTAACTGCAGGCGTAACAGTAACTTCATCTGGTTCAATTGTAAAATATCCAGAAGTATTGTTTGTAGGACCTTCTAACAAATGAGTAGATCTCAAATGATGCCTAGCTCTAGCAAATTTATTTTCTCTTTCTGCTGGCATTATGACGAATAGTTTTTTTACTATTTATCCTATCTTTCATATCTAGTTGGAGGTTTCCTTGGCCAAACACTTCCGCTTGATGGTCTAACAAACCACATTTTATGAGTTGGTGTCATTTGACCACTGTATTCTCTTTCCCTTTGGAATTTTAAATACACATTAGGTCCACCCTGTAAAGAGTTTTCATCAGTATAACTTCCACCAGTATCTAAGAGTTGATCTTTACTCCAATATTCATCAATATAATCTTGAACATCATTTGAACCTGGAACTTTTGGACCACCATATCCAGATTGTCCTTGTGCCTGAGTTATTTCTGGATATCTTTCCAAGAGGCAAGCAACTACTCCAGTAACCTGCGGACAAGACATACTCGTTCCATTGAGTTTAAGTCTTTTATACTCTGAATTTCTTGGATCTGGTACACCAATACTCAATCCAGATGATTGAATATTCGTTCCTGGTCCATATACACCAACAGCAGGTCCACAATCACTGAACGATCTTTTAGCATCAACAACTGCAGAGTTTGTTGCACCAACAATAATTGTAGTTCCACTAGTTGCTACATAATTTCCCGTATGATATGTACTACTAAATCTATATCTACCACCAAAAGAGGTTGTATACCCACCATATTGATTATTGTAATCTGGATCATTTGAATCTTTAACTATTTTATATTTGGAATTTCCTGCAGAACTAAACACAAGTATTCCTGCAGTTAAACAATCAACTATTGCCGCTTGTCCACCGCTATCAGAGGCACCCATTTTTACAATTCCTGCACCAAAGGCTCCACCAGACGTGGTAAAGTCCATTACACCATACTGTTCTAACTGAGCGTCTGTCAGTGGTCCTTCAATTCTGGTTCCTTCATGATCTATAAAATCAACTTTATTTGGATCAGTTTCTGATTGTGGAGATCGGGATCTAGTAAATACTGCTCCCCAACTATTATTGATAATTGTAGGATTTTGTTTACCAGTTTTTGGATTAACTGGTTTGTTTAAGTGGAATTGTAAAATATATTCATACGTATCCGCTCCACTTGGGTCTGGATTGGTATTATTTACACCATCTCCTCCAAATGGACTGAAGTTGTAAATATTAGCATCTCTTGCCCAACCCTGAGTATTTCCTGCAACAGTTCCTGCAACATGATTGCCATGATTATCTGATGGAATTAGACTATAGTCGTAAGTGCCCGCAGATCCACCGGTGACCTGTGGATTGTGTTGAAACCAATTATATTGAATTACTCTAGAACCACCAGTTCCATCTGAATTAACTGCAAATTCTGGATCGTTTGGATCTATAATAGTATCTACAATTACAACATCAACATTTCTTCCAGTCTGAGTTACAGTCGCAATGCCAACTTGTGTTGGAATACCATCAGCACCCCAAGCATATCTATTTTCTCCCTCAGTACATCTTAAGAGACCCCAATTTATGTGAGATGAATTGTTTCCTGCTCCTTTATTAAAAAAATCAGATTGCTGCTCATAAAATGGAGTCTTTATATGTTCATCTAAAATTTGTTTACAATCGATTCCCTCCACTCTTTCATCATTTAGAAGTACTTCTACCTCTTCTTGATTGAGCATATAATGTGTACTTCTGCTTGCAGGTTTTCTTCTGCAACATTCTACAGATCTTTCTGGAACGGTGGATGTTCCGCCAGAAGTCTCTAAATCATCATATAATGACTGGAGACAATGGTGATCTTTGGTAACTACAATATATTCTTCCATCAGGTTTCTAATTGGAGGATAGTTAAAGTTGCTGTAATATTTGCTGATCCACCACTTTTATTTTCAACTTTTGCATAAATTGTAGTTGTAACTGGATTATCGTCATTGAATCCAATAGTTGCTGGAGTAATTAACTGAGTTTGTGCGCCAGTTGTAATAACTTCAGCAATAACGCCAGAACCGTTTGCTGGGTCTGTGTTTATATTTCTACTTGCATCAGCAGTTCTTGTTGCTTGATTTGTATATAATGTAACCCAAGCGGCGTGTGAAGTTTCAATTTTATAGAGTGTATATGATTTAAATCCAGCAAATTGAATATTTGCTGCTGCATCATCTGCAATTGAACCTGTTGTCTGTGAAACATCAGTTCTTACTCCAAGTTGATTACTACCAACAAATGTGGAAGTTACTGTACAAATACCTGTTGAAGTAATTGAAGATACATCAAGATAATCTCCAAAGTTGATAATTCTTGCTGTACCAATTCCAGTTCCATTATCTTGAATGCTTACATCAGCACCGACACCTGTTAGATTGGATCCATCACCATAAAGTGATGTTGCAGTAACAATACCTGCGGTAATGATGCCAACCTGCATATTTGGACTACCTGCAAAGATGGTAGATCCATTTCCAATAGCATTATAAATTTCTTGAAAATTCTTATTAACCTTATCAGCACCAACAATCAGCGAATCGCCAGTACCATCATTTGGTGTTGTTCCCGTTGATATACCTAGTAGTGCCATTATTTAAACATACTTTCTTCTATTTATGAATTCTTATCAAACGTCAATTCTTGATCGAATGTTGTAAGTTCAGAATCAAATTTCTCAGAAATTGAATATGAGAAATTATCTGGGACGGTTGTTGTTATATTAACATCAACAGGTTGTGCATTAATTGGTGGTCCATCAATTGTAACTATTGGAGCAGTTCCAAATCCAACACCAGGATCAGTGATACTAAATCTGATTACACCTAATCCACTAGTTATAAGTTGTGCAGTTGCTGCAGCACCAACACCTCCACCACCAGTTATGCTAATCGTTGGGGCAACAGTATACCCTGCACCAGCATTAGTGATTAGAATTTCTTTTAGAGAAGTTACATTGCCTTTAGTTGTTAAAACACCGACAGCAGATGCATTATCACCAACTTGACCAGTTGGAGAACTAGTTATTCCAATTGTTGGTATTGAAGTATATCCACTACCATCATTGTTTAAGAATATATTTTTAATATATCCACTTGATTGAGTTCCTTGAATAAATGCAACAGCAGTAGCTGTTCTACCAACACCAATTAGATTAAGTGTAGTAATATATCCTTCATCTTGAACTTGAGTATCAATAAAGTTGATTGAAGTATCGATGACTTCATCCTCATATTCAAAGAGTTCACATTTAAGTTGATAAACATAATTTTTCCCTAACTGATAGAAAGGATCTTCATGCTCAACAAACTTAACTTCAAATAATCTTTGTCCGAGTGGGAAGTATATTAAATCACCTTCTCTTGGTCTACTAGATGTTGGAATTTCACTAGTATCTGTTCCATCATCAAGACCTGCCATAAATGGCGCAACAAATTCCTCAAATCTTTCTCTTGATATAGTGAGCATCAGTTCATCACGGATGCTTACGCCAAATTTAGTTAAAATATCTCCAGCACCAGAATATCCATCATAGTTATTAACATAGGCTTCAATGGTATAATTATCGTCAAACTTTGAAGTCTGTACTTCTTCTATTACAGTTTTTCTATTAACAAATTTTCTTGGAATATATGTTACATCTACACCATGAAATTGTAGGTGTTCATTCACTAAATCTTGTATTAGTCTCTGCTCTCCAGCAGTTCCTTGCTGGAAGAAAGGGTTAAGTGCCATTATCCAATAAAGTCGAGAGGTGGTAATTCATATTCAGATAACATTCTTCCTTTAATGTCTGAAATTTCCGATTCTGCTTGTTGGAGAATTTCTCCCCCATTCAGTTCAATTCCACCAGGAAGTTTAACACCTCTGAATTTACTAAGATTTCTACCCCACTGTCTCTTTATAAGTGCAGTAAGATACATCTTTACCCAACTATCATTAAAGATTTGGGTAAATGCTGCAGGATCCAATGCCCTATAACATTCAAGTACAATAAATTCCCCTGCAGGTTGGGAACCCCAATCGATATCTAGATATAATCTATCTTGTCTTTTATTAAATCTTATTTGCTTATCTGGAGTCAATAAGAAGTCAATATCCTCAAGATAACTCTTAGTCATTGCATATTGAAGAAGTTCAACTGAATTGAAATAATAAAGATCATTCAAGAACAGTTGATATTTGATACTGAACATTCCGCCAGAAATGGAACTAGAATCAAATTTAAAAATCTTTTCAATTCCAACTACAGAATCTGGAACTTGAATATAGTTCTCAGTTTCATAGAAATTATATGTTCTACTAGAAGTATCGGTAGCAGTTGTTTGTATAATTCCTGTACCAGTGGTTCCTTTTGCTGTACCTCTAGTTACATCATCTTCAGTGATTTTGTACTTAAGATACATTTTTTCAACACCATCAAAATGACGCTCATTGAAATATTGAATGGTATCATCAACTAGATCATCAATTTGATCATCGTCTACATTAATCTCAAGGACTGGAGCACCAAGTTGACGTAAACAATAGTCTATGAGTCCTTGTCTAGATGATGGTTTTGCCATATTAACCTTCTAATTGTGCCTTAAGATCCGCGTTTTCTTCAAGTAATGCATCCATTTGTTCCTTAAAATCTTGAGACATAGTTGCTAACTTTGCCTCAAGAAGAACATTTTGATTTGATATTGTTGATAATTTGGAATTGTATATTTTAATCAGAAGATTAACATCCACTTCACTTTGATTTTCCATTAGTTACCTCAGAACGTTCCCCCGTCAAGTGTTGAAGTCCATTGGGGTTTATTAGTATATATTACGCTAACCGTATTGGGAACTGAAGCAAGATTTGCAATAGAACCTGAGGAACCTTCTTTCCTTAAGTTAGCACTGGTATTGAATGTTCCTTCAACACCAATTAAATTAACTGTTGTTGCACCAGAAACACCAGTTTCAACAACACCATATGCACCAGTTGTGTCCTGTCTAATAATATCACCTACAGAAGCAGTAATTGCTACAGTTAATGCAAGAGTATTTTTAGTGATTGCAGTTAAGACCTGCTTAGATGTAACTACAGGAGATGCAACAGCATTTGTAGACCTCTGGAGACCAGTATCATCAAAGTAAACAACACCACCAGTAGCATAATCGCCAGATTGGTAGTAGATACCTTTAATATCAAGGAATCCCTTCGTTCCTGCAACAACACTATTGGCAATACCAGCATCTGGAACATAAGTCCATCTTCTGCTATCATCTGCGTGAGTTCCATGATTGTCAGCATCAGCTGCACTATTGGCGATGGAACTATCATCCATGCCGAAGAAACCAGTCTTATTATCGGCAACACCAGTACCACTATTGAATGCGAAGGAAATACCTCTATCAGTATTGCTGTCGTATCCGTGGGTAACTGTTACTTGTGATGTTGTTGAAATACCAGCAGTACTACTTGCTGACAGAGTAACAACCTTAGTTCCAGTGTTGTAAGAACTGACTGTTGTGCTGTTAGGGATATTTGCATGAGCAATAACATCACCCGTGTTGATGCCAACAACAGAATCTAAAGTAATTACGTTAGTTCCCCTGGTGTGCTCTGCCATCACTGTTCTAGTGCTGGTTACATCACCAATATGAAAGATTGGATCGTTTAAAGTCTTAGAAGTTGAGTTAATGGTAGTAGTTGTACCATCAACTTGAAGATTACCTTTAACAATTACAGTACCTTCATTACTTAGACCATCTGGATATGGATCCAGATACATAATGTCTGATGTATTTGGAAGAGTCGAGATGATATTATTGTCAATCTTGATATTACCAAGTTGAGAAGCACCATCAACAATATAATCTCCACCAACATTGAGATTCTTCTCAATACCAACACCACCTTCAACAATCAGAGCACCTTCATCTTTAGTGAGTGATTGTGTAGTGACATTAATACGAAGATCCGCACCAGTATAGTTTAACTGGTTTGTGCCATCTTCATCATATTCAAACTTAGCATCCTTGTCAGTACCAAATGATAGGAAGGTATCATCCGGAATGTGTATCTCACCAGAACCATGAGGATCCAACATGATGTCGCCATCAGTGTCGGTTGATGAAATTACATTTCCATCGATTCTAATATTATCGACGTTCCATTGGTCAACCTTTAGTGATTCTGCACCAGAAAGACCGCTGTTAGTTTGTGGAGCAAGAACAGCAACAACACCCCTATCTTGGTTTCTAGTGTTGGCATTTACTTGTCCTGCAATAGCACCTGCAGCGTGCTCCATCATGGAGGTATAGAAGAATCCCCCAATAGGATTGGCATTTGTGCCATCATCCCCTAGGAAGATCCTATCTTTATATTGATTGGTTCCTCCGTAACTACCAATACCGGTTACATAACCATATTCTCCCCATTGTAAAGCAGATGGTTTACTAGTACCTGAGGATCTTTTGATCCTGATAATACTTGCCATGTCAGAAATTTCCTCCGTTGATGTCTAAATTCTGTGTTGCACCTGGTGTAAGAGTCAACGTTGCTTCCCACTTTTGGATAGCACTGTTATAAACCAGTACCATACCATTTGATAAGTTTTGAGCACTAACATCGCTAAGTTCAGCCAAGGATAAACCCTGGGCACCAGCAAGAGAAGATATTACTTTTACTGCAGGTGTTTGCCCTACCCTGACCTTAATATCAGCCATTTACTATAGAGTTTCAGGATCTAGGAATTATTTATATTCCTAATCGCCCCACTACCTCTTGCTGCTTCAAATAAAGCTTGGCATATGACTTTGCAATATTTTTTAGCATATCTCTATCATCACAAGAATCAATTTCTCTTGCTAGTTTTGTATACTCAAAACTTTTAGAAAGTTTTTCTAAAGTAATCTCATCTGGGTCCATTAGTAATCTCCTTGAGTAAAGACTTAATCTCTTCAATATCCTTTTTGAGTGTATCTAATTCTTCCTTCTGTGTCTGTCTTCCTTTTCTCATTTTAACATATTGATTATAACCGGAATTATCTGTATTAAGGATAGCACCGGTTTCACGATCTCTGTAAAGATGTTGTTCACCTTCAACTCTAATTAAATCATCATTTAAATTTTCTTCCATCATGCTAATGCAATTGCTCTAAAGTCTTTCAGTTTAACTGGCATGGATTCATTCTTAGAAGACATAACAACCTTAATTGCAAATGCCTGGAATTCTTCCAGATTATCAATACTGAATTGATATTCTGCGAAGTCATCACCTAATCCATTTGCAGGAACAAATGCATCTGCTCTTCCACTATTCTTATTGGGATCAATAACACGATCTCCATATCCATCACCATCACTATCAACCAAATTATCATATCCAGGGAATGGAATGAACTTCTGATCAATTTCCCCAGAATCAACTCTCTTTAATTGATAGAAAACTCTGAAATCTGCATCATCGGAACGATGTGCTGCAATGAATAATTTGAGACTTGTTGCAGGTTGTGCAAGAGAAACAAATCTAGTTACGAGAACTGCACCATGAGGATCACCTATCAAATTATTAGATCTAGCGTCGGATACATAATCGTCAATTGGATCATTAGACTTAAATCTGCTGCAGACAAATTCTGCATTAGCAGTGTCCATCATTGGTGAAAGATCCTCATTTTGAGTCGCCATGTCAACTCTCAATGTAAGAGACTTACTACGTGGAAGTGTGCTAAGTCTAGCAAGTTCATTAACTCTAGATGCAACCATTCTTGGAGCATCAAATTGAATTGGTTTATCCAAGACTGCGGGTGTGTAACCCATATCTTGGAATGAAACTTCAGATCCACCAGCACTTGTACCAGAAACTGTTCTAACATTGCAAGTTGCAACAGTACCCTTACCTGGTGTGAAAATATTGAACTGTGGTGTAAGGACACTATATTGAACATTCTGAGAAACTCCCACAGTATCACCACCAAATCCCTTCTCAGATGAGAAGTTCAACATAGAAGATCCACTACTTCTGATTGTTGGAGACTGTAAACTCCTATCAAATTCTAAGAAGTAGTTGTCAATATCAGAGTTATCTTTACGATAACTTGTTCCTGGAATATCATGAGATCTATTGATTCTGGTTAGAGATACTCCATTAACTTCATATGCTTGAATTGAATCGCTAACGTTATGAGCAATCTTGATTGTTCCGTCAATGGACCTATTACTAATAGTTAATGTACCAGCAGGAGATACTCCAGCAGTAACATTTGTATATTGAATAATTTCATTATTGACAAGAGCATATCCTCTAGCAGTATGAATTCCTTCAAATGTCTGGAATGCAAATGTATTAGCAACAGAAACTACAGTATCTGTAGTACCAAATGTTGCAGTAAGTTCTGTTCTCTTAGTGTCGGGTTCAACATCTTGGATTTCAATTTTATTGTTTCCACCATGATGTGCATGATCTTGTTGCTTAATACTGAATACATTTCCACTGAATTTGTCATCAATTAGACTTGAATTACCATTTACTGCTACGTTAGTACCAGCAGCGGTTCTTGTTCCATTTGCAGCGACTGTATAAAGTAAGGTTGTATCAGCAAAGTTTTCACCTTGAACATCATTCAGATAGTAAGAATCTGGTGTTCCAATTGTATCGATTGTAAACTTCGCACCTTGACCTTTTTTATGTGCATCAGTAGTTCCAATAGTTGATGTATCAATTTCAACTAATTCTCCAGCAACATATCCAGAACCATTATTGGTAAGAGATGCACCATTAACAATACCATTAGGATCAGTTGTAATTGTTACCTGACCACCAGTACCCTTTCCTGTAAGAGAAGTAAGATTGCATGTATTAAGGTTGCTTCCCGTTTCACCTGCAAGATATGCAGAACCACCAGTTGCAATACCAATACTAGATGCAGGTCCACCAATATTTTCAATGAATCCAGTAATACTTGGTGTATTAGCACTTTCACCAATCTTAGTACCAAGAGTTTGTGCTGCAGTTGATAAGTTGCCACCATTACTGATAGGAAGCTTCAGTTTTCTTGGAAGTCCTTGAATTGGATTAGTATTCAAGTCGTGTGCATTGTCCGTATTTTTATCAGAACTAATATCAGTGTTATACCAGAGAAGAGTTCCTGAGTTGACAAACTTTGCCTTGTAGATCTTAAACGTTAAGTCTTGATATTGACTTGGTGTCCAGATTGTACCATTCTGAGACTTAAAGAGAGATCCGCCAATGTATTGTTTAGAAACAACAACATTCTGAACATCAGGAAGAGAAGTTGTTCTGACAGTCTTCTTACCCATAGTTGCTGTCCACATCTCATAACCATCAGATGCTGGAGATAGAATGACGATAGCATATTCCCTATCACCACCTTCTAGGAATACTGGTGATGGGAAAGTGACGCGAGTTGCAACAGGTTCAAATGGATTTGCTTCATTAACATTGATGTCTGCAGGATTCAATGCCACCTCGCACCAATCTGCAACCAGTCTATCGGTCGGAGTACCAAGTTCCATGGTTCTAAGTTCAACGAAGATCTTAGCGCCAGGATCTTTTCTTGCAAAGAAGAGATCAACTGCAGTTAAGAAAATACCAGCACCAGGAACTGTAAACGATTGTGCAAGTGGGTCTCTATGAGTAACCTTTTTCTCAACCTGAATTGTGTTTTTCTTTTTCTTAGGTTTGGGTGGATTTCTAACAGAAACCCTACTAGTTTCTTGTGTCAGAATTGATCCAGAACCACTATATGATCCAATTGCTTCAGAAGCAAATACTGTTGAACCAGGAAGTTCAATTGTATTTGGTGGAAGTGCAGTAACTTTTACAGTTTTAGTTCCTGATTTAACTCTAACAGCAGGTTGTGGTTTACTATTGGGATTTCTGAAGTAGAATGCTCCAATAATATCACCCCAATTATCGGAAATTAACTCTGCTCTAGTGATTGTAGCAACAGCACCAGATTCTCTTCCTACAACTCTAAATCCTTTTTCAACATAACCATAATCACCTTCAAGGGTTCCAAGTGCTCTAACACCAAAGTTAATTAACTTAGATGTTGGAGAGTAACTATCTCCAGGAGCTGGTCTGTTTCTATCATAAGGATCGACAGTATATTTTTCAACATAAACTGCAGGTGAACCTAATCCAGCAGCAATATCTGGTCTATTCTTATCACCAAACTTATGATTTGGTTTTTGAACTCTAATATTGCCAACTCTGCGATTGTTAGTATCCAGAATAAACGCACGTTCAAATACTTTAAAAGTACCCGATTGCATCTGAATTTCACATACCTTTGGACAGATATCCACTTGTTGACTATCAAGATACTTATAGTGCTTAGTGTATGGTCTTAAACCATTAGCAGCAAAATATACGTTTCTAGAACGCATCCATGGATCTGCCTCACCACTGACTTTTACATTTTCAACATAGTTGAATTCTCTTGAAGGACCAGTGAGTTTTCTATTAAATCTGGTTTTTGTTGTAATTGTAGTGGTTACATAAGATCTCTTCTTCTTCTCACCTCTACCGCCACCTTTTTTATAAGTTTCAGTGGTTACTTTCTTATCAACATTTTTAGTAACTTTTGCTTGATGTTTCCACTTAGCACCAGTAGATTCTGTTCTATGATCATCAATGTAAATTGTTCTGACCCAGTTATCGGAAGGAGGATCTAATATGACACCACCAACAAATGCAACAACATTGAATGGATTAACATTCTCTACATTAGTTGCATGGGGTTGATTTAAGAACTCAACATTATCATACTTGAGTGTGATAATATCGCCAGATTTTTGACAGTTAGGATCTTGAAGTTTTAAGTTTTGAGTAAGATCTGCTTTTTCTACATCAATACCTGGATCAAATGCTAATTCTGCATGAATAGACCAGTTATCTGTTGGTGGAACAATAGTTGCATTTTCAGAATCAATATCAACTGTTGAGAGTGCGGGATCTAAAAGACTTGCATCTCTAAAATCTGAAACTACAAATCCACTCTTAAATCTTGAGAATCCTTCAGCATCAGTAACTTCAGTTGTTTTAGCACTCAACTCAAGCATAGTGAGACTTGTTAATTCCTCCAATGTTTCAATTCTATTTTCAAGTTTTCCGATGTCACGCATCGTGAATCTTCTATTATCTCTATGGAAGATCTTAGGTTCTGTTGCTGCATTATAAAGATATGCAGGGTAAGAAATCTGAGCGAGTTCCATTGCATCATCTGCAAGAATTGGTGCCTGTGGCACGTCTGCTGCTTCTCCAGAAACAACTTCAACTTCACCAAGACGATTGATAGTAACTAAGTCAATTCTTGGTAAGTAATAACTATAACCTACATGCGTTACTTCATCTGGAGAGATGATATATCTGTATGTGGATTCATATTGTCTAGATGAAAATGCAAATGGTGACGATGTAGTGGTAGAATCAAATGCAGATACTCTTGGTCTAAAATCAATTATATCTGATGCAACCAATCCACTTGGAAGATTGGGAAGATCACTCTTGTATCTGTCTGCAGAGTATGAATTTACTGTAAAGAAATCACCATTGTCCCCAGGACTAATTTTATAACAATCATAAATTATAAGCAATTGCTTATCTGGAGTTGGACTTGCAGGTCTTCTAATAATTCTAGAATAGTCAACAAAGTCATTTCTATCTCCACTATCTAATCTATAATTAGCAGTAAGATTAACATAACTACCCTTAACAGTCTTTTGGATAATTGCTTCAATAGCAGAGTCTTTAAATTTAACAGTTTCACCAACACGGAAATTATTAGTATTTCTAGGAATATAGAAAATTTCAGTTGCAGTTCTACTAACAACTTGTCCTATTGCTCTACCTTCTTGACCTACAATTTTTTCACCAACAATTGCATTTTGATCTAATGCAAGACCTGTAGCAAAGACTAACTTATCTAAAACAGGTGCATTTTCATCTGTAGATTCTAAGATTGCACGCACATTTGCAACATCAGGTACATTCAATGATATTTCATCATCTTCAATTCTCAGTCCATAGTACTTACTTGCAGTAAGACCATTTAATGCAGATGTTTTCTGAGTTCTTGTAATTGCAATCTGTTCACTTCTAATATAACTTTTACCTTTACTTGTAAGTGATCTCTTAGTAAGAGTTACATTTACAGTTGCATTGCTACCAGAAGCAGTTTCTAATCCATTTAATATAATGCTCCCACCATTACTTCCTAATGTAAATTGATCTGAAGTAAGTGGTTCAATGCTACCATCAGCATATGTAATAGCATATCTTTCTGCATCAAATGCTTCATAATATGCACTTGTAATGCCAGCATTAACATCAAGTGCAGCATCAATATCTAATTCAATTTTATTTCCACTAAAACTAGAGACAGGTACTTGCTTAGAAATAGTTAAGTCAGAAGTTCCAAGATCTACTGAAGCAATATTATTTACAGGTAATGGAGCATAAAGACCAGGAGATATATTAGAATTTATTTTTGCACACATTATATTGAATGTGAACTGTCCTGTATTGGCACCATGGGTTGCATGGTTTACGCCAGGAACAGCAGCTGGTGCTACTGTAAGGTCAATAGAAAGACCACTAGATGCAATATCGGATACGTATGAATAAACTGGTTGAGCATTACCATTCTGGTATTTAATATATCTTCCTTCTTTAATACCAGTTACACCAGCAAAAAATCTTCCAGCAATAGTTGCTGTCTTGGTAGTTCCCGATCCAGATAAAGTTAATTGATCAGTCTTAGAGAACTGGGGTAGTTCCTTAGGATACAATACTGTATCTGCAACAAAGTTTGGAGTACCTGCACGACCACTCAAAGATGAAACATCTTGGAATACTGAATGGATATCTTCTACACTATAAACTTCTATTTCTTTAATACCGGTCTGGAATTTAACTTCCTCATTAATAATTACTTGCTCACCAACAAGGAAATTTCCTGCAGTTTGTGAAAGGAAATATTCATTGCTACTTGAAGAATGTAAATATCCTGTGGCACCACTAGATAATCCTCTCACAAAGGATGTAAGTGGAACATCAGTTTGATTGTATGTGCTTCCTAAGGTTAATTTAGTAAATGTTTGAATGTCATACAGATATAAATCAAATTGAGTTGCATCATTTTTATAACTGTCATCTGTTAATCCAAACCAATATACTCTAGCTTCACCAATTTGAACTCCGAGACCTGCAGAACTTGCTGCAGCAATATTAGTTGTACCTGTATTGTTTCTTCTATTGAAGTAAAGTTGGACAACATTATTATTGGTAGATCCAGAACCACCTGCATCAGTATCGCCAATATTTAAATATGGAGTTCCTGCAACGTTATTAACTTTTAGTTGTCCACCCATGCTGAAGTTGACAACTGAGTTTTTAATTCTCTTAGTTGTTCTTGGTTTTTTAACGTCAAGTACAGTTGCACTAACGAGATCTACATCATATCCTCTGACATATGCAGTTCCTGCAGAAACTTTTACTGCTAGGTTAGTCTCAACAGGCGTATTACCTTCATCAGTTACTTCATCTTCTCTGAAGATACCACCGTTACCAACTTCATCATTGAGAGAATCTTCAGTTTCAACAATGAAGTTTTCTACAGCATAATTTCCAGACTCATCAAAGGTTCTCTTTGCAAAATAATCTTTAATTAAATTATACTGAGAAGCATTTTGAATTTTTCTAATCTTACCTTCATCAATTCTAACCAACTCAATAAAATTAGTATCGTCATTATCAGTAAGTTGCTTCTTAGCCAACTTAGTACTAATTTTTAAACGATCTGCTCCTGGAGCAGCATAGTTTGTAAATCCTTTTGCATTATCATTCAGATCTTCATCTTGATCTGAATTTACAATTTCTTCAACAACATCAAATCCAACTCTAAATGATGGTTCATTATCATAAGGATCAAGAACAATTTGTGTATTAGGAACATCTACAAAGTATCCCCTAATAAAATATACACCCTCTGCTACACCTACAGCATATCCTGTTAATGCTGCATTAGTTGAGGTCAATGTAAGAATAGTATCACCAATTACTAGTGTGGTATTTCCATAAGTTACATTTTGCTCTAAACGTAAAACCTCACCATCAAAGAATTCTACTGTCGATGAATCGCTAGCAACATCTGTATACTTTACAAATAAAGTAACTTCTTCTACATCAAGTTCAGGTGGAAGAAGATATCCTTTTACTTTACCAACAATCTCAGAAGTTTCACCAATTACTTGTGCTCCCTTCCCACCATCTGCTGCAACAAGCGCATCAAGATAAACCGATACATCAATGCCAAGATGTGTTGGATTTACTTTGATTGTTGTGAATGCATTATCGCATGTAATTCCACCAGGAATTACCATAGAACCTTCTTTAAACACATGTGTTCCGAAGGATTCTACCTGGTTCTGCAAAATAGATTGAAGACCAGTAAGTTCTCTTGCCTGAACAGGATATCCAGGTTTGAACAGTACCTTGTAAAAATTATCTAACTTTTCAAAGTCATCATAATATGGATTTACGTTGAGGTTCGTCTTTTGTGGCATTTTTTAGAATTCCAGTATAATTTTGATGTCTTCTTTTTGGCGTGGGTTCCTAGCAATAGATGCCCTGTTGTCGAGGTAGATAATCTCCCCCGAACCTTTATTTATTTCAGGTATCGACAACCCCTGAACATAATTAACTCCCAGATTATATAATTTATTTCCAACTGGGTTAGTAGTGATACCAGCAAAGTTTTGATCAATAGATCCAGCAAATCCAGATGTTTCACCTGTAATTTGATTTGATGATGATTCAAAAGAGTAATTTCTACCTTCAGTAGAAATTCCTGGATAGTCTGTGGTATCTTTGGTAGTACTATTAAAGTATAATGATCTATCTTGAAAATACTTTAAGACCTTAGTCTCATCTTCCCAAGAAGCAACATATCCAATTGCTTTACTACCATTAGCAAGATTTTGTATAATTCTTTCGCCAACTTTAGGTTGACCATTTACACCACCCTGCTGAATACTAAACTTAAATGAATCTAAAGAACTATATGTAGGTTCTGTATATGTATTAGCAGTTCCAACAGAAGTTGGATTTTTTACAATAGAAACTTGCGAAAATATAGTATTTGTTGGGAAGTCATCTGCTCCATCAAATCTTGCATAAACTAGGACCTTATCAGTTCCCATCTCAGAATAGATGTTATAACCATGTCCTCTTGCTGGTGGAATGATTGGAATTAACTTTGCAAGACTTCCTGTAGCACTTGAATTAATACTACCAAGATCTACCATTGCATATGAATATCCTTTTCCACCAGATGTAACAACACAATCTGTAATTACACCATTAACAACATTAACTCGTACCATTCCACCACTTCCATCACCAATTATTGGTAATTCTTGGTTAAGACCATTAGCATAGTTACCACCACCATTTTCAATATAAATCTTCTTGATCTGGTTTTCATTGACAGTAGAGTCTCCCGCCTCTCTGACTGCCCTAATTTGTGCATCTCTAGTTGTCAACCAATCATTAGGAACTGTGATGTAATCGGTAGAGTCAAACTTAATGATATCACTTGGACTTACTGTAAATATATACTTCCAAATGTATCCATCACCACTATCACCTGCTCTAGATGGTTCTAAATCGGTAAAGGTTGGTTGATCTTGTGATACATTACCCTTAAAGTTTGCAGTGCCTCTAGCACCACTACTACCATTATCAATACAGATATAAACTCTGTAATCAGAGTTCATTACATAAAAGTTAGAATCAAATAATCTGGAAGAATTTGAGATTGGGGATGGATTTGAAACACTGTAGTCATGACGATAAATTTCATATCGTGTTCCAGCAACCCAATCAATTCTTCTGATTAGTCTCCTAACATTTGTTTTCGTAATTCTTTTACCAAACATGGAAACATCACCAACATGCTTCTGATACGCTAAGTTATCAGTAGGAGCTGGTGGGTAAGTATTCCATGTTTGATCCCTACCAAAGGTCGTTCCCACGGGATTGGGTAAACCTACCTGAACATAGTAAGAATTTCCATTAGTCTCAATAGACTCTACGAAATTATTAGCATTCAGGATTCTAAATTGATCAGTAACAAGTGCCGACATTGTTATCTTTTTTTATATATTTATATTGGGTTATCAGGGATAGAAGATTAAGTTGTTATCAACGTAAAGATCATTAGATGAATTTGAAGCGCGTGGCTTGTTAGCAAGAACTGCTCCAGTATTAAATTCACCAAAGTCACCCCTTCTCTGGATAGTTGGGAATGTGGTTAATCCAGAGTTGGTTGTATATCCAGTAACACCTATAGCAAGTGGATTTACTCTTGCATCAAAGTTATATATTCTACCCCAAGAAATATAACCAAGTGATGTAGTTAGACCTGCATTGTTATCATCCCAATTTCCAGTTGCAGCGATACCTGCAAGATTAGAACCACTATGCACATTACAAATAATCTCACCAGGTGATGTTCCTGTACTGGTAGCAGAATCAACAATGTAAATATTATCAAGGTGTGTTGTTCCAATTCCAACAACATCATTATCGGAACTATAGATGGACATCAAACCATTACCAACAACAGTATCAAAGATATAGACTGGATAACCTGCAACCAATGCCTGTACATTTGAAGCATTATCTGTCTCACCTTCACGGAGATAATCTCTAAATCCGTTATACATGAATTTAATAGCAGTTTCGCCATTAGAACCTGTTGCTGGTGCAATACCAGTAATAATTCCAGCAAATCCTTGTACATTCAGTGAGTTGAATACTGATTGTGTTGTAGCGGATGGAACTTCAATAATACTATTAGGTAGATTTGTTGATGTGTATCCAAATCCAGGATCAGTTATTGTTACGGAAGAAATTGTTCCGCCAGCAGAAACTGTTGCAGTTGCTATTGCTGTTGTACCAATACCAACACCTATATGCTTAGGTGCGGCGATTGCAACTGGAAGAGATGATCCAGTATATCCAAGACCAGGATTTACAACTGTAATTCCATTTACTGTCCCACCAGCAGAAACTGATACTGAGAATTCTGCAGCTTGTGGATCTGCCTCACCCTCAACAATAAATGCATCAAATGTAAATGTATTCTGCTTATAACCATAAGCAATTTCATCAAAGTCGAAGAACTGTGCATTATCTACAAAGATCTCAGTAGAATCAGTTTCAATATTCCCAATAACCTTGGCAGTTGGGAAGATTAATGGTTCTAGAATGGGTCTCGTCTTAGGAATAATATCTCCATTGATAAACTTGTCATTTTTTTGTTTAATCCAATCAAATGGTCTGAAAGTATTTGAATCAATACCTGGACCAATATACGTTGGAGTTTCTAGAGTATCAGATCCAACAATCTCTCTAATAGTTCTATTAGTAAGATGATCAACAGTAGATGCAAAGTCAGGATGTTTTTTAACAAATAGATCATCACCAACTTTAAGTGATTCTTTAACGGTGGTTATACCAACATCAACTCCTTGTGTGCCAACATAGAAGAAAATATCAACTCTATCGTTGATTCTAGGTGGTCTTGAGAAGATGAATGATGTGCCACCATCAAATGAGTATGAATATCCAGGAGTCTGAATAACACCATTGATGAAAATAATCAAGACCGCATCAAGATTGATTGCACTAGAAAGATCACTTGCAGGATCAAGTTCAAAACTTAGCAGATTGTTTTCATAGTAAATTGGGAATCTAGTTCTAGTTCCATCTTGATATGCAGCGATGCTATCAATATAATCCATTTCACCAAATGACCATGCTGAGAAGAAATCATTGAAAGTTTGAGTAATTTCAATCTTAAAGTCTTCCACTGGTTCAGTAAATCCTTTGGCAGTTACAAGACCAACAACTTTAACAATATCACCAGGTGCAAATGCATAACCATTTCTTACAAGTTTGAAGTTAGAAACATTATACAGTGCTCCAGGTGCAATCGTTCTAGTTGGAACGGTTCCAATGTTGGGATCAACTGCCTGTGTTACAATACCAACGAGAGTATTAATTGCGGAAGCAACATTAGCACAATATGGAGTATTAGAATCAATAGTGATAGTAACATCCTTGAATTGTGTAAGTATTGTATAACCACCAGTGGTGATGGTTTCATTTCTCATGGCTTGAACTGCCATTTCCTTTGCCTGACCAAATGCGTAGATTGCTTCATCCTCTTCACCTAGAGCATATGCTCCAGTACTATCGTGATCAGCAATGTCTACTGTAAGATCATTTCCACCAAACTTGAGGTTGTATGCCATTGCCTCAAGGACATCAACAATATCATTCTTATATTCTGTAGATGTTGCTGAGGGTGTATATGATGGGTACTGTGCCAACATTCTTCCATAAGCAATGTCAGCAATGAAGGCAACGTTTGCTTCAATTAAATTGGACGCATCAAAGAATCTATCACCAGTTTTATTTTCAGTTGTTTGTGCAATTTCAAGATTGACTAAAAGATTTTTGCCACAATCAGTGGTTGTACCAATACCAAGTCTAGAAACACCCACAATAGACATATTTTCATAATTTGGTTCTGGTATAATAATTTGAGGATTGATGTATCCAGTTCCAGGATTATCAATCGAGAATGCAAGGGTACCACCAGCGCCGACTTGTGCAGAAACTACTGCACCATTTCCGCCACCACCACCTCTACCAACATTTACAGTGATAGTATCGCTTGTAACTGATGTGATTGTAGTGCTTATACCTGAGACAGGATCAGTAGATCTTGGATAAGGTTGTTCAGTGAAGAAACTATCATCTTCACATCTAAAGAAAATACTATTGTCAGTAATTGTGATTGTATTGGATGCGGTCAATCCATGATCATCAATTGTCAGTTGTAAGACACCAGTATGTGGAATATAAGATGCGTCTGTTACTGTATGTGTTGCACTAGTGTTATCGGTTATTCCGTTTACTAATGCTCTTGAGAATCTGTGCTCATACTCAATATCAGTAACTCCAATAGCAACTGGATTTCTATATCCAGATCCAGTATTACATTTGAAGTGTTCGTTAATTATTCCACCACTATTATAGAACTGATCAATAGTGCTTGGACCGATAACAACATTCAGTTTGGTTGCATCAATGATATTAAATATTTCTATTGGACGATTATGACTTGGGAAAGTAGATACTCCACTGTTAATTGAAGATGTAAATCCAAGACCGATGAGTCTTACACTATCACCACCTTTCAGGTAATGTGGACTGGAAGTTTCAATCTCCATAATTCCTGAATTTCTATCATAATCTGCAGTGCTGATTGCAACTGGATTGAGATAGGTATTGATACCAACAATCTCTGTTAATTCACCAGAACTATTCTTTTTAGCAATAACCTGTGCTCCGACAAGTGGTGCATATCCAAGACCTGGAGTAGACCCAAGAGATACTATTAAACCACCTCTTGGAATCTGGTTCTGATTTATATCAAACTCAGACTGAATCTGACTACCATCAGTTGAAGTAATACCAGTAAAGACAACACTCGAAATTCCATTGGTACTATCATTTTGGAAAATATAGTTTTGACCAACATTATTTTCAGTTGTTGGAGTTTGGAATACTCCATTAATGAAGAGAATACCATTACCTGGTTCAATACCAACAGTATTAATGCCACTGATCTTATTAGTATATGTTTTAGCAACACCTGTGAAAGAATCTGAGATATCATCAAAGATCATATTGGTGGAATAATCTTGCCTCAAGAATGTTCTTCCCGAGAACTCTGCAGTTACATATGGAAGATTAGATTCATTTCTTCTTGCTCTAGAATTACCCTTAGGTGGATCAATAAAGTGAACCTTATTTTTAACAATGTTAATAGATCCTCGGTATATTCTTGCTTCAGTACCATCAGTATGTGATGTTACACTAGATCCAACTGCCCCTCTCTCAACTGATATAGTTGAGAATGTTGCTCCAGCTCCTGATGCAATAACTCCGTTGATGGGTCCTAAAAGTTGTCCTCCAGCATTAGTACTAAATCCAACTTCAATAACCTTCATATACTCATCATCAATTCTAATGAGATCTCTTGATTGAACTGAAGCAATACCAGAAAGATTGAAGGTATTAATTCCAACACTAATTGATCCACTGTTATGAAGAAGTGTATGTGCAATAGGTGTAAAGTTAATTGGTTGCTGAACAATACCATCAAGACCAATAACAGTCTTAGTAAGTTTCTTGGTAAATTCTAATTCATGAGCATTTCCAAGACCAGCATCAGTAAATGTTACAAATATTCCTGCACTTGCATATTCTTTTCTAGTCGCCAGTTTAAATGTATTTGGAGTAAGAGCAATTGGATAGACTCTTTCGGGAAGTCTGTCAGTAACAATACCAAGATAATTGGCAGTCTGACCGATACCCATAGCAGATGCACCAATACCAGTGAAAGTTGATACTGGAGTATAAATTAATTCTTCACCAGTATTCAAGAAGTGATCCTTCATTTGAATTACACCAGTGGTGTAATTTACGATTGTTTCTGATGCAGGATTTCCGCTAGTGACGTTAGGATCAAACTTCTTGACATAAATGGGTTTACCTTCATGAGTCAGATCAAAACTTGTTCTGTTTGATCTGAGACCATTTAGACCATCATATGCAGTCAATAGAAGATTCTGCTCAATCGGACCATATTCAAGAGGTCTTGATTGATTGTCGAAGTCCATATCTCTGTAGAAGACTTCATTAAGTGCTTGGGTCTCTACATCTTGATATCCAGCATCTGGGTGGAAGTTGAGATAGAAATTAGTTCCACTTACTTCACCACTAAATGTGCCAAGACCAGTTGTGTTATTGACAGGTGCAAATGGTCCAGGAATAACTGTTGTGAAGTTTTCTTCATCATTAGCAAGAATTGCTACCTGATGGACTGCAGATGATTGACCTGCAGCAACACGGACTATTGAAGTAGAAGATGATACAGATTCAATATCAAATTGTGCCACTCTAATTGTGGATGTTCCTACGTTGTTGGTAGATTCTAAACGAGCACTAATTTCAGTTCCAGCAGGTTGTCTGTTGATCAAGAATCTATAAGTTCCAATACCTGAAGCGGTGGTTCCAAATCCAACAATATTAGAGCGTACATCATATGATATTGTAGTAGAAATGCCAGTATTACTTGCTGTCAGTGAAATTACATTTGCAGAAGAATCATACTCAGCATTCAATACGCCAGTTTGAACTGCACTATAAGATTGAGTTGTTGTATCAAAGTAGTATTCGCTGAGATAAGTATTTGATCCATCAAAGTCTATAACTGCCTCAACATAATTTGCATCTTCTCTATGCAATGCATCAATAATTTCAATAGAGGCAAATGCAGCATTGAAATCGTTAGCATCAAATGTGGCAATAGTCTTAGTACTTGATGCAGTTCCAACACTAGTAATACCAGAAACAAATGAACCAGTCAGATTAATTGAACCAAAAGATTCGGTTCCAAAACCAGTATTTCCTGATGGCAATGATTCAAATTGGAATTTTCTCTTTAGAATCTTGATATCATGATCTGTATCGTATGGATCTACTGGGGTGAAAATTAATGTCTTCCTTCCCTTAGAATCAATATCGGTGGAGAAGTTGCCTAATTTTCTATCAGAGAATGATGTATTTTTTTCAAAGAGGAATGAATTACTTCCATCGCCATTAGACTGATAGATCAATTCCGACAACTGAACTGCGTCAGTATCCGGATCAACAATCTGAATTAAATATCTTACATGATTTTCAGATTCATCAATAACTTCAATTTCAGAGAATAAATCTTGGAATCCTCTACTAGAGAATTTATTACTAATATCATCATGAATTAGAACTCTATTTGTTCTACATTCAGTGAAACTTGCGAGTTTAGTATTTTCAATCTGTAATTGATTAGACTGTAAGAATGACCCAAATTGACTATTGAGAGGATCTACGTCAATAGCATTATCAAAATTATTGACAACATCAACTCTACGTTCATTAATAATATCAAGAACAACAATAGCAACCGATTGTAAAGTAGTTCCAATACCTACAGCAGGTGCAGAAGATGTTATACCAACATCAGCAAAGTTCTTCATACCTGCTGGATGAATTACACTATTAACAGGACTTGAGAACTCATTCCACGTAATAGGACTTTGAACTGAGTATGATAGATTTTGGTGATAATCATTATCTGATGTTACCTGATAATCTTCACTTATTTTTCCAATATCATCGCGCCATCCAGTATTGACTCTAGATGCATAGTCAATATTAAGTTTAGCTCTCTTAGTAATAACATTAGTTACATCTGCAACTGTTCCACTAACAACACCCCTAATCTTTGAACCTGCTTTGAGGACATAATTACCATTAACTTTAATATAGTCATCTCTGACCATAGTTACTTTAAGATTTGATGGGAAATATCCCGTTCCAACATTAACAGATAGTCCCTCATTTATTACAAATGGTGATCTATCCTGGATAACATCAATGACTGGATAATTTTTCTTGTTTACAATAGTTGCATAACCAGACTGGAATATCTTAGCAGTTCCTGGATTAGTTGTAAAACCAATTCCATCATTACCTTCTAAACTGAAAGTAAGAACTGCAGGACTACTATTAATATAATCAATAACCTTAAAGAACTTATATTCATAATCTTCAGAGTTATATCCATCACCAGATGTTTCCATCTGAACACCTTCAACAAAGATATTATCACCTGGCACAAATAGTGCAGTGGTAAATCCAAGAATTGGTGTTGTAAGAGTGCATGTTGCAATACCAACTTGACTGGTAATCATAGAACTGATACCAACACCATTGGAATTGTTTACTGCAATTAACTTATGGGGTTCGGACTTAAGACCAAAAATTGGACCAAGTTGCTTTACTTCTGCAACTGCACCATATGGTGCGGTTGCTTCAAACATATCATCATTAACAATTTTCTTATTTGTATCATCCCAAAGTATTAGTTTAGGATCACTAAGGTAATTTGCACCACCAAATTTGATTTCAATATTTTGAATGATATCTAAATTATCAATTGAAACGATTGGTGCAACTGATGCTTCGGGTCTTAATGTATTATCTCCACTATAATCGTAACCAATAGATCTAAATCTAACTTTCTTGACTCTACCTATAGAGGTTGAAATAGCAACAAGGTTAGCATTTACACCCTCTGTAGAGGTAACATCTTTAAATTTGGGAAGTCTATTAAAATTAAATCCTTCAGAAACAAGACTAATTTTTCCAATTGCACCATTAATTGCTGAAGAAGACTTTGTAGAGTATTCTAGTTTTTCACAGTCCTCACTAAGATATGTTAAATTATCAGGTAGTCTAATTGGTGAGAATTTAAATGTAGTTGATCCAATACCAAACACATTATAAGTGCCATTATATGGACTATCAATAAACTCAATTTCACTAAAGTTATTAACACTATTATCAGCAGTGCTTATATATCCACTCTTTTCTACATTATAGAATAGTTTTGTTGGAATATTTTTAGAATAGTTTAATGTTGATGATGCTTCACCAGTTGTACCAATACCAACTGTTCCAAATCCAACAACGTTAAATTGTCTACTATCGTATGATGAAATATATTCATTAATGAAGTCACTATCCGTATAGATGTTAAACTTATAACCATCCAGAGATTCATCACTCAAATCAAACTTTAGAGAATTATTTTTGATGACTTCAATTCTTGGATTGACTAGCGAGAAAGTATGATGTGTATCTCCCGTACCAACAATACTGACAGATGTTTCATTATCGGGGTTACTATCATAAAGAGTTTCTGCAAGTCTAAACTTACTTCTAGTATCCTCAATTACATAGTA
>WLWF01000986.1_pt1 | contig 25547 bp, 9 predicted proteins | sample 6718331 | NCBI WGS metagenome assembly WLWF01 (sample SAMN12718692, study PRJNA515312) | sponge metagenome | isolation source: marine sponge | host: Mycale hentscheli | place: New Zealand: South Island, Marlborough, Capsize Point | collected 2003-05-01
GCTGATGCTAATTCAAGAGGATTCCTTTGAAGATTGAGATTAGTTACATTTATATTTGACAGAGCAAATAAATCAAGATTATTTTGATATTGGAGAAGAGTCGGATCACTAGGTGTTCCAGGAGAAGGCGCTGGTGGTGAAAAGAATAAAAGACCTGGTTTAGAGGGTGGTCTAACATCACCCAAAGATCCTAATGTTAGTGGCATTAGAATAATCCTCCATCTACTGGACCACTAATAGGAGCTACATACTCTGCCTCAACCTGATCTATAAACTCATCAGATAGATCACCATCAAGAGCTGCTAATCTAAGAATTTCATCAGCATCAACTAATTTAAATTTGGAGACAACATTATCATATGTGACATAAAAACCATCTACATTAACATCAAGTGTACCAAAATCAGTATCACCCATCTCTCTCAGTGAGGATGGTTGTCTTACTGAGCGAACTTGAACATTTTCAGTTTTTTGTGAAGTTGATATCCTTCTTACTGTAGAAGGTGATTTTGTTATTTTTGCCATTTTAGATAGTGATACCAGCTGTTACCAAAGCCATACCTTCAACCATTCTTGACTTTGCACCAGATTGTGAAGTCAATACAATATCATAATAATATCTGCCAGGTTGAATAGTAGATGTTGTGGCTGCATTCATAGTAATAATAACTTCACCAGTACTACCAGTGATTGTCAAGAAAAATGAATATGATGTGGTTGATGAGGGGTGTTTTTTCAGTTCAGCTTGACCAGTATAACCAGACAGATTAGAAAATGTACCATCAGATTCAGTAGAAGTGAAAACTTCACTGAAGTCAACTCCCTGTGCAATTACAATATTTACAGAAGGTGTAGCAGCCATTTTTTATCTTCTTTTCTACTATTTATTATCTTTAGAGGTATTCTTAAGTAGTTTTTGAAGTTCTGCTGTTGACCCAACAAACAATGCATTATTCACAGTAGTTGGACCCTTCACATCTTTATTATCATTCACATCTTTCAATTTCTGTTGAAGTGTCAGAAGTTTATCTGTTGCATCAGCCACATTCTTAATCAACTGACCAGCAACTTCATATGCTCTGGGCATCTCACTTTCTTGTGCCAACTCAAGAATACCATCAATGGCTTCTTGTCCCTTTTCAATGATGGAGTATAAGTTACCCCTGGTGTACTCATAATCTTTTTTAATGTGATCCATCTGAGAAGACATTCTTTCAATCTTTTTATCGACTGGTGGTTCTACTGGTGTAACTTCTACTTCTGTGGAAGAAACATCAAACGCCTGGTCTAGTTCATCATACTTTTTAGACATGATTCAGTCCTCAGAATACAGTTCCGTCAAATCCGAAGTTGTCTCCGATTTCGATCAGAGAATTATCTGCAACGGTGATCTTACCAACAGAATCTCCTAAGAGATGTTCTTCTGCAGTTGTTTTATCTCTTGCTCTATCAACAATCAGTTTATTACCACTCTTAGACTTGACATAAATCGATTCCTTACCGATGGAGATGTAAGAATCTTCTGGGATCGATGATGCGTCTTCAACCCCAATGACAGTCTCTGTCTTATCAACGTTTTCTGCTAAAATTGTTGCAACATCACTATCATAATTCTTGGTTGCTCTAGGAGTAACCTGATAAGTAAGATCTCTCTCTGCAGTCCCAGAACCATTAGAACCGGCAATATAACCAAGAGAAACCTTGTTGATGATCTCAGAAGTAACATCCTTAACAGGACCGTACACGTATGTCTTAGCAGTAAATGTTAATGTATATACAAGAGCTCTTCTGGTATCAAAGTTACCCTCATAATCATCCTCCATTTGAATGCTGTCAAGGTTAACCGGAACATACTTAACTTCATTCAAGTTACCTAAAAACTTGATGGGAAGTGAATATGCAGGTTGAAAGTAGGGTAAGATTTGTTCAACAATCTGTAACATGTCATCATTCAACTTTGTCATAATCGAAAGTTGAACTGTCATATTATATGGAACTGGAACATAGGTTCTCTTTACAGAACCATCTGGTGTTTCAGTTACGATTGTTTGTGTTTGAGTTACTTTTCTACTTGAGTCATATTCAAGATTAGTAAATTCAAAGGACATTCTTGGAAGAGTAACCTGAACTGGACGATTCAGATTTGCCTCTTGTTCCATTCTTGCGAGAAACTTTTGAGTAGGTCCATAAGCAATAGGAACTTGAATAATACTAGAAGTATTATCACTTCCATCTTTGTGATGTATTTCTATTCCATTGAAAAGAGTACCAAATCCAATAATCACGGATCTGAATACTTCATTATAGAAATAATCAAACATTATCCTGCTCTACTTTAATGTTATTTATATCAAGGCATACCAAATGGATTTCTTTCAGTAAAATCAATAATGAGATCACCTTCTCTTTCAATGTTGTCATTATCTGCAAATGGTGTTACCAAGTCATCTTTATCTTGTGTCTTCAATATATATATTGCACCAGACTTGGTTCCATAGATAGTCTCACCAGAGATAAACTGACCATCAACAATCTTGGTTTCAAGTGACTTTGTAGAATTAGTCCAACTATTGACTCTTGCAGTTGTTCCAGATGTAGAACCAATTACAAGTTCATTGAAGGTATAAGTACCTAATCCAACTGTTGAACCAATACCTGTAGGAGAATTAATAGAAACACTTATAGGAAGGTCTCCTGTGGTATAACCAGTACCAGCATTTATGAGATATGCAGCAGTAATATTACCAGCAGAATTGATGTAACCAACACCAGTAGCAGATGTACCACCTCCAATTGGTTGTGGGAATACAATAGAAGGATTGGATGTATATCCAGAACCACCATTTGTTATAGTGATACTCTGAACTGTTCCATTACCAATTCCTGTTGTTGCTGCAGCACCTGACCCACTCTTATTGGTAATATTGGTAAATGATACCCAAGGAGCAACAGTGTATCCACAACCAGAGTTGGTCATATAAACTGCTTGTACCTTACCACCAGAAACACCTGCGCAATTGATATAATCATTAGTGATAGAGGTAATACCAGCAACCATAGTTCCACCAACTGGAGTTGATGAGAAACCTACAATTGGTTCATGGTTATAGTTATTACCCATATTTGTGATAAACACTCTTGTAATACCACCTGTACTACAAATACCTGCTGTTGCTGTTGCTGTTATACCAACACCAACCAATTGGAGTGTTTGAATATATCCTTGATCCTGAATATTATCATCAATATCAGAAACACTTGTTGCAACAAGTTCATCTTCAATACGGAACAGACTACAAGTCAGTGTATAAACATAATTTTTTTGTAATTGATAGAAAGGTTGCTCATGTTCTACATATTTAATTTCAAATATTCTGTCACCAAGAGGGAAATAGATTAAATCACCTTCTTTTGGTCTTGATGCAAGTTCAATATTAGGTAAGTTTTCTGTAAGAGGAGTTACATAATTCTCAAATCTATCTTTTGATATGATGAGTTTCAAATCATCATAATTTTGAATACCAAACTTACTTAAAAGTGTTCCTTGTCCACCATATCCTTCATAACTGTCAACATATGCTTCTATTGGATAAGCACTGCTAAATGAAGACTCAATAACTTCTTTAATAACGCTATTTTTGGTTATAAATTTTCTAGGAATGTAATAAACCTCAATCCCATACATTCTCAACTGTTCGTTGATAAGATCTTGAACTAAATTTTGTTCAGATTGTGATCCTTGGAGAAAAAATGGATTTAACATATCAGCCAATCATGTCCATCGGTGGAATTTCATAAGTATTGGACATTTTCTCTCTAATTACTTCCAATTCTTTTTCTGCATCCTCATACATTTGTCTTCCATTCAGTTCAATTCCACCAGGTAACTTAACACCTTGAAATTTCATCATATTTTGACCCCATTGTCTCTTAATTAGGGATGTAAGGTATGGTTTTAGGAAGGAATCGTTCCAAACTCTAGTATAATCTGTACCATCCATGGCTCTGTAGCACTCAATAACCAAGAATTCACCTACTGATACAGTATTATAGTCAATGTCAAGATACATTCTATCTTGTCTTTGGTTAAATCTGATATGTTTGTGAGTATTTAAGAGGAAATTCATCGTTTCCAGGTAACTCATAGTCATTGAATATGACAACATGTCATATCCAGAGGCTGCTGTGACTCCACCCCAAAGACCGAACACATCATTTAAGAAAAATTGGTATTTTACATTAAACATACCAGATCCAAGAGTATTATTGAACTGAAAAACCTTTTCAATTCCAATAATATCTGCAGGAACTTGTATAAAATTGCTATTTTCGTAGTAAGTGAACGTTGTTGCAGTCCCAACAATGGATGTTGTTGCACTTGTGGATGCAATTCCTGTCTGATTACTTCCTGAAGCACCAGGTGGTCTTGCTTTTCCTCTATCAATATCGTCTTGAGTTAATTGATATTTGAGAAAAACCTTATTTACACCATCAAAATGTCTTTCATTAAACAACTGAATGGCATCATCAACCAAATCTTCAATTTGTTCATCGGCAACGTTAATCTCCAAGACAGGATAACCCAACTGTCTCTTACAATAATCAATTAGTTCTTGTCTAGAAGCAGGCTTTGCCATTATAGAACAATCTTTTTTCTATTTATGTTTATCCATAAAATGTTGAAGCATCATTTTAATATCACTCAAATCACCTTTAATATTACCAAGTTCATCTTCAATGTCGTTGATTCGTTCCTTGTCAGAAGAAAGTTTCTTATGATTTGTCATATACGTGTTAAAATCATTTGCATTTTTGTTAATTATGGCATTGGAATGGGTATCTCTAAAGTACCCATCCTTACCTTCAATTGGTAACATGTCCATATTATGCTAAAGCGATTACACGTAAATTTCTGAACTGAGGAACAATTGACTGGTTGGTCGATGTTCCAATAATCTTGATTCTGAATGACTTGAATGCAGGAAGATTATCATTACTGAATGTATACTCTCTGAATTGGTCAATTCCTGGACTTTGAACAATCAAGTCATCATACTTAGGAATGTTTATGTCCGAAGAACCATCATTGTCAACCTGACTGATAAGGTTACCATCAATATCAAAGTTACCATAACCAGGGAATGGAACAAATACAGTCTCATCTGCCAGAGAATCATCTTGATCTAATGCATAGAATACTCTAACATCGTTATATCTAGAGATATAAGCATCAAGATAAACTTTCAGACCACTTGCTGGATTCTCCAAAAGAACATTCTTACTTACATAAGTGAAGTTATTTGGATCGTCAACAGTTGTATTGACTCTAGGATCAGTTGCATAATTTGTAATTGGTGCATTGACTCTGTTGGTCACAAATACAATAGAAGAATTGTCTAGGTCAATTGCTGGTGACAGTCTATTGTCTGAACTGAAGAGGTTAATACCTGTAGTAAAGGACTTATTACCAGGTTGAGTAGTGAGATATGTGTTCTCATTAATCTGAGAAGCAATCATTCTAGGATCTTCAAAGTAGTTCTTTCTGAAGTTTGTGACTTCTGTATAACCCTTATCAACATAAGAAGGTTCTCTACCAGAAATACTGGTCTCAGAAATCGTTCTTGCTTGAATGACAACATCAGTTCCTTTCGGTTCAATAGTATTGATCTTAGGAATCATTAGGTTGAAAGGTAAGTTATAGGTACCTTTTGCATTAGTACCACCGGCCTTTGTATTAGTTTCAAAGTATCTTGATCCAAAAACAGTACCCGCAGACCTGTCAATACCATAATCTGTATCATCCATATCAATCTTGATATTATAATAGTCAAGCCCAATAGGATTGGCCTTAGTCACATCTCCAAGATTATGTGTCCTATTAATTCTTCTTAGTGAAACACCATCAAGTTCATATTTATAAACCAAGTCAGAAATACTGTGACTAGTTATCTGACTATTATCAATACCTCTAGTAATACCAGTCAAAGTATTGTTGGAGACTCCAGTATAGGAAACAATTTCCTTACCAATTTTGGCGTATCCTGGATTAGTATTTCCAACACTAACACCTTCAAACTGACCAAAGACATTTGTATTCCCAACACTAATAATTCCAGTATCAGTTCCAGTGTAACTTACTGTCAGAGTGGTGGGTGAAACATCAGAGGTAATATCTGTTAAAGTAACACGGTTGATTCTTGTATGCATTCCATGATTTCTCTGGAATACTTGCATATGAAGTCCATCACTATTAACTCTAATAGGTGCAACTGGAATTACATTTCCACCAATACCTGCATTGACTGCAACAGTAATACCTGCCTTATTAATATAAGAGAGTTGTGTGAGAGTGTCAAACTCACCCTGAACATTGTCAATAACAAGTTCATTATTACCAGAAATCTCACCAACTGAGAGTTTCATGTTTCTTCCAAGTTGAGTATTACCAACATTGAGAGGTCTTAAGACATCACCAACTGAGTAACCCTTACCACCAGTATTAATGGTAGCACCAACTGCAATACCACCTTCAACATAAATGTCTGCGGTTGCATTTATTCCATTACCAGTTATTGAGGTAAGTGCAACACCTGCAAAGGTGTAACCACCTGAAGAAGGTGTATAACCAATACCAGAGTTTGTAATCGTAAGTGTTGAAGTTGCAGATCCTGCATAACCTACTAATGTTCCGCGACCAGTTTTACCTACCTGTAGAATGGTATTACCAAATTCAAGTTCTGTATCTTGAAGTGTGGTTCCAATACCTACACTAATATTTCTAGAGTCGATACTGATAGCATCTTTAGAAATACGAGAAAGTGAGGTTGGAAGTGTTGGGTTGAAGAAACCAACAAAACCTTGTCCTGTAAAGTTCGCTCTATAAACATTGAATTTCAGGTCTTCATACTGACTTGGTGTCCAAACAGTCGCATTTTGTGATTTAAATAGTGAACCAAGAATTGGTTGTGTCGATACAAGTTTCTGTCCAGATTCTGGACCCAAAGTTGTAACATCAGTTTCACCAAGTCTAGATATCCATGCTCTATACTCTAGTGAATCTGATATAAGAACAATTGCATATTCTTTCAGTCCTGCAACATATACAGGTGATTCAAATTCAACTGTTGTTGGTACAGTTCCATCAAGAGATACGTTAATATCCTTAGGATCAATATCAATTTCAGAATAAGGAAGAATAGTGAGGTTTGGAGTACCAATGGTAGTTTCTCTAAGTTGAACAGTAACAGGAAGTGTGTCATCCTTTTGACTGAAGAACAAATCAATTTTTGTTATGAATATACCAGTTTCTTCATCAATGAAGAATGTCTGTGCCAGTGGATCCTGCTGGTTCGGACGTTGTGGACGAGGAGGCCTTGGTGGAGCTGGTGGTGGTGGCGGTGGGTTAATTCTAACATTACTTAGAATAAGATCTGTATCACTATCTGATAGTTGTCTTGTTTCAGAGAACTCACTATTAACATCAACTCTTGCATTTCTAAGCGAAAGTGTTACTTCCTGAGTATTATCAATACTACCTTCAGAATAGAAGATGTCTTCACCAGCAGTTGTTGCAAATCCTTCAATAGTACTATTAGTTGGGTCATTAGTAAGTTTGAATGTAGATCTACCAGTCTCAAATACAGGGTTCTTGCGGTCAGATACATTAGGAACTCTGAATGATCCAATCAATACGCCAAGTTTGTCAGTAACTAATCTAACAGAATTGACTACTGCGATTGCACCACTAGTACCACCAGTAAGAACCATACCAGGTCTAACTCTACCCTCAAATTCAGGTTGATTTTCATTTTGAAGACTGAAGGTGTCAACATTCAAAATTGTAGATGTTTCTGAATATGTTGCAGGAACATTATTGTTCCTATCATATGGACTCTCTACATAAGTATCAGATGGATTATTGTATGGGCCGTACTTATGATTTGCAGTTGCTACTCTGAATGAAATTGAAGGTAAGGTTATTGCCTGAACATTCTCAGTATTATTGGCTGCGGCCATTTCACCATTAACAGTCTCACCTACTACAAATGTTCCACTAACCATCTGAACTTCAACCAGTTTGTTGAAGGTAAAGTTAGAAACATCTACACCATCAAAGAATGGATATACTTGAGTGAATGGCTTCAGACGTTTTGCAGTAACTTCAATATTACGAGATCTGATAAAGTGAACCAGATCTCTACTTACAACTCTATCACCAAGAGTTTCATTATTGATAACTTCAGTAACAGTTGATTGTGAACCTGATCTCTGCTGATCCAAAGCGGTAGTATTTCTAATTGTAGTTGCCTCACCAGTGGCACCCCATGGTGCTCTAAGTCCGGCCTCATTAATTTGTTCCCTAGTCAGTCTACCACGTTGTCCAGTACTTTGTGTGTCAATATCAACATTGACACCAACAGTTTCCCAAGAGTCCCACTGAACAGGAGTAACACCAAGTCTAGTTCCATCTTCTGCAGTAGTAACTTCTGCTTGAAGTGCTGAAGCAATTGCCTCAAATGCACCTTCATTTTCTACAGTTCTGGTTTCTAGTCTATTAACATCAATCCAGATATCAACATCCGGTTCAAGAGAAATAGAACCATTCCAGAATTGTACCATGTAAGGAGTTACACTCTCAGTTCTAGTAGCAAATGGTTGTACCAACCAGGAAGTGTCTGTATAATCAAGAAGTACTGTTTGTCCTTTTCTCTTAACACCTTCTGCAACAATTTCAGCGAATCTAGAATCTTGATTTGCTTGAGTTGTAGTTCCAATTCCTGCAATCGCAGTAGATGCAACCTCCAGATTGATTGCAGTTGTATAATGAGATGGTCTCAGAACTCTGTTCTTAAGGTCAACACTATTTCTAACACCAATAGTTGTATCCTGAGGATTCAGAGTAGAGAAGTTATCAATAAAGATTCCACTCTTAAATCTGTTCAGACCATTTGAGTCAGGAACAAAGAGATTTAGTGTATTAGTTTCAATCAAACTTAGAGAACTATAATACTCAAGACTCTTAATTCTCTGCTCCAACTTAGAAATATCTCTCATCTGATATCTCTTATGTTGTACAACAGATACTCTTGCGTTTTCTGTTGTATAGAGATATGCTGGAAGGAATATGTTCGCAATATTCAGAGCTCCACTAACTTCATCAGGAAGTTTTGGATCATCTGATGGAGTACCATACTTAATACTCAATCCACCATCTGGAGAAAGATAAACTCTATCAGCTCTTCCAAGATAATAATTATAATCAAGTGTCATTGACTCATCTGATGCAATGACATTTTTTGAACTATGTTGTCCGGCTACACCACCGTCAAAATCTCTTCCATAGAATTCAAGTGGAGATCTAGAATTTACAGTGATAGAGTAATCTTTTACTCTTGGTCTTGCATCAACTATGTCAGTATTTCTGACTCCATCAATAGCATTAATTTCTCCATTATAATCAAAAGAATTATAAGAGTTGACAACTGTGATATCACCAGTGTCGGCAGAATCATAGAATGCCTTAGAATAATACACTCTTAACTGTCTTACAGGTGATTTAAACCCTGGTTTCCTTATTAGTCTGGAGTAGTCATAAATGGTCTCTCTTTGACCATTATCAAATGTATACTGATCTGTAATGTTTCTGGATCCAGCTTCAAACGTACCTACAATTCCACTTACACCAGATTGACTGAACTGAACAATCTCATTATTCTCAAAAGAAGTATCATTCAAATAAATGAATCCAACAGTTGTATCAGTCTCTCTAGTCAGATAGAATGCTTTTGCACCACTGATTGTGCCAGTAATGGTCTCACCTATAATGAGGTCATTTGTTGTTGCTGTAGGGCCATCAAGAGACCCTAGAACCATGCTTGGTGATACTGCGGGACTAGTATTGGTAGACTCAAAAATACCGTGAATCTTGACTACATCAGGAACGTTCAATGAAATCACAGAGTCTTGAACTCTAGTTCCAAATGGGTAGTTACCAAAGGTAAGTCCATCATTCAGAGTAGTACCTGCAAAACCTGCATTTGTACCAGATGCAGAAAGTTTGGACTTATCAACAATAAGACTATTTGATATTGATTTTCTCTTAACCTTGGCAGTAACAGAACTCTTTCTCAGAGTTGTGATTAAAATTGAACCTGCAGGATCTGCACCAGAAAGACCAATGATTTGAATAGTAGTAGAACCATTGGTAAGAACAACCTTATCAGAAGTCAGAACCTCTGTGGTTCCATTAGAGCGGATAAGAATGTATCTCTCTTCATCAAATGGTAGGAAGGTTTCATTTGCTCCTGCATCAATTGCTGGAGTCTCTCCTTCAGCACTAATTGAAGTCTGGAACTGTTTTCTAATGACAAGATTGGAAGAACTAAGGTCAACAGAAGATAGATTTTTCTTGGGAAAAATACTGTAAAGAGACTGATTAGTGGATTCATTTCCACTTCCAAAGTTTCTTTGAATCTTAGTGTTGACGATTGCTAGGTCATTTACACTAGTAAGTGCAGAAGGAACAGAACCTTCAACAACACCACTAACAGTAGCAACACCAACAATCTTTAATGCAGATCCACTATTCTCAGTAATTCTACCAAGAGAAGGAACTGAACTAGAAATTGTAGAATATTTTACTAGATTGCCAACAGTAGCAATACCAATAAAGGATGTGGAAGGATTTGTAATAGTTGAGACACCAGTTGCGGTATCACCAGCAGTCAAGGTTGCATTTCCAATAACAAAATTGGACTTGGGAACAATATTAGCAGTAAATGTATTTGCTGCACCAACAATACCATAAACAGACTGAATATCAGAGTTACCATATGATCTAGAATCAGTTACATATCTGTCATTATCCTTAACACCATTAAATACTAGATTTTCTCCAATAAAGAAGTTACCTTTTACATTATATGCAGTAACAGCAGCTCCTGCACTTACTGGACTTCTAAGATATGCAGAAGCACCACTAGATTCGCCTTGAATAAAGGTTGGGAGTGTAAGAGTTACATTTTCATTGACTGTAATATCTGTATTTGTTTGTACATCAAACAGTGAAAGATCCCACTTGTTCAGATTTGAGTTTGTAGTGTCATAAGAGCCTGATTCTAGAGCAAAGTCATAGATTCTTGCAACACCAATTTCTTTACCAGCAGCGGTTCCATTGGTTTGGACTCTTTGATCTCTGAGACTTAGGGTATTTGAAGTATTAAAACCAATTGTTGCAGATCCAAAGACAGTATCAACTTCAAAGGTGGGACCAAAACCAAAGTTAATGGCTTGATTTTGAAGTAAACGCGTGGTTCTTGGTTTTGGACAATCAATGAGAGTGGTAGATCTGGTTTCAACCTCAAAACCTTTCACATATGCCTTACCAGGTGAAATTCTGTAGACTGCAAGGTTTTCACTAGGAACACTACCCTGAGCAGTGGTTTGTCCCTCTTCATAAATACCTCTATTTCCTTCACCATCATTTAAACTATCTCTTAAAGAAGTAGTAAACTCTTTAATGTAGTAATTTCCTGATTCATCATAAGTTCTTCTAGCAAGTTCTTGTGCCAGAATATTATATTCGGTTTTATTGACATCTGACCTCAATATCCCATTATTAACTTCAGATAACTGAATAAAGTTAATATCTTCAAATTCGTCTAAGGGTCTTTTTGAAAGCCTTGCACTAATTTTGAAGCGATCTGCACCTGGAGCACTATAATTATTGAAACCTTGAGCATTATCTGTTAAAGTTGGATCTACATCAGAAGAAACAACACTTTCTGTTACTTGTAGACCAATTCTATAGTTTGGTTTGTTTGAATATTGATCAAGAATCAAAATTTGATCATATACATCAACAAAAGTACCTCTCAAGAAGTACACACCATTATTCAGAGTAAATGCTGAACCCTTGGCAGAGGCATTTGTTGTGATTGTGTTGGCAAAACCTTCACCAGCAGAGATGAAAGTGGTTGCATAGTTAATATTGACTTCTGTTACCAGGACTTCATTATCAAAGAAAGTCTCAGTTACAGCATCTGTACTTGCAGAATCAAAATATGTTACATATAAAGTATAATTTCCTCTATCTGACTCTTTATTTGTGATATATGTAATAACTTTTGCGGTTACACCAGAATCTCTACCACTAATCTTCTGTCCAACTAACTGATCAAGATATAATGATACAGGAACTCCAAGAAATTCTTCTTGAATCTGAATAGCATAAAATGTTGAGTTATAAGTTGCATTACCAGGAATTACCTGAGCACCTTCTTTGAATAGGTGATTACCTACATCTTCAACCTGATTCTGTAAAATAGATTGAAGATTATTAAGTTCTCTAGCCTGGACAGGATATCCAGGTTTGAACAATACCTTATAATAGTTACTCTGAGGATCGAAATCATCAAAATAAGGAGCAACGTTGAGATTAGTTTCCTGTGGCATAATTCTTTAGAACTGCAAGATAATCTTTACATCTTCTTTCTGTGACGAAGACCTTGTTACAGAAGGTCTATTATCAAGGAAAATAATGTTTCCAGAGTACTTTTGAGACTCTGGTTGTGAAACACCATTAGTGAAGGATTGACCAAGATAATATGTCCTACTATTTAGAACTGTTGAGATGCCGGTAAATGCGGTATCAATACCTAAATTAGAACTTCCTCCAACAATCGTAAAACTACCACCAGTAGTAATATCATTGGTAAATCTATTCATATTAAATCCATATGTTGGATCAGGATTTAATGAACCATTGGTATTAAAACCAGCAGTTGACTTATCCTGCCAGTACTTCAGAACACCAGTAACTTGATCATATGAAACAACTCTACCAACAGCAGTTGATCCAAGACCAACTGTTTGAGTGATGTATGTGTCCTGAGTAAATGTCACTGAACTATAACCAGTACCAGTCAATCTAAGGGCATAAAGAGTACTAGCCTTATCAAGTGTAAGATTTGAACTTGAACCCTGTGCGTATGGATTTTCTACAAGTCCTACAGATGCAAACTGGTTACCAGTGATAAAATCTGGATTTTCAGTATCATTTTCAAATCTAGAATATGTCAGAACATTATATGCACCTAGTTCTCTGTAGATATCGGCACCATGACCACCTTGTGGTGGGACAATTACATTAAAAATTGGTAAAGTTGTACCAGTAGGAACTCCAGCAGATTCCCAATCAACAGAACCAAAGGTATATCCAGAACCTCCTTTGGAAATATTAATACTTTCTACTTTGGAGTCATTGTTGATAACAATAGTTGCTTCTGCACCATTACCGTCGCCTTTAATAGGAACTCTAGTATATGTTCTATTGGCAGTACCAACACCAACACCACGGTTTCTGATTGTAATGACCTTTAATTGACCACTGTTTTCAGCGTTATCTCTTACTGGAGTATATTTGACACTTGAATACCAATCATTAGGAACAGGAATGTAGTTAGTCGAGTCAAATTTAATTGCCTGACTTGGACTGATGGTATAGAGGTATTTCCAAATGTAACCATCACCGCTACTACCCGCTCCTCTTGGTTCTAGATCAGTGAAAGTTGGTTCGTCCAGAGAAGGACTACCAACAAAGTTGTTTTGAGGGTCAGCACCATTATAGAGACAAATATAGACTCTATAATCACTATTCATTACATAATAGTTTGCAGAATATAGGTCAAACGAACCCGAAGGTTGTGAAGGATTATTTCTACTAATATCATGACGATACATGTCATAGGTAGTACCCGATGTCCAGGTTACTTTCCTAACAACCTGACTTACATCACTTGCATTTATTTTTTTCAATGCAAGCATTGAATCCCATGTGTCACTATAGGTTTCAAAACTATCAATCGGAGTGGGAGGATTAGAATCCCAGTTTGATTGATAGTCCGTTGCATTAGGAATACCAATGAAAGTATAATAAGAATTTGAGCTGGACTGGATACCGGCAACAAAATTCTTAGCATTCAATATTCTAAGTTGATCAGTAATTATTGCTGCCATTTTGTTAGGACTTTTTGTTATTTAGTTAGTTAAATGTAATGTAATCTATTTTCTTTCAACAGTAGGTCAACCCTTAACTGATATAATGTCACTCAAATCCATTATACGACTATTTATAGATATCTATCTGATTTTAGAGGAACAGTTCTACTAACAAGACCAGAAGTTGATATTCCAGTATATCCATTCAGTGTATAGGTATTAAATGATCCAATTCCCACTCTCTTGTCAACGTCAAAAAGAATTTTACCCCAACTGTATTGTCCTGTAAAAGTTGATCCGTAACTGATATTGTCAATAGAACCAACATTTGTTGTAATTCTTCTGACAACTGTAACGCCATAACCAGCAACGGTAATCATCTCTGTTGATACTGCCGCAACCTGATATACTGCGTCAGAGTAAGTAATGGCAGTTCCAACAACATTGGACATGGTGTCCTGTGTATTAAATGATCCACCAGCGTCAATATTGGTATCAAATATAGTTAAATAGTCATCAACATTGATTTTACTGACTGTAATACCAGTTCCAATCAAATATCCATCCCTCATAAATGAATCTTGTGGAATAAAGAGGTCAAATATGTATTTGTTTTGTGAACCAACCTTTGTAGTGTTGAAACCAACAATGGTTCCATAATCTCCAATATAAGAATCAATAGGAATCGATTCACTAACAACTTCTGGTGTTTCAATAAGAACAGTTGGTGGGTTGGAAGATGTATAACCTGTTCCAGGATTTACAACTGTTATTGTATTGACTGATCCATCAGAAATGGTTGTAGTTGCAGATGCCCTCTGTGTCAATCCAATTCCTATAGGTGTAGAAATGGTGATCTGTGGTGCAAATGTATAACCAATTCCAGAATTAGTTATGTTGACAGAAGTAATTGTTCCTGCGGAAGAAACAATCGCTGTAGCAGAAGCAGAAACCAGTGTATTCTGAGACACGATAGTGATGTTATTCTGGAAGGATCTTCCAGACGTTTCGTTTTCTGCTCCATAAAGAGGTCTTACTGAATCAACATATGCAAGAGTTGATGCCAAACTTACTGGTTGAATCAGATAAGATGTAGGATAAATCAAAGGCTCATAATGAATTCTGTCCTTACCAACAACTTCACCATCAATAATCTTATCTGTAAGTTGCTTGCACCAGGTAACAGGTCTCCGGAGGTCTGCATCAGTTGTAATACCAGGTCCACCATAGGGATTAGTGAATACAGTATCAATAGTGATAATATTAGTAACTATTCTTGGATCCTCGTCAAGACCAATACCCTGATCAAGTTCAGGGTTATTGTCAATGTCAAGACTATCACCGAGTTTGACAGTTTCTAAAATATCAACGAATTCAACATCAATACCAGGAGTTCCTTTGTAAAACAGAATCTTAGATGTATCACCTGCCTTAGGTTTCTCAGTAAATCGAATAATACTACCACCATCGAAGGTATATCCAGTTCCAGGAACTTGTAATACATCGTTGATGAAGACAATCAAAGTTTGTTCAACATCAACAAGAGAACCTTTTGCTGCAACAATTGTGAATGGTTCTCCATCACGTTTTAATTGGAAGTTATTCTTCTGACCATTAAATTCATTATCAAGACTATCAAGAACTTCCGTCTCACCAACAGACCAAGAGTTGAACTTATCACTATAAACTTCATCGACCAGAAGTTGGAAGTTTTCAAATGTTACACTTGGATCAGTGGGAATACCGGTGGTTCCACCAGATTCAATTGTAAGTCTCTCACCGTTACCATAACCAAATCCAAAATTTCTAAGTGTGAAACTAATAACACTGGAACCTTGTCCAACTAAAATATCGACTGTTGCACTTTGACCGGAACCAGCATAACCAGGTGCATAACTCAGAGGAATATTATCATAACTCAGTGGATCATCAAATACCAAGTCTGGAAGATTTGTTCCAGTATACCCAACACCTGGATTTGTAATGGCAACACTCACAATATGACCACCACTGACCGCGGCAGTTCCAATGAATTCAATGTTAGGAATACCTGAACTGTAAGTCTGAACACCAACATTAACAACAGTCTGAATACCAGATCTGTAACCAGAACCAGAATTAGCAATACTAACATTAGTAATTGTTCCTGTAGCAGAAACAGTTACGGTTCCACCAGCGGATACAAGGGGTTGATAGCCAAATCCGTTGGAAGAACCAACAGAAACCATCAAACCACCGATTGGATAATCACCATTTTTTGGATCATAACCAGTTGGTAGTCCATCGTTACCAGCGAATATGATATTGGTAGCACCACCATTCTCATCTATTCTGTAGTCACCAACTTGAAGTGATGCTAGTTGAATACCCGTAGGTTGTTGTAAGATACCGTTAATAATAACAAATGAATTTTCTATTGCAACATCAGAACCATCAACCTTCATACTAAATTCACTTCTAATACCAGTGAAATTATTAGAAATATTATCAAAGATATAATTCTCATTGTATGTCTCATTGATCGTATCAGGAACACCAGATCTCATGAACGATCTTCCTTGGAAAGATGATCTACCGGTAATACCTTCCCAATCAACTTCATCTGGATCTTCGGCTGTAGTGACACCAACTGGTTCTGGACCTTTAGGTGCAGATGCAAAGTTCAGAGTGTTTCCAATAATATTATACTGACCACTTAGTTTTTCTACCAGATCACCAGCAGAGTGTGATTTTCTTAAGGTTCCCAATCTTCCTCTACGAACGTTGACTGATGTTGAATTACCAACTCCAACAGCTGCGACAGTAACAATCTCATCACCAATACGAAGTTCATCATCAATGAAGATTGAAGTGATACCTGTCAGTAAAATATCCTCTTGGAATACAACATCTTGTGCGAGAGTTGTTGTAACACCAAAAGAAACAATCGGTGATTGAATAATATTATCAACAGCAAGGAGAACCTTCTGATTCTGTTTTGTTGATGTAATAGTATGTCCTGCACCAATACCAGTAGATCCGATACTGAGAATAACTGGTTGAGATTTCAAAGCGTTTTCACTAGTAGTAGCAAACTTAAGATCTTTATTATTTTGAGTAACAACATATAAAGATGTTGGTAATTTATCAGTAAGACCAATACCAGGAACTATTGTTGCAGCAATACCAATTGCTGAAGTCGTTCCGACACCAGGAGAATTATAAACAACTTCCTCACCAGTTACAAAGAAGTGATTTGGAATGGATATACTATTATTTGTTGTTGAAACAATTCCAGGATCACTACCGTCAAATGTTCGTGAAAAGATTCGATACCCCTTATGCTTTAGATCAAATGCTGTTACAAGATCAAGTAAAGTTCCTGTGTAAGTTCCTTCATCATTATTAATAAGTAAATTATTCAAATTGATAAGATCTGGTCTATCATTATTAGTAAGAGGTTCCATTCCAATAGTGAATACTCTTACCTCAACATTGATACTTGCATTAGGTGTATATGTGAGAGTAAGTTTATCACCACTCGTATCAATACCAACTTGACCTAGAGAGCCACCACTCCTAACGTTTGCGTATTCAACAAACTCAGATGGACCAGTAACAGATTGAAGTGTGACAACTTCGAATGATTCATATTCGTTATTAGTAGTATCTTCAACAGTAACAATATGATAACCAGCTTCTACTACTCCAGAATAACTAGCAATTGTATTTGCACCTGGATTGAGATCCGAAGGAATTGAAGTAAATTTGGAATCTAGTTTTGCACTGTTGAGATAAACTGTTCCCGCAACACCAGTATTGTCAGAGGTGGCAATAATAGAGGTATTAACAGTAAGTCCAACCCCAACACTTGGGATGAGATCAACATCAATATTACTTCCATCAACATAAACATTGAAAGTACCAAATCCAGTTATATTGGTAGAAATGTTACCGTACTCCAAGAAATATACATCAGTTCCATCGTGAACTAGATTCAGTTCATCTACAGAGTAGTTATCACTGGGGTCATTAATTTGTACAAGTAACTTAGCGGATCTGTAAGTATTTGGAATTGAAGCAATTGTTGTAGTTGTACTAGCAGGAACATTGACATTAGTACTATCAACTTGAACAATATCACCGAATGAAGTTGTACCTATGCCACTAATATTATTAAGCATATTGAATGATAATGTATTGATATCGTAAGAATTGTATGCAAACTTAATTGGATAGAATCTCAGTGACCACTGATCCTGATCCTGCTGAGGCCTTATACGAAAATCAAATGAACCCAGATTATTTTCAGAATCAAGGTTGGCATATTCTGAAATGTACGATGTAGCATTAGCATCAGTACTATTATTGTGAAGAACAGATACAAATTGGACTTGTCTCTGGTTAGTCAGAACCTGATCTTTACAATATACGAGAATTTTATTGTAGGTATAATTTTTAGGATAATCTATCACATTTGAGTACTTCTCAAATCTTGTAACACTGTTGAAAGTATCACTAAAATCATCAATACTTAACGCCCTATTACTAATAGATTCACTATAATCTATAAGAATTTTATTCTCAAAAATAATTTGATCAGAAATCAGTTTACTGTCAATATAAAGTGTATTTTCTGATACGTTATCAAAATCTTGCCAACAATGAATACTTGACTCACTAATGACATCAATGACAACTTCAACATCAGATTGTGCAGGAGATACAATAATACCACCTGGTGTTTGTTCTGTAGATTCTACTCTTAGATCTGCAAACTTTGCAAGACCTGCAACGTGACCAAGACTACTGACAGCATCATCCCACTTATCAAGAGCTACACGAGATTTAAGTGAATATGAAAGATTCTGATAATATTCATTATTTGGAATTCTCTGAAGACTATCATTCAAGAATCCAGAGTTTGTTTTCCAACCATTAACAAATGTCGTTCCTGCACCTGTCGAAACAGTTGAATTGAAGTTTAATTTGTTCTGAACAATGACTTCTGTTCCAGAAGATTCTCCAATAATCCTAGAACCCACTTCAAATTCACTAGAAGTGGATACAACTAACCTTCTGTTAGTGGGGTTCCATCTTTCAACAACACCTTTCTTACTGCCAGAAGTTACAACTTCATTAATATTGAATTGATTTGGTTTTAATGTGATGTCAAATACTGGAAAGTCACTTTCAGGAATTGCTCTAGCTGCAGATCTTGTAGGATCCATTATACCTGGGCTCTCACCAGATCCTAGGTATCCATTAAGATTGTAGTCGAAGTATGCGCCAGAACCACCAATTTGAGAATCAAATCCAGTTATTTCAAACAATGCATAGTTGTAGTTTTCGGAATTGTACCCTCTATCTACAGAACCGACAGCACCAGAGATACCTTCAATCAGAACCTTTTCTCCGGTTCTGTATCTAAAGTTTTGTGATTCACTAAACTGAGCACTCAAAAATACTCTGACATTTTTAGTAGCTTCTGTATAGAGAACTGAAGAAATACCTACACCGTTAGAGTTTTTGATTGGGATGATCGTTGGAATGTTGCTATAAAGACCATTAGTATTTTTAAGAATCTCGACTTCAGTATCACCAAGAGTATATCTGATATCTGCATCATCAACAACTTCACCAGTAAATCCATCAAGAATAACTAATTCTGGATTTACCAGATAGTTTTTACCAGAAGAAGTGATACCAATACTATCAAATGACTGTAGTGCTTCTACTTCCAGAATCTCTGGAACATTTGTAACAACTTTGAGTGTTTGGTCAGTGGGATAATTAAATCCAATATCCTCAAATTTGGTAGAAAGAACTTTACCAATACTTTCACTGGTTAGTGTAATTATTGCATTACTGCCAATACCACTTCTTATTGAAGTAATACCAGGTAACTCTTTATACCCGGTACCACCGTCACTGATATCAATTTTTGCAATAGGACCAAGTGCACTTTTAGAATTTGTGGTGTACTTACAAATCGAATTCGAAGAATTGTATAGAGAAACGTCTGGTACATCCTTAATACTATATTGAAATGTGTTTGTTCCTACACCAACAATATTATAATTACCATCATACAGTGACTTAACAACTTCAATACCGTTATATGAACTCACATCATCATCGATAACCAGATCTGATTTGATTGATGGAACAATATTCAAGAAGTTTACATCAAACTTGTAGTATAGTTGTGTTGGAACAGAATCACTAACATTCAACTTGAGAGTTGCTGTTGCGTCAATACCAGGTTTCCCACTCTTGACAACTTCGAAACTACTTGTTTTACCTGTAGTAAAGAAGATGTTTGAATAGTCTCTATCAGAGAATAGATTCATATCAAAGGCAGAGTATTTGGCTCCACCACTAATAAATGATAATGAACTATCAGAAAGATCGAACGTAAGTGTATTATTTTTCTTGATTTGAACCTGTGGATTAATCTTGGAGAGTGTTCCAGTAGAGGCACTAGTAATATCGACGAAGTTTGGATTCTCTAAATTGACCTCATACTTTTCTCTTACTAGTCTTACCCTAGTGTCGTTGAAAGGAACTATGTAATAGATCATATTATCTTCAAGACCACCAGAAGGTGATGATGAAGTATGAATAACTTTGTCTCCAAGTTTAAAGAACTCATCGGAGAAGGTAATAGAGTTTCTTACAATGTCAACATTATCAGCAGTAAATGATCTTGGATCAAATACAATTCTTCTATTATAATCATCATACTTGACAATTACTGTATTTTCTAAATTTGGTTTAATTTCAATATTAACAACATCTCCTTTTACCAACCCATGAGTAGAAGAAGTTGATACTGTTACAGTATTTTTGGAAACTTCTGCAGTAACTACTTTGTTGAGGTTTGTAGTAAATTTGTGTGTATCACCAGTACCAACATTAGTAAAGTAAAGAAGAGCTGTAGGAGTATTAACACCAACATAAACTCCATTACTACCAAGTCCTACTTTATTGGAACTAATACCAATACTATCCTTAGAAAGTGGGACTGCATAAAGATTTTGGTATGACGTGAGATTTACATAGCCTGCAGAAGTTCCATTCCAAACTTGAACAGATGATCCACTGTTTGTAGAGTAGAAAATTGAATCATTCAGTCTCAAATTATGATCAGGATAGTAGATACTTTGTGGTTGAACAAATACCTGAGTCAGACCAACACCTGGATTTGAGAATGTAATGGTATTACCAATACCTGTTCCCAATACAGTTCCAAGACCAACAGACTCCACAGGATCAAAGTAGAGAATATTGTTAATGTTGAATACTCTAGTAGTTTTTAATGCCCCAACATTGATACTGAACTTTTTAGGATTCTCAAAGAGGATAGAAGAGTTTGTATGTGGAACACCAATAGATCCTTCTACAGCTCTTTGAACTCTGATTCTTCCTGTCTTCTTGTCAATGTTTAGAACTTTTACTTTCTCGTTATCAACTTCAAAGATATCATCTGGCCTAATATATGGGAACTCAAGAAGACCATTAACATATAGATATTCAACATCATTAGTATTTGCAGCAGAAATACCAAGAGTCAATACAAAGTTGTCAGTTCTAACACCTACATTATATGCTTTATCAAATCCTCCAAAGTAAGATGAAAGACCACTTACGTTGACAACATCATTATTGTTGAATGAGTGAATCTGTGTCGAGAAACCAATGAAGGATCCATCATTAAAGGGCACAAATTCAATATCATAAAATATCGTTGATGCAATACTCACAGTATCAATTGCCTTACCGTCAAGTGATGCGACTCTTGCTTGAGCACCATTACCACCACTATTTGAATTATCAAATACTATAGAATCGTTTATCTTGTAGTTAGAACCACCAGTCAGTATACCTACACTTTCTACAACACCTGAAGATGCTGAGGTTACCTCTATAACTTGTTTGTTGACATTATTAGAGTTGAAGATATAATTATATCCTGTTTCTTCATTATCGAGGTTGTAATAATATGTGTTTCTCAACCAACGACCACTTTCAATATCATATTCAGTTTGGTTGGAAGATGATCTTAAATTAAAGTTATTCGGGACTGAATGATATGAATCACCAATCAGATAAGGGAACTGTGGTCTTCTGAATCCTTGGAAAGGTCCAATAGAATCATTGATTTCATTAATAGTTGCAAAGTATGCGTAGACACCATTTGGATAATCTGGTGTTACACAAAATCTACCGTTATGTTCATCAAGATCCCCAACTCCAGTGTAGACGTAATCTTCAACGAAGAAACCTAAAGAATACTGAGAGGCAGCTGGTCTGTTTATAGTGTTAGATTTTAATTCATATCCAGACTTCATCTCCCTTACAAAACCTAAACCTGAAGCTTCACTGAAACCATATGGACCATAGATTGGATTCCCATCATATGCCCAACCAATAATTGGCGAATGGAATGTATTCGAAACCTCATTACCATTTACCAGGGTGAGATCTGAAATACCATACTTACTATTATCTTCATCAGTTCCAGCAATGACAAAAGTGTTCTGCCTTAATGGACGTGGTGCATACAAATAAGAGTATTGTAATTCGTCATCATTATTATTGTTATCAAGAACACCATCATCATCACCAATGACATTGAGATTTCTTTCGAATAGGTTGATATTCCACTGGTTAATCGTTGGATCAACCACAACTTCATTACCGGCAGCAGTTACCTTGATGGATGTTTTGTCTGGAATATACCCTGCTCCAGCTTTGATAATTTTGACAGATTCAATTGAACCGTTCTTGAGGACTGGAGTAAGAACTGCATTCTTACCAGTTGATGATTGAAGTTCAAGATCAGGAGGAGAGTTGTATCCACTTCCAGAATTATTAACCAAAACATCTACGATCTGACCATTGTTAACAACAGGGATCAGAATTGCTCCAGAACCACTAAAGAGTGTTACTACTGGTTTTCTATCAAAGTTAATAATATCAGATGAACCATATCCGACACCACCACTAGTCACATCAATAGATTCGACACTTCCTCTGAATACTGGTTGAACCTGACATGAAAAGTCCTGATCAGATTTGGTAGAAACACCAGTTACACCATTGACACTAACAATGATTGGTTGATAGTTGAAAGATCCCGAACCAACTGATCTAAGTTCAACTTTAATATTTTTGTCATAGTAATAATTGGTAGTGGTATTTCCAGTTCCAACTTCTACAAGTGAAAACTTATCGTCACTGAGTCTTGCAACATAATAATCTTTGGATTCTACAAGACCTTCAATGGGTGCAGAACCTGCTGTGTATCTTACAATTTCTTTTTCAGAGTAACCATGATTCTCAATAGTAAATTCATTTACTGCAGTATTAACACCAACAATATTTCTCTCTTTATTTTCGTATCCAGTACCAGGATTCGTTACAACTATAGATGTAACAATACTTTTTAAAGTAGAAGACCTAAATCTATGAACACCGTTACCAAATAAAGTTAAACCAATGGTATTGATACCAGCAACAGAGTCATTTAAATTTTCGTAGAGTTTGATTGTCTTACTGTCTATAACTCCAGCATAGTATGAGGCGGCAGTAGAAAGACCTCCAACGGCCGTCTGACCATCTGTTAGGTAGATTACCTCCTCGTTGTCTCTAAACTTGTGATAGGTGGAAAATCCAATGGTACTGGTACCTAAACTTACCTGTGCGGATTGCTCTTCTGCATTAAATGATACACTATGAGTTACAGACGAAAGTCTAACTTCTGCAGATGCATCAATTCCATTACCACCAGATATAGAAACAAAGGGTCTGTCTTGATAATCAAAACCACTATCGAGAATATCAATTCTTTCTAACTTGCCCTTGACATTTACAATACCAGTTGCACCAGTTCCTACAATATCATCAATCCTTACGATAGGAGGATTGATGATATCGTAACCCCTTCCATTATTTACGATTTCAAATTTGGTTATATTACCATAATTCAGTTTGTTAGGAGATTTATAATTTAGGATCTCTACACCATTATTCAGAATACCTGTATATCCCGAAACAGTCTTATATTCACCACTCTTGTTTATAGGTGGTAGTATTTCTCTATAGATTGATTGCGGTTCAAATGTTTTATTGTAGAAGTTGAAGTATTCAAATTTAACATCTGATACTGTACCACTTAATGTAACAAAGATGTCACTAAAAAGATTTGATCTACTTTTTGAAAGTTTGATATTAAGACTATCAACTCTCTTGACATAGAATACACCTTCGGCAACATCATTGAATGATGATAGAACTGGTGTTGTAAATGTATTTCCATCACTATCTGTGGTTGTAGTGATAGATTTACCTGGAGTGTAGTAGATAGCGTCACCAGTGTAAAAACCATGATCACCATTATTCAACAGTTGAATAGTATTATTAGTCGCAGTACCACTAAATTTCAGAGATCTATTGTATGGATTTATTAAAACATTTCGGTATGATGGAATTGAATTGGATGAAACAAGAAGATCATCATTAAACTTGGAGTAAATATTCTGAACATTTGTGAAATACTTATTCAAATAAGAATACTTCGTCGAGTTTGTATAAAGTATTTGGTTCTCTACTTTATAATCATATGATGAATTAAGTAACGTTTGTGTGTTTGTTGAGAACTCTTTTCTAGAAGAAATTGACGAAACAGTTCCTTCGATAGCAATATTATTTTGGTCAATAAAGTGAACTTTATTACCAATCTTTAAGAGATGATCTTCATTTAAAAGAATACTATATTTTTTTGAACTAAGATCAGTTAAATTGAATGATTGTACTTTCCAACTAGCTTTTACATTTAAATTCCAGTTTCTTGTTTTCTCTGTATACTTCTCAATACCAATAGATTGAACTTGAATTGTATCATCCTTCTTTAAAGAAAAGTTCTTCTCTTCGAAGGTAATATCCTTAAGTGCCGTAGAGATCTTTACCTCGATCTTCTCTTGAGACTCACTTTGATCGACATATGCATAAGCAAGATTGAATAGGGTAATATCTGTTCCCTTTTTAATTTTATTACTTGCTGGAGATATGTTAAAGAACTGATTGTTATTTTTACCAGAAAATGTAGTGAGGTAATTATTGCCATCAACATCAACAGTGCCTAATGTTCCTTCTTCTGGAAAACCAACTGTCGAATCTACATCAATGTATGTTGAACCAACTGAGACATCATTTAAAACTTTTGTCTTTTGATTTGGTACAAAAGAACTTAGAACAGTACCATTTACATTAATATCTCTTTGATATCCTAAGTCAAGACTCACTTGATAGTAATCTTTTCCATTATATGCAACGGGTCTGACATTACTAACAGAACCTCTGGCACCACTACTATCTTGAAAGAGAGTTCTATTCTTGAGATCCATAGGATCACCAAGATACTTCTCAACAATAATATCTGTAGTTACCTTAAAGTTTGCATTGGATGGTGTCAGTAGATACTCACTAGGTCTTACTACTTCTACATCTTCACCATAAAGTGCTCTGAAAAGAATTTCAAATGATTGACTAGTTCCTTTTGACT
>WLWF01000987.1_pt1 | contig 25544 bp, 22 predicted proteins | sample 6718331 | NCBI WGS metagenome assembly WLWF01 (sample SAMN12718692, study PRJNA515312) | sponge metagenome | isolation source: marine sponge | host: Mycale hentscheli | place: New Zealand: South Island, Marlborough, Capsize Point | collected 2003-05-01
TGGAAAGGTTTCTTGCGAACTGCCCGCCTGGCATTATTTGGCCCGCCACGGGATCGCCATGAGTCCGCCCCTGCTCTTCCTACAGGACGGCAAGCTTCGGCACTTCCGATGCTCCCCATCATTGATTCGATACCAGCGAACCCTGTTGCCTAGAATACGGTTTGTTGAATCGGTGGAGCCTTATCAAGTAATCTTTGAGATTATTTCTTGGGTAAAAGTGCTCGTTGAGCTTCAATTGCAGCACCTCGGGCACCCGCGGTATCTCCATTTGGCATGATCTCAATTGTGATACTGAGTTGCTCTTCTCTCTGGCTTGGCATGCCTTTTTTTACTTCGGTGACAAACCACTCTTGGAAAGTCTCTTCTGTTTCAATGGCGCCGCCTCCTATGATCAGGGCATCGGGGTCGAATACATTGATCATTTGGTCGAAGAACAGGCCTAGAGCTCTCGCTTGAACCTGAAAAATTGACTGGCACATGTCATCACCAGCGGCAGCAAGGCCACGAACCTGAATAGCAGCCTTGGCAGGATCAAGAGATGCCAGTGAATGATCACTGTACTTTTGAAGATAATGAGGAAGTAGATTTTCCCTGATCGCTGTAAGTGAACAGAGCGACTCGAGATCACCGTCGCGACCACAGTTGCAATGTGCTGTGCACCCCGTTAGCTCAGGAAGCATTGCCGTAAGGCTTTCGTTCGGAATCAAAACGTGGCCCAGTTCCCCGCCAAACCCCCGGCTACCAGCAACGACAGTGCCCTTATGGATAATCCCACCACCAAGCCCCGTCCCGATGATGGCAGATACCGATGTCTTGTTCGGTCGATTTCCAAAGATGGTCGTGTGGCCCCACACGGCGGCTGCATTCCCATCGTTTAAATAATGAACAGGGACACCTAATATTTTCTCGAGTCCACCACGAATATCAAACCCAGCCCAGTCAGGATGAACAAAATTTGTTGATCCACGACTGCTAAAGACTCCATCTGCGGTTGCTGGCCCAGGTGTATCGAGCCCAATTGCAGCAATTTCCTCGCGACGTCTTCCTGCTTTAGTGACGGCTTCTTGTAGACCATCAACAATCTGTTGCAAACAGATAGCAGGTCCTTCAACACTCCGTGCAGGATGTTCACAAAGATCAGAGATGAGAAATGTTCCAGAACTGTCTAGAAGCGTTGAATTGACAGCTGTTCCACCGAGGTCTACTCCCGCAACAAGTGGTCCGGTGTTTTTTTTGGAGTCTGATGTAGTCATTGCCCAGGTTGTTTTTCTTTTATCGGTAAAGGTTGCGTGCTGTCACAGAAAGTAGCAGGCCTTTCGCCAGTCACTCCAAAGTGAGTTATTCAGCGTCAATTAGCTCCCGACGAACCCGGCTCACAATTGCACGGAGTCCCCTACTGCGTAACATACCAAGTACGTCAGCCAGCCCCATTTTTTCAAGTAGGTCATCAGGTAGTTCCTGCGCCTCAGACTGAGGGCGGCTAGCCACAGCCTCGGAGAGAATAGCAACAAAACCCTTCACGGTTGGCGCCTCTTCGGCAACCTCAGCCACAAGGCGCATCGAGCCGTCAGTGATTTCTGGCCAAAGAAATACAGAGGTTTGGCATTCGTGGACTCGACGGTCTTCATTTTCTTTTTTGGCGAGATAATCAGTGCTCAATGGTGGTAGACGGTTTGCGAAGTCGAGGAGTAACTCGAGCTTCTCTCGGCCATCTAAGTCAACAAACTCTTCAACAATTTGGTCGATTCGTTCGTTCACCGTTTCCATATTCTAATTCCTCGTACTCTAGGAAGCTTGATTCGCTGTGTCGTTTCCTAGTTCGCCACGAGGCTGGGAGCCCTTGATGATAGGGACTCCGACACAGTTGCCCCATTCCATCCAGGAACCGTCATAATTGCGAACATTTCCAAAGCCGAGAAGATATTTCAGCACAAACCACGTCAGACTGGATCGTTCACCAATACGGCAATATGCAATCGTTGGACTGCGACGTTTCAGGTGATTTGCTTTGCAGTAGAGTTTTTCAAGTTCTTTGGCTGACTTGAATGTCCCATCATCGTTTACCGATAGTGGCCACGGTATATTTACTGCCCCTGGTATATGACCTCCGCGAAGAGCACCTTCATTCGGGTAATCAGGCATATGCAAACGTTCACCAGAATATTCTTCAGGGCTACGGACATCAACAAGATTCTTGCCAGCTTTTTGGTGCTTCAGCACTTCGTCTCGAAGAGCTCGAACAGAACTGTCCTGTTCGGGAGCAGTGTAGGTTGTCTTCGGATACGTTGCCCGGTCAGTTGACCAGGTTCGGCCCTCAAGCTGCCATTTTTTTCGCCCGCCATTCATAACCTTGCATTTCTGGTGGCCGTACAATTTGAACACCCAAAAAGCGTAACAGGCCCACCAGTTATTCTTGTCGCCATAGAAAATAACTGTGGTGTCATTACTGATCCCATTATCTCGACAGATTTCTTCAAATCCCTTTCGGTCAACGTAGTCACGAACGACCTGATCTTGAAGATCAACCTGCCAATCAATCTCTACGGCCCCCGGAACATGCCCCTGGGTATAAAGAGCCCGATCCTCATTCGATTCAACGATTCGCACAGTGGGATCGCCGTGGTGTTCAGCCACCCACTCTGTTGAGACGAGAACATCGGGATCTGCATATTCAGCCATGGAAGTAACTCCTTATATAGACCAATTTTTCGAAGTAAACTGATCGTAGTGGAAGCTAAGAAGCCCTGCAACGACTGCCGCTAACACCGCAAACTTGCGACGGTCGTCGCGTGGGGTGGGTAGTCGCTCATTCCATTGGCAGTGTCTCGTCGATCACCGAATGATGCGGTACGATGGCTAAGCGGAGTGAGAATGACGGTCAGCTGTATTATCTGTTCTCGGTTTAATCAAGGAATAAGTACTCATAGGAGAATCGATGGGTCCCCAGTTCATTTTTCAGATTACTGATCTCACCAAAAAATTTGGTCAACGCGAACTGCTGAAAGAAATCAATGTAGCCTTCTATCCAGGTGCAAAGATTGGGTTGCTTGGTCGCAATGGTGCGGGCAAAAGTACGCTAATGAAAATCATGGCGGGCATCGATACAGAATATGAGGGTGAGGCACGGTTGTCGGAAGGGTTTAGTGTTGGGTACCTGGAGCAAGAACCAGAACTTGATGCCGAGAAAACAGTATTTGAAAATGTGATGGATGGGGTAATTCAGTCCCGAGCAGTCCTCCAGCGATACGAAGAGATTAATGCCACCTTCGCTGAACCCCTCACGGATGATCAGATGGAAAAACTTCTTGCTGAACAGGCAACTGTTCAGGATGAAATTGATGCCAAGAATTTATGGGATCTCGACCGGCAGGTTGAAATAGCGATGGATGCCATGAATCTTCCGCCTGGGGATTGGAGCGTCACAAACTTATCTGGGGGAGAGCGACGACGAGTTGCTTTGTGTCGTCTGCTGCTCGAGAAACCAGACCTTCTATTGCTTGACGAACCAACCAATCATTTAGATGCTGAAAGCGTCTTGTGGCTCGAACACTATCTCGCCGAATACGCTGGTACCGTGGTTGCAGTTACCCACGACCGATATTTTCTTGACAACGTCGCGAAGTGGATTCTTGAGGTCGATCACGGCAGAGCCATCCCTTTCGAAGGAAACTATTCTTCATGGCTAGAGCAAAAGCAGGCAAGGATGGCACTTGAAGAAAAGCAAGCAAGTGCGCGTCAGAAAACTCTTTCTAAAGAACTTGAATGGATTCGGATGTCACCGAAGGCCCGTCAAGCCAAGAGTAAGGCTAGAGTGGCTTCTTTTGAGAAATTAGCTGCAGAGGAAGCAGCTGCACGAGATACCGACGTAGAAATTACCGTCCCGGCGAGTCGCCCCCTCGGTGATCAGGTCATTGACGCCGAAGGACTTTCAAAAGCGTTCGGTGACAAGCTGCTGTTTGAAAATCTTTCCTTTCGACTTCCGCCTGGTGGCATTGTTGGGATTATTGGTGCAAATGGTGCTGGAAAAACGACTCTTTTCCGAATGCTCGTAGGACAAGAAGAATCAGATGCGGGGTCGATCAAAGTTGGCTCGACAGTCGATATCGGATATGTCGATCAAAGCCGTGATGCGCTTGATCCAGACAAAACGGTATTTCAGGAGATTTCAGGTGGGCATGACACAATTCAGCTTGGTAAACGAACGGTAAATGCTCGGAGTTACGTTGCTAAGTTCAATTTCATGGGTCCAGATCAACAGAAGAAAGTTGGTTCGCTTTCTGGAGGAGAGAGAAACCGAGTTCACTTGGCGAAACTGCTGCGAAAGGGTGCAAACCTTTTATTACTTGATGAGCCAACAAATGATCTCGACGTTGATACTCTACGCTCGTTAGAAGAGGGCATCACAAACTTTGCCGGCAGTGTGGTTGTTATCACTCATGATCGATGGTTTCTTGATCGACTTGCCACACATATCATAGCCTTTGAGGGCGATGGGTATGTCCATGTCTGTGAAGGAAACTTTGACGTTTACGAGCAGGGAAGGAAAGAGCGATTAGGTGCTGATGCGGCTGAGCCTCATCGCTTTCGCTACAGAAAACTCCAGCAGTAATCTTTCTTACCAACAGCAAAACAAGATACCGCAACGCTTAGAGAGGACTACAATAGAGTGGGCTCTGGAAAGATGTTGGTGAGGACTTAACCCATTGGTAATTGTACGGCTGCTGCTGCTGACCGGATTTCTTTCGGGAGCGGGAAGAATACATCTTCGTCGCGTACAGTTTTCTCTTCAATTGAAATTCCCGAGGGACTTTTTTCGAAGCGTTTACGAAGCCATTCAACACAGTCTTGAACAACCTGTTCCGGTGCGCTTGCACCTGCTGTAATCGCGACATTTTCAACATTATCGAACCACGATGGGTCAATTTCATCAGCGCCATCAATAAGATGTGCTTGAACGCCCTGTTCTTTTGCTAGTTCGGCTAATCTTTGGCTGTTTGAGCTGTTTTGACTCCCTAAGACAAGGACAAGATCGGCTTCTTGAGAAAGCTGACGAACAGCCTCTTGCCGATTTTGTGTGGCGTAGCAGATGTCATCTTTTGGTGGACCGATCAATTGTGGGAAACGAGCCTTGAGTCGATTAATGATTCGAGAAGCATCATCTACAGAAAGCGTTGTCTGCGTGAGGTAGGCGAGCTTGTCTTCAGGTCCAAATGGTAAAGTGTCAACTTCCTCTGCGGTTTCGACGAGTGTGAATGCCCCAGGGGCTTGGCCCATGGTGCCAATTACTTCGTCGTGTCCTTCATGACCAATCAGGAAAATATGATAATCCTGCTTTGCGTATTTGACGGCCTCAAGATGGACTTTCGTCACGAGTGGGCATGTGGCATCAATAGCACGAAGTTTCCTATCGGCAGCGATCTGCCGTACCTCCGGGGCAACGCCATGGGCAGAAAATAAGAGGGTCGCTTTCTCAGGTACTTCTTCAGCGGAGTCAACAAAGACAGCACCCTCTTTCACAAAGCGGTCAACAACATGCTTGTTGTGGACAATTTCATGGAAGACATAAATTGGTGTGCCATAGAGACGAATTGCTGTTTCAAGTGTCTCAATTGCCATATTTACGCCGGCACAGAATCCTCGAGGTCCGGCAAGCAGGATCTTCATGTTTTTTCCGTTGTGTGTGCTGGTCTTTCGTCATTCGTAAAAGGCTGGAACTACGTTCACCACGTTCTACTGTAGCATGTCTAACGAGTGTCACAGTAGTAGGTACTTTAAGCTCACTGCCTCCCTGCCCTCTTGCTCAGTTTTAAAAGGGTGGCAATGGCCGCCGCTCGCCAAAGTATGGCATCGGGTGATCTCCAGTTGGGAAAAGCGGTTCCCTCCAGAAGTCGACCAAATTTGGGCTGGTTTGTCACTTCTCGGAGAATTCAGTCGATGCTAGTTGTTCCGGTAATAGGCATTGGTCCAATCATGACCCACGGCAATCACTCAGATCAGTTCCATTCGGCCTGCAAATAAGAGTCTTGAGGTTCGAAGGAGTTTGTCGGCTCCTAGTGGATATGGCGAGCACGGCTTGCGTACTCTCAAACACGGCCCATGTTTTCCGATACGAAGTATTCGTCACCGAAAACGAGGGAAGTATGTCTGGAATCACAATCAAACAAAACGAGAGATCTCAGATTATTCGGCAGAGGCTGGTTGTGAAGTTCTCTGTGACACCACTCATTTTTTACATGTGTTGGAGAATTTCTACGTATGCCGTTGCGTTGGCTCCTGAAGAAATGAACGGGCTCGGCTGGCGATGTCTGGGGAGCCTGACTGCAGCTGGTGTAGCCGGATCACTTGCTGTTGGTTTTGTTCGAAAAAAAGGTGAGTTAAAAAGCGGCATTGCGGACTGAAAAAGGGTGTGTTTTCGATGCTAAAAACCCATTCTGACAACATGTTGTGAGAGTTTCCTGCTGTTGCTGTAAGATGAAGGCCTGTCGCAAGTGAGTCCCTTGATTATCACGTGGGTACCCCAAAACAATGTTGGTCGCGAACGCTGAACCAAGTCAGGTGACTCGACGGGATCCGACAGCATGGGAACTTGCTTCGCTGCCAAATGACCTTGACCTTGCATCGGCCGAATCATTCTGCCGACAGGTTGCAGCGGCTCACTACGAAAATTTTACTGTTGCAACTCGTCTTGTCCCCGCTGATATGCGGCAAGATCTCGCGAACATATATACCTTTGCGAGATGGAGTGATGACTTGGCAGATGAGTTAGATAGAGATGCAACAGACGCATTGAAAGCCTGGCTATCCGGTTTGGAGGAATGTTTTGCTGGTGCTCCTAACCATCCTGTTTTTGTAGCCCTGTTCAGAACCGTTGAACGCCATAATTTAACGATACAACCGTTTGCTGATTTAATCGATGCGTTTATTCAAGATCAAACGGTAAAACGGTATGAGTCTCGAGAGCAATTACTTGATTACTGTCGTCGGTCTGCAAACCCAGTAGGACGAATTGTGTTATGTCTGGCGAACTGCCGAGAGGTGAACCAATTCGAGCTTTCAGATTCCATCTGTACGGGGCTTCAACTTGTCAATTTCTGGCAAGATGTGCGGCGTGACTACTTGGCAGGACGAATCTATCTTCCGGCCGAAGACATGCGACGGCATGGTGTCACTGAAGCAATGCTTGAGTCCACTTCTGCGAGTCCTGAATTTATTGCACTCCTCACTGAGGAGGTGTCATGGGCGGAGGCATGTTTCGATAAAGGACAGTCGCTGGTGAAAACAGCGCCGACTGTTCTGAGGCCGGCGATTCGTCTGTTTTTGGAGGGGGGCCGCGGTGTTACCAACGCCATTCGACGAACGGGTTTCGATACGCTTGCAAACCGGCCAACGCTGCATCGGGTCGCCAAGCTACGGCTCGCTGGCAAAGCAGCTATTAGTATGATGCTGACTCGGATGAGCAATTTGTTTCGGGGCTTGCTGTCATGATCGCATCACAGCGCGAGGACGCTGTTTTCTGCCAAACGATTCTACAGAAGAGCGGTTCAAACTTTGCTTTGCCTCTGCGTTTGCTCTCCCCTGAGAAGCGGAGGGGTTCCAACGCTTTATATGCATTCTGTCGCCTTGCTGATGATATTGTTGATGGTGATGGCGCATTGGGCGATAAGAATAGCTTGCTGGATGAATTTGAGAGAATGCTACAAGACGCCCTGAATGGTCGGACGGTGGCCAATCCGGTACTTCGTTCTATTGCGCGCACGGCGGGTCGGTACTCTATCCCGCACGAGCACCTTTTTGCCATCATAAAAGGTGTGCGGTCTGACCTCACGCAATCACGGTTCGAGACTACGGACTCGCTCATTGAGTACTGCCGGAAAGTTGCCTCTGCGGTGGGGTTGGCTGCTGTTCCAATCTGGGGTCTTCGTCGAGGGATATCTGCTGAGGAATGGGTGCCTCCGGCAGATGCATGCGGACTTGCATTTCAGTGGACAAACATTCTAAGAGACATAGTCGAAGATCGAGAACGTGGGCGGGTGTATATTTCCGAAGAGTCATTTCGTGACGCAGGCTGTGATGTAGATGATTTATTGGCAGGCCGGATTGGGCCCACATTCAATCTTCTTGCATCGAATGAAGTATCACGGGCCGGCCGCTGGTTTGCGGAGGCAAAGCATTTAGACGAGTTTCTTTCAAGTGATGGGCAGCGTGTATTCCGAGCAATGTATGGTGTGTACCGGGAATTGTTTCGGACAATCGAGCGGGCTGGCTCAGCAGTTTTCACGCAGCGGGTTCGTGGATCAAAGTGGCGACTTCCGATGATGGGTGTCTACAGTGTTGTTGTAGGAATTTCATGAGCAAGAACACACAAGATGAACGAGGTGTTGATACTGCGAGTGACCACCGGCGCGTTGTTGTAGTCGGTGGTGGGCTTGCCGGACTTTCTGCTGCCGCAGCTCTTGCGCAAAGCGGGTTTGCTGTTGATGTTATTGAATCAAGGCGGAATTGTGGTGGGCGTGCAGCCTCGTTTGAAGATCCACAGGATGGGAGTCTTGTTGATGCCTGCCAGCATGTCGCAATGGGGTGTTGCACGAACTTTCTAGACCTCTGCCAGCAAGCAGGTTTCGGATCAAAACTCCGCCGTGATCGCACGCTATGGTTTATTGGTCCTGATGGTAATCGGTCAGCATGCACGCCAGCGGGTTGGCTTCCCGCCCCACTGCATCTTTTGCCACTCTTGTTCGGGATGTCACATTTTTCTGTCTGGGAAAAACTCGCCCTTACCTATGGCATGATACGGCTAGCGGTTCGTCAAAATATCGCAAAAGATGACACAGAGCCGACGGCATCCTGCTGGCTGCACTCGCGGCAGCCCAAGCGTGTCGTTGATCTGTTCTGGCAGCCTGTGATTGAAAGTGCGCTTGGAGAGTCGATGGAGTTCGTTGGGATTTCAGCAGTACGAAAAGTAGTTGTAGATGGGTTTCTCGCTCATCCAAAGGCAGCGGATCTTTTGGTGCCAACTGAGCCACTCGGTGAGCTGTTCGGCACAAGGCTCGTATCCTGGCTTGAAGACCAGGGAGTCGTTGTTCGTACGGGCCGAACTGTAACGGGTATTCGGTACGACGATTCACATGAAGTGACAGGAGTTTGGTGTGGCGAGGACGTCATGCCCGCAGATGCGGTTGTTCTCGCTGTCCCGTGGCGAGCAGCTGCACGATTGGTGCCCGATGTTTTGCCCCCTGTCGATGAGTCCTTTATTGGATCACCGATCACGGCTGTCCATCTGTGGTTTGACCGGCAGATATTTGATCTGCCTCACGCTGTACTTGTTGGGCGTGTTTCGCAGTGGGTGTTTCAAGGCGAAGAAGAAGCCATGCAGACAGAAGAAAAAGAATCTTCGAGGAAAGGAGAAGAGATTGGTCATCATTGCCAGGTTGTGATCAGTGCCTCTCGCGGGCTATGCGACGGAAACAGAGAACAATTACTAGAGACAGTAGTGGCTGAGTTGCGAGATATCTTTCCGGAGGCACAAGCGGCCCAGTTGATTCGTTCCCGTGTGGTTACTGATCCCACAGCGGTTCTTTCAGTGCGACCGGGAATTGATACGGTGCGGCCAAAAGCAAAGACCCCGGTCAAAAATCTCTTTCTTGCTGGGGATTGGACGCAGACTGGTTGGCCTTCGACGATGGAGGGCGCCGTGCGCAGCGGCAGGCATGCCGCTGCGATGCTCATTGAATCAATGAATGGAACAGATCGGCCTCTTGTCAACGATCTTCGGAAAAACGCCGTGATCCGCCTGTTGGTCGGTGGCTAATTTGGCTTGACTGGTCTTCGTTGGAAGAGCCACGAGAGATGCTGACTTTGGAGGATCTGCGGGTGAGTTAATGGTGAGGCTTCGACCACCATAAGCGCGTGGAGTGCAAAAGCATTGACATTGAATAGCCTGATAGTGGCCATTATTTTGCTGAAGGTTCGTAGTGGTAGGTGCTTTCTCTTAAAATTCTTGTCTTTTTCATATTAATATAAGTTACCGACCGCCGTGGTTTACCCAGTTGAAAAGTCGCCAGTGATGAAGACAAGTGACCACACACAATGAGTCCCGTTCCATTCGCATATGTTTGCCTTCAGGCAACGTCAATCAAGATATCTGTCACGCTTGCAATCGAGTAAACCAAAAATATGAATAGAAAGTTCACTGAAGCACGTATGAACTGTCTCAAGCCATCTGTTTGTATAGATTCTGTTTTTGAGGGGCAGTCCTTTCAGGATGCATGTCAGGCCGTACGGGCAGCAGGTATACCAGCCATTGAGTTTTGGGGTTGGTGGGATAAGGACCTTGGTGCATTACAGGAAGCACAGCAAGAAAATGAGTTAGCTATCTCAGCCTGCTGCACCAAGTTTATCAGCCTTGTGAATCCAGCTGACCGTTCAGCTTATGTCGATGGAGTGGCCGCATCGATTGAAGTTGCACATAAGCTCGGAACAGACATTCTCATTTCTCAGGTTGGTGATTTGCAAGAAGGTGTGCCGCGGGCAGCACAACATAATTCATTAGTCGAGGGATTACGAGAAGTTGCTCCCCTTCTTGAGCAGGCGAAAATTACCTTGGTCGTTGAGCCACTCAATGAACGAGTCAACCATCCCGGATATTACCTTGTGCGTAGTGACGAGGCCTTTCAGATTATTGACGAAGTAAATAGCGACAATGTTAAAGTTGTTTTCGATATTTATCATCAGCAGATCAGTGAAGGTGATCTACTTGAGAACATTCGGCGGAACATAAATAAAATCGGGCATTTTCACGCCGCCGGAAATCCTGGACGCCATGAACTTCAAAAAGGTGAGATCGCGTACCCCTACGTCTTTGACCAGATTCGAGCGACTGAGTTCACGGGGTATGTTGGGCTCGAGTATTGGCCTGTTGAATCAAACACAATATCGGCGTTACGTGAAGTTGCCGGGTGGCTGCTCTGATTTACGTCAAATCTGTTACCACATGAAGACGCAGTCTTTTTGTTTCGGCTTATCTTGGGATTTTAGAATAAGAAATGTTTATCTGTTCATCCGTTTGAACCGTCTATAAAGCGTTATGAACCGAAGTGAAAATTCATCAAACGGCAAGAGAGACCATGGAGCAACAGAATTACCTAGGGCCTAACCCGTTGTCCGGAAGTAAAGACAGAAACGACTCTTGAGGGCACTTCGTAGACGGAAGATGTGGAATTAGACTCACCGCCAGAGCCCAATAGGCCCGACGAGAACAACCTGCCCAAGAAATACGCCGATCCAGATATATAAAGGTCAACGCAGACGTTGTTTGGAAGTGATAGCAACGTATCCAACTTCGAACTGTGTTTAAAGTAGGCTTTCATAAGTGATTAAAACGTGCCGCACACGTTGCTACGTTTTGACCAGTCGCAAAGGCCTGTTCTAAAGAAATGCAGGTGGCAGTGTATTTCAATATGTAACTATAAACACCGCGAAACACCGCGAATTTGAGTTGAATTCAATGGTTTTTATGAATTTATAATTCAGGTTTCCGTTTCCACACCTCTATTGTTAGGATAATGTTAGATTTCATTTCTTAATTTTTTGGGAGGATTCTGTCATGGTTTTGACGCTTTTTTCTATTCGCAATTCTGGTAGAGCAGACGCTCCTACTGAATGGCGACGAAAAGGATTTACGTTAATCGAATTGTTGGTCGTAATTGCCATCATTGGTGTTCTCGTTGGCCTTTTGCTGCCCGCGGTTCAGCAGGCACGTGAAGCGGCACGGCGGAGCGCGTGCACTAGCCAAGTGAAACAACTTGCTTTGGCGTGTCACACCTACGCCGACTCGCAAAAGGCCTTTCCTGCTGGTCAGGGTGGCACGTATACAAAGTGGGTGTCACCCGGTATCAGTCAGGGCGGTCGGCTTTCATGGATCGCCTCGGTGATGCCATTTATGGAACAGCAATCGATAGCAGACGTTATCGCTGCAAATCCTAATCGAAGTGTTTGGTGGGGTGGTTTCAGATATGGGAGGGCGGGTATTGGTAACCCGACATTCCTTCGCTGTCCTTCCGATACCCAACCAACGGTAAGCGCGGGCCAATATGCTCCAACCAACTACCTTGGGTGTTACGGTGATAGTACCAAGAATTTGCGGCAACGGTATTTCATGAATCAGCCAGCTGGACAAAAATGGAAAGAGGCTTATCGGGGTGCCTTTGGGAACGCTACGTACCCTCTTAACTCTGAGACGACCCCAAAGGCGAATGCTGTGAAATGGGGTGCTGAATTCCAAGAATTTACCGACGGTCTTTCGAATACAGCGATGATCAGTGAGGGTTGTGTTGGTAATGGTCGTCAAAATATTTCAGCAACGAACGAAGACTATCGTACCGCTGAGGCGATAGGTGTTGCTGGGGTGCAAAACAACCCAAGTGCATGCCTGGCAGTACGCGATGGACAAAAATTTGCAGCTGGAACGACGCTTCATTCGATCAAGGGTGGAAATTATGCCGACGGCTATATTTCAAGAACAGGGTTTAACACGGTTTTGCCACCAAATTCACCTTCGTGTGGAGTTGTTCAAAACCCTGTAAATTGGAATCATGGTGTTTTGTCGGCATCTTCGTACCATCCAGGTGGTGTTGTGCTCGCAATGGCAGATGGGGGTACAAGGTTTGTAAATGACAATATTGATGCTGGTAATTCGAGTGCCAATATTGGAAGCACCTCAAAGAATCAATCTCCATACGGTGTTTGGGGGGCTTTGGGATCTAAGGCGGGTGGTGAAGCGATTCGTCAGTAATTTCATTAATGGAGCTTGCCGCGGGCTTCCGGTCTGCGGCAAGCTTTTTGATTAATCATCTTTTTTCGTAGTGGAAGAAAACAATGAACAAGAGAAATCTTTTGTCCTGCTTGACTGTAAGTCTGGTCAGTATTTCTGTTGCAGGGTTCGTGGGCTGTGGTGGACCGAAGTGGCCGCCAACGTACAAGAGCACCGGTACAGTAACCCTTGACGGGTCTCCGGTTGAACGTGCTTCGATCACCTTTTATCCACTCGATGGACAGAAGCCAGCAAATGCAACCACCGACGCAAATGGAGCCTTCCAACTGACCTCTTTCAATGCTGGTGATGGCGCGACTCCGGGGTCATTTGGTGTTGCAATCCAGAAATTTCCTGCCATCGAAATTGAAGCAGTTCCGGGTGGCAAGCCATTTGATGAATCAAACAATACGGACGAAGGTCCTGCACTAGGTTCTGAGAAAGATCCTGTAAGTGAATTGCCTGAGAAATATAGCAATTATGAAAAGTCAGGACTGTCTGCAACTGTCATTACGGACGGTGAGAATGTTTTCAATTTCGAGTTGAAATCAAAGTAGTCTTTCCGGCTTTTGCCCAGTATCGCTGGATGGGTTAGATTTGTTTCAGTTGCTGTGAAAAACTATCGTTTTCCTGTTCTCGTTGTGCTTAGCTCGTTTCATTTATTATGAAAAGAATCGCCGCACTTGTTGTGATGTGGTGCGCAGCCCTTTCCTTTGGGGATGAGCCAAGCCGGGATATTGCGTACGACACAAAGCATGATCGAAATGTGTTGGACTTCTGGCCAGCTGTGGCGACAGACAGAACCGCGCCTGTGTTCGTATGGTTTCATGGTGGAGGTTTTCAGACAGGAGACAAGAGTGATTTTGAAAAAAACAGGGCCGCAATGCTTGAGGCCTATCAGTTAGCAGGCTTTGCGGTTGCGAGTTGTAACTATCCTCTGCTGGGCGAAGATATTGATCATCTCGAGATTGCACGGCATTGTGCGCGAGCCATTCAGTTTGTGCGATCTCAAGCAGAAGACTGGAAGATTGATGCTGGCCGTATTGTGTGTGGAGGAGCCTCCGCCGGAGCAATCATTAGTGAGTACTTGGCCTACCAAGATGATTATGCAGTCCTTGAGAGTGACGATGAAGTTGCTCGTATGAGTTCGCGTCCGAATGTTGTGGTGAGCCTCTGGCAGCCATGGCGAACGAAAGAAATCATTATTCCTCTCATGGATGCTGGGGAGGCCCCTGTTTTCTTATATTCAAACGCACCGCCTAAAGACAAAATTCATCCGCCTTGGGCAGCTAAGGTTGTCTATGAAAAGGCTCAGAAACTTGGTGTTCCTACGTCGATGTATGGTGGTGATCGAAATCAGTTGCCACAAGTTGACGCTGGCACGACATGGCTCGATCTCTCAGTTGACTTCTGCCAGAAGCATCTTGACGGGCCCAGCTCAGGTGAACCTTAGTGAATAGCATGAGCTATGTGCTCAAGGCGATCTGCAAGCGTTCGAGAGCAGGACATGCCCTGCTCCCATAGTCTCCAAAGATCAGTGACGGCTGCTGGCCGCCGAGTAATCGCTGCAAGGACCGCACCGAATCGATGCATCGGTGACTGTGGCTGGCTAAGTCGGCTGACTTCTGGAGGAAGTGTTTCTTCGGAGGTGTCAGATATTGCACGGACCGCAAGGAATTGAACGCCCGCTTCCTGTGCAATGTATGCAACTGCTGCAGATTCCATGTCAACAAGATCGGCATGGGTTTCTTGGCGAAGCCGAGCCTTCTTTTCTTTTGAATTGATAACTGAATTAACAGTGATAAGTGTGGTTTTTGAATCTATGATCTTCCCACTAGGCCACAGGCTCTGACCACTGTGGCCTAATGGGTAGATACATTGCTGGTTGTGGTCGAGAATTCTTTCTGGAACAAGAACGGTACCGTGTTTAAGGTTCGGTGCTAAGGCGCCCGCGAATCCGGCAGAGATCAAAGTGTTGGGTTGGTGGCCGTCAATAATACGCTGTGCGGCACATGAAGCCGCCTCTCGACCGACGCCAGAAATTGTCCAGACAACTGGGTGATCAGATACATGCCCCTCGTAGATGACGGACTTATGCCCTTGGTACTTCGTGGCGTTACCAAGGCGTCGTTCAAAAGTGTGAGCCTCAATGGGAAGAGCGAAAATGATTCCCAGGGTTTGTAACTTCGGCCGTGTGTCATTTTTCATAGCAATCGTTCATCGTCTTGAAACTGAAAGCACCTATAAGAGAAACGTGACTAACACGCATACTGGTTTTGTGTTCTTACATAAGGTCTTAGGAGATCTTTTCCCTGATGTGCTCCAGAAACCAGATAAATTGTTACCGTCGGCTAAGTGTGAGCGAAAACCTAAGGCGACTATTCCCATTCAATGGTGGCTGGTGGCTTTGATGAAATATCATAGACCACCCGGTTAACCCCCCGTACTTCATTGATAATTCTGGTCGACATGCGGCCAAGAACCTCGTAGGGAATATGACTCCAGTCAGCAGTCATGAAGTCTTCAGTTTCAACAGCACGAATTGCTAGAGCATTTTCATAGGTACGGGCGTCACCCATAACTCCGACGCTTTGTACTGGAAGTAGAACAGCAAAAGCCTGTGCGATTTTTCTCATCAATTCAGCGTCTCGTAGTTCTTCAAGGACAATCGCATCAGCTTCACGAAGTGTATCAAGTCGTGGTTTTGTTATTTCGCCAAGGCAGCGAACGGCAAGGCCTGGGCCAGGAAACGGATGACGCCAAACAATATGCTCTGGCAATCCGAGATTGATCCCGAGTTGGCGAACTTCGTCCTTAAATAAATCCCGAAGTGGTTCAATAAGTTCAAACTGAAGATCATCTGGTAGACCACCAACGTTATGGTGAAGTTTGATCGTTGCCGCAGGTCCGTCCGCAGCCGCACCACTCTCAATAACATCAGGGTAGAGAGTTCCCTGCGCGAGGAAACGGGCGTCTTCGATTTTTGATGCTTCGTCGGCAAAGCAGTCAATAAATGTTGCACCAATGCGACGCCGCTTTTCCTGTGGCTCGGTAATGCCTGCGAGAACGTCAAGAAATCGGTCCTCAGCTGAAACAACATGAAGATCTGTCTTGAAGTGGTCGGAAAACTCTTCAATAACTGCAGAGGCCTCATTCTTTCGGAGAAGACCATTGTCAACAAGAATGCAGGAAAGTTTATCACCGATTGCTTTGCTAATGAGCGCTGCCACAACCGCTGAATCAACGCCACCAGAAAGGCCGCAGATGACGCGATCAGAACCAACTTGGTGTCTGATCGACTCAATTGCAAGTTCTGCAAAATCTTCCAGACGCCATGTTCCGGAGCAACCACATTCGTGATGGAGGAAGTTGCCGAGAATCTCACTGCCTGCGGGTGTGTGTGTCACTTCGGGGTGAAATTGCAAGCCAAAGAACGGAAGAGTCTTATGGCGAACGGCAGCCAGAGGGCATGTTACAGTTTTGGCTAATGGAGTAAAGTCATCTGAAACCGTGGTTACCTGATCACCGTGGCTCATCCAGACATCGGTGCTCGCCGGAACCCCCGAAAAAAGTGAACTGTCTGAAATAATGTCACAGTTGGATCGACCGTATTCTCTTGCTTCAGCACGGCCCACCGTGCCACCAAGTGCTTCACACCCAGCCTGCATGCCGTAACAAATACCAAGAACCGGAACACCTAGAGAGAATAGTTCGGGGTCACAGCGTGGAGCATTGTCTTCATAAATACTTGCTGGTCCACCAGAGAGAATAATGCCTTTCGGTGAGATTTCGGTAAGGCGTTTTGCCGTAATATCATGACGGACAATCTCGCAGTACACGTGTTGTTCACGAACTCGCCGAGCAATGAGTTGGGCATATTGCGATCCAAAATCTAAAACCACCACCCGCTCGGCATTGACAGCCTGAAACGCTTTGTGATCTGTGGCAGTGGTTTCCGGTAGTGAACTAGTCATGAGTACCTGGTCATTCCCTCGAAGACTTTTTTTGAAAGCCCGTCAGTATACTCCCCCTGCCCCATGAAAACATGCCATTGTGTGAGTTTCTGGGCGTGAACTGCTAAATTAAGGGGAAGAGGCCTACCTGTCGAGTCACGATGGGATGCCGGTCGGCCTGATACTGGAGAATCTGTATGTTTGCCCTGCTTACGAATGATGACGGAATCTACGCCCCAGGGCTGGCGGCTCTTGAAGAGGCAGTTAAAAATGAGTATCAGACTCTCGTCGTAGCACCATCAACGGAGCAAAGTGGTGTTGGTCACGGTATTACGTTCCTTTCACCGCTGACGGCAAAAGAAGTCTTTCGAGGTGACAAGCAGCGGGGATGGGCGGTTGACGGCAGCCCTGCTGATGCCGTGAAGCTCGGTGTTTCTGAAATCTGTCCTCAACGACCAGATATCATTATCAGCGGTATGAATGCTGGCTTGAATGCCGGTATTAACGTTCTCTATTCGGGGACGGTGGCGGCGGCTATTGAAGGTGCATTTTTCGGAATTACCAGCATTGCGGTGTCTCTGGAATGGGATGATCAGATGAACTTCGACAAGGCAGCACAGCTTGCAAGTGGACTTGTCAAACAATTGCTCTCACTCCATCCGCCTGCTGGTAGTCTCTTTAATATCAATATCCCAACGGCGGCCCTCGTTGGAAGACCTGATGTACGAGTGGTTCCCATGAGCGTTGCCCGTTACGGAGAGGCATTTGAGCGCCGTGTTGATCCACGTGGTAGAAATTATTACTGGGCAAGTAACGATCCACCACCACCACCATCAGCCCAAGACAGTGATGTGACAGCACTTGCTGAGGGCGTGATTACGATTACTCCACTGGAGTATGATCTTACAAATAAGACACGGCTTGATGAACTAAGAAAAGTCGACTTCTTGCCATTTCGCGAGTCCTGACAGGACTCGTTGAAATCATTGTGACTAGTGGTTTGAGACGTATAGTGAAATTCTCTGATTCAAAGAGATGATCGCGAGTTCTCCGTCTTGATCATTTCGATGTCGAATCGAATTCGCTCAGGAGGATCAGATATTCCACGCTGGATAAGCGTATGTGGGGTGACACTTATTCTGTCGGATCGGTCGCCGCAGCTGTCTTTTCTTCGAATGGGCCTACTTTATATGCTTTCAATACTTCGATTGTGATAACAGTCAGTACGAACGTAATAAAGAGTCCAATACCAATCCAGAACCAAGCTCGCAGGGAGAGTCGCAGAAAAGTTGTCCCCCACCATTCGTCGACAGAAATATCATCAGCAAGTCCCTGTTGAGCCGAAGGTCCAGAGCCCGGGCTGACGCCACCTGTCATGGCAAGGAAATCATCGTCATCGTCATTTCCTGATGCCCCACCAGATGATGTTGCCGGTGAATGACTCCCTGCTCCATCAAAGAGAAAGTCATCTTCGTCATCTTCATCGTCTTCGTCTGCACCTGTACCGTCAAGGAAGTTATCTTCATCATCCGGACGTTCAAAATCCTCTGCTGAATCGGGGGTCTGTGTGCCCGGTGACCGGCGAAGGTTTCCTGAGCTTCCAAGGCTTGATGGCTGTTTTTTCTTCGCAGGCTGCCGCCGCAGTCCAGCGATACTTGAAGAATGGGAGGTAGGAAGTGATCCACTACTGCCTTCAGGGCTTTCTGTGGTTTGACGACGTAATCCGGCTGGTTGGGGTCGGTCTTGCTGATGTTGGTTGAGCCACGCATCGAGTTGCTCGGCGACCTCGCCGGCGGTTTGTGGCCGAGCGTCAGGATGTTTTTCCATCATCCTGAAATATAGATCAATAAGCGCGGAATCGAGGTTTTCTGGTGCCTTTTCAAGCTCATCAAGAGGGTTTGGTGCTGGTTCGTTCCAATGCGCCTTAATTCGTTCAATGACACTTCCTCGAGCGAACGGTGCTCTGCCGACAATGAGGTAGTAGAGTGTGCAACCAAGCGCATAAATATCTGAACGTGGGTCAGCGGAGTGACTGTTTTTTGATTGCTCAGGTGCAAGATAGTCGGCCGTGCCCAAAACCTTTTCGTCGTGTGCCTTTGTGAGGCCGCCCTCTTCGTCATCATCTCCGTCAAGCGCAAGGCCTAGATCGAGAATTTTGACCGTTCCCTTGGTATCTAACATCAAATTAGCAGGCTTCACGTCACGGTGTACAAGGCCTTCTTTGTGTGCGTATTCAAGACCACACGCTGCTTGGCGAATGTATTCAACAGCATCTCGAACAGGGAGAGGCCCAGTACGCTTGACCTTCTGGTGAAGGTCTTCGCCTTCAATATAGTCCAGTACGATGTACCAGAGATCTCCATGATGATCGAAGTTTGTAGCTCCGGCAATATTATCATGACGGAGTCTGAAAGAGGCTTTCGCTTCTCTTTGGAATCGTTCAAGGTATGACTTCTCACCGACTCTTTTTACGGGTAGGACCTTGATGGCTACGGGGAGATGCATGCTTGTGTGTTCGGCGAGATACACACTACTCATGCCGCCTTTGCCTAATTCATTGAGCAATTTGTAGCGTTCGAGAAAAAAGCCCTTGTGTTTTCCTTTGAGAAGTTGTTTCAGGTGCCAAGTCGTAATAAGTTTTGCATTAAGAAATGCGTTTGTAACCTCGTCGCTTAAAGGTGAGTCGAGATTATCGAAGGAGGTAACCACCTCATCAATTTTCGACGCTTCTGCGAGACCACTTTTTCGCAAAAGTTCGACAAAAGTTTTGATAGTAGAGACCGACTGGCTCATTGGTTGCCGTATAATTGTGGATGAACGCCTTCAGTAAAAACAACCAGAATCTATCATATCATCACTTAGAAATCGTAGTGCGAGATCATTAAAGCAGTAATTTTGAGGGTGTGTCTTGGTATGAAGGCTGTCACGATGAACTATGTCGCACTGTTTAGCCGAGAAGGCTGCCACCTTTGCGAGCAGGCAGAAGATCTAGTTGCCGTGTATTTTCCGGGGTGCCCGGTTTTAGATGTTGATGCGGATCAACTGCAAAGGGGGCTGTATGGAATGCGTGTTCCTGTCCTTGTCGTAGGCGGTGAGGTTGTTCTCGAAGGATACTTTGAGGAGACAGATGTGGCTAAGCTGGCGATGTCGGTTAAATCCCTAGACGAATTCCACGGCAATTCAGGTCACGAATAAGTTGATCAGCAGAGGTGAACTGTTCTGCATCCCACCCGGCGTCTTGAGCAGCATTTACATTCACGATGAGGTCATCACAGAAAAATATTCGATCGGCAGGTGAGTTTGCTACCTGTTGAGCGTGTTTATAAATTTCTTTTGCAGGTTTCGCAACAGAGACTTCGTGGCTGACTACGAGGATAGAAAAGGCGTGTGGCAGGAGTGAGTAACCGAAATTGCATAAATGGTCCCAATGTGGCTGACAGCTATTTGATAATAGACCAAGTCGAAGTCCGCTGCGTTGTATAGCTGTAACGACCGGCAGCATTTCAAAGTTCAGTTCAAATATATCACCCGCTGCTCTGCTGAGTGCCTCCAGCGATACAGTTGAAGAAAACCGATCGCAAAAGATGCTGTGCAGTTCCTGCCAGGAAAGCTCACCATTTTCAAGCCGTGACTGAATGTCTTCGGTGGTGTAAAACTCTTTAATACGGGAGAAAGAATGTCCTGTTGTTTCGGCCATCTGGTGAAATCCCTGATCGTAGTCGAACGACACCAAAACATTGCCAACATCGAAAAAGATGAACTGTGGTGGGGGCTGCATTGGGGAGGCTTTTCTCCTTCACTGAGAGAATCTATTCTTCGCACATCTGTATTTCTGGAGACCATAGATGACCACGCTTAATCGTTATAGTGCAAGAATTACTCAACCCCGTGCTCAGGGCGCCTCACAGGCCATGTTGTTGGGCACCGGCCTGACTCCTGAAGATTTAAACAAGCCGCAGGTAGGCATAGCGAGCATGTGGTACGAAGGAAATACGTGCAATATGCACCTTGATGCACTCGCAGCCGCGGTGCGAGATGGTGTTGTTGAAAACGGTCTGGTTGGAATGCGGTTTAACACCATTGGAGTGAGTGATGGAATTTCGATGGGAACCGACGGAATGAGTTTCTCATTACCATCTCGAGACATCATTGCTGACTCAATTGAAACTGTAATGCAGGCCCAATGGTATGACGGACTAGTGGCAATTCCTGGCTGCGACAAAAACATGCCCGGGTGCTTGATTGCTATGGGCCGCCTAAACCGCCCTGCCCTAATGGTGTATGGCGGCACGATTAAACCAGGGCATCTTGATGATGGAACGTCGCTCGATATTGTTTCGGCGTTCCAGTGTTACGGAGAGTATGTCGCCGGCCGTATTGATGACAATCGGCGCTCGGATATCGTGCAACGCGCATGCCCGGGTGCGGGTGCATGTGGCGGGATGTATACAGCAAATACGATGGCAACAGCCATTGAAGCGATGGGAATGGCACTCCCTGATACGGCATCCATACCGGCCGAAGACAGCGCGAAACTAGCCGAGTGTCGCCGCGCTGGGGCAGCACTGCTTCATTTGCTGGAACGTGATATCAAGCCTCGGGATATCATGACTCGGAAAGCGTTTGAGAATGCTATGGTCGTTATCATGGCTCTCGGTGGTTCGACGAATGCTGTTCTCCACCTGATTGCGATGGCTCGAAGCGTTGGTGTGCCACTTGAGCCGTCTGACTTTCAGGCTGTCTCGAGTCGTATTCCCTACCTCGCTGATCTGAAGCCAAGTGGTAAGTTCGTCCAAGAGGATCTGCACTCGATTGGTGGCACGAGTGGACTCATGAGATATTTGCTTGACAAGGGCCTTCTTGAAGGAGATTGCCTTACGGTGACAGGAAAAACCCTCGCAGAAAATCTCTCCAGTAGCAAAGGCCTGGCTGAGGGCCAGAAAATAATTCAACCAGTTGAAAATCCGATCAAGCCAACTGGTCACATAACAATTCTTACTGGCAATCTTGCCCCTGGTACTGCTGTTGCAAAAATCACTGGGAAAGAAGGTTCACGTTTCTCTGGCCCAGCGAGGGTCTTCGATAGTGAGGAAGATATGCTGGCGGCTTTGGAAAGCGGTGGTATTCACCGTGGCGACGTCGTCATCATTCGCTACGAAGGTCCAAAAGGAGGTCCGGGAATGCCAGAGATGTTAACGCCTACATCGGCGTTAATGGGTGCCGGGTTGGGTGCTGATGTAGCACTTATTACCGATGGCAGATTTTCTGGTGGATCCCACGGATTTATCGTTGGACATGTTGTGCCTGAAGCATTTGACGGCGGGCCGATTGCACTTGTTCAGGACGGTGATGTCATCACGATGGACGCTGAGAAGGCGACCATTGATGTCGATGTGAGTGACGACGAACTTGCTGGGCGAAAGAGTTGCTGGGAAAAGCCAGAACCAAAATGTAATCGTGGAATCCTGGCAAAATATATTCGGTGTGTTGCGCCAGCGTCACAGGGGTGTGTTACCGACGAATAGTTGTTTTTAGTTGGCAGGAAGCATTGGCATCGCCGAATACTGTGGCACGGATGCGACGCCAAGTCGTTTGAGAATTTTATCAAGCATTCGCCGTTCGAGCAGTCCGTCACGTCCAAGCGGAATCCATCCATCAGTTCGTGTAGGTGTCGCAACAGGTCTAGGTTGATCACCGACACGCTGGCCGAGTACGGGAAGCGGTGTGCCATATCGGTAGAGCGAATCATCGTTTCGAAATGTCGCACCACCGGCAGTGGCATGCATCGGCCTGAGCAGATTCTCTAGTTCCTTCTGTACGGACACCTCAACCCTCCAACCACCAGGGTCAGGAATAAGACGGATTGAAGCAATTCGACGAATGGATTGAAGAGTGCTCTCGAGTCTCTCTTGGAAGCCAACCGAATCACCTCGCCAGGGCTCAAGAAGAGTGGCTCCAGTTTGAGGAAAGGTTGTTATTCGACCTTCTGTTGGAATTCCTTGGGCAAACACGACTCGTTGCTCACTCTGTATTTTAAAAAAGTCATCAGTAACATTCACGAGTTGGCACCAGACGACCTCAGCGTCGAGCGGAGGAATCAGGACAGAATTCCCCGGCATAGCAATGGGGCTCCGGTACACAGGGCCGGAAGAGTCAATAACCGTGCCGGTGGGAAGAGGACTTGCCGGATCGTATGGCACTTGCGGTGGATTAAATTGTACCGGCGGAGGCAAAACCTGCTGTGCAAATACCGTTGAAGTCCAGCTACACGTCAGTGAAAGAAGGAACGTGATAGCAAGGCGAAGTCGTGCAGACATGAAGCACCTCAGGAGCAACCCAAACATTGTCATAAGACTGGGTAAGACTCGTCGAATGGGGCTCCTGACTCAAGGCCAGTTTTCGGCGGAATACACGGCTTGTTTCACTAGGAGTTACGGTTTTCGGGCTGGCTCTGAGTAGATGCGGCTGACCGGGTGGGTAGGCGATTCTGTTTTGGGGGAGAGGACCAGTTTCCGTTAGAGGTTGGCATGGAGGTGGGAGACGAGGTCTTCAAATTGAGTCATATAGTGATTTGTTGAGGTATGCATGTGGTCACCCTGTGAAATGACTCGTAAGTTTTTCTTCTGCCGAACTCCTTGTTCACGAAGTATTTGCTCAAACGTGTGCATAGCCGGTCCGTAGGCAATGAGTAACTTGTGCTCATCAAGTTGTACTTCAAAAGGCTCCTCGGAATGAAGAACAGCGATACTTGTACAGCCATCGTTGAGAAGTAAATCCTCAAAATTCCAGAGTTGGCTTTCAAGAAGGATTCGTTCGATACCCTCACGCCGATATTCTTTCGGGTTGTTCTTATGTTCGTGAGATGATTCAAGCACAACATCACACGTATCGCCAAGGGATTCAATGAGTTGGAGGAACGTGTCAAAGAGCCGTTCACTTGATACTGCGGCAACGACTGCCGGTAAATTTTCTCCTGTTACCGCGTCGTTGTACGCGTCATGACGATAACCCGCCTCTGGTATTATGCCGAGTTGCCATGCGGGTCGTATCGCTTCAGTGAGTGTAAAGTGACCGTATCGGCGTCTGGCAAGGTGGGCCTCGAAGGTTGTTTTATCAGGTCTCGCAATGGGGTTTGCGATGTCCTCTTTGGCTGTATTGTTGTTGGAAACGTGTTGTTCGTATTGCATGGTGGAGAGGGACGAAGGATGTCTTTCGTGCGGTTGGAACGGAGAGGATTATGTGAGATCCGCGTGCCGTGTATGATGGGAAGAGAGAGATAACAAAGGTCACTTAAACGTAGGTCATGGTTTTCACCGGCGCCGTTTCTCGGTACGTTAGTGCCCCTTGAATAGCGTCCTGATGCTTGGCCGTTGCCTTTTTTCCGGTTTTGCCCGCATAATCCGAACTTCCCGAAGCGGGTGAGTGGGCAGGATCATGCAGAACCTGACGGAAGTGACTCAACTGGTTCAGCGTCTTAAGCGGTGGACTCCGCGGCGTTTGAGCAGCGGTGTTTCCATAGAGAGAGATATTTCAAATTCATCGGAGGCAGGAGATCAAAATGGAAGGGAAAATCGTCCAAGCTGGGATTACTTTTGATGACGTGCTGCTTATTCCGAGATTTTCAACGGTTGTTCCGTCGGAGGTCGATGTCAGTACCCGGTTGACTCGATCGATTAGGCTGAACCTTCCTCTTGTGAGTTCGCCAATGGACACTGTGACTGAGAGTGCGATGGCTATCTCGTTGGCCCAGGAAGGAGGACTGGGAGTCATTCACAAGAATCTTTCGATCGAAGGCCAGTCAGATGAAGTCGATAAGGTCAAGAGAACGGCAAATGGAATCATTGCTGACCCTGTAACACTGCCGCCGACAGCCACAGTATCGCGTGCACGAGAAGTTATGGCTCAGTCGAATATCTCTGGGGTGCCAATTACAACTGAGGGCGAAAAACTCGTTGGTATAATTACGAAACGTGATTTGCGATTTCTCGAACGTGGAGACACCCCCATCGCTGAAATCATGACTCAAACTGGGCTGGTCACGGCGACTGGCACGGTAACGCTTGATGAGGCAGAAAAAGTCCTTATGGCAAATAAGGTCGAAAAATTACTACTGGTAGATAAAAAGGGTGAGCTCACCGGACTCATTACTATCAAAGATATCGACATGCTCAAGCGATTTCCGAATGCGTGTAAAGATAATCAGGGACGCTTACGGGTCGGAGCCGCCGTTGGTGTATTCGATTTTGAAAGGGCTGAGAGCCTTATTTCCAAGGGCGTTGATGTGCTTGTTGTGGACTCGGCACATGGGCACTCGAGCAATGTGATGGAGACAGTCCAGGAAATTAAAAAGCAATGGGAAATCCAGGTGATTGCGGGGAATGTGGCAACACGGGAAGGTTGTCGTGATCTTTTGAAATCTGGTGCAGATGGGATCAAAGTTGGGATCGGTCCCGGGTCGATCTGTACTACACGGGTGATTTCCGGTGTTGGTGTTCCACAGATCTCAGCGGTCTGGGAAGCAGCACAGGAAGTTGCCGGTACGGATGTTCCAATCATCGCTGATGGAGGTATTCGCTACTCGGGAGATATTACAAAAGCGATCGCGGCTGGAGCCAACTGTGTCATGGTTGGTGGGTTACTGGCAGGTGTCGCGGAAAGCCCAGGTGAGACCGTACTTTTTCACGGCCGAACCTTTAAGGCGTACCGCGGGATGGGATCGTTGGGAGCAATGGTGCAGGGTTCGAGTGAGCGGTATCGGCAGCAGCAGGATGGTCGGAATTCGG
>WLWF01000989.1_pt1 | contig 25517 bp, 37 predicted proteins | sample 6718331 | NCBI WGS metagenome assembly WLWF01 (sample SAMN12718692, study PRJNA515312) | sponge metagenome | isolation source: marine sponge | host: Mycale hentscheli | place: New Zealand: South Island, Marlborough, Capsize Point | collected 2003-05-01
ATGGTGACAGAGTTCTTGTTATTGCAGAAAATGTTAAGACTGGTAGCTTGCTAGCAGATAATGTTCTTAGGTTCCCAACATGGGGAAGCGGTGTTCAAGTATTTAATCAAACTTCTTGGAATCAAGCAAGTATAGGTAGTGGTTGGACTGGTGCAATTGATAATGGATATCAGACTTCAACTCTTTTATATGGAGAAAAGCTTAAGATTAGAGGTGAGATGTATGATACTCCTGGTTCTTCAGATAAACAAATGAATTGGGATGCATGTTGCAAAATATATTCAGATAATCAGTGCCCTGTTGCAAGCCCTTTAAGCTTTACTATTAATGAAGATGAAGGACTAGCAAATACTGTAAACGTTTCAGATGATGGATATGGTGGTTATGGTTTAACATATAGTGTTGTTTCAGCCCCAAGTAATACTTCAGCTTTCAACTTAAATACTAGCACAGGTGCATTTACATTAACACCAAATGCTAACTTCTTTGGTACAATTACATTTACTTACAAAGCAACTGATGGATATTGTGAAAGTAACGTAGCTACAGTAACTGTAACAGTTAATGCTATTGATGATGCTCCAGAATGGACATCTACTGATCCTGTAACTGCTAATACATATCCTACCCTAACAGGTGGTGATACATGGACATACAACTGGACAGTTGCAGACGCAGATACACCTTGTGGTAATTTAACATTCCCATCTCAGACTATCCCAAGCTGGTTAACCTTTACTAATAATGGTAACTGTACTGGTACATTAACAGGAACTTTACCAGCAACAGGTGGTAATTTCCCAGTTCAATTGAATGTTAGTGATGGAACAAGTACTGCATCACAATCCTTTACAATTGGTGGTTTAGCTGTAACAAAAGATACATATTTTGTATTTTGGAGTGATACTTCTGGATCTATGGGTACTACTATTCAAGTAATGTCACAAATGGTAAGTGCTGCAGAAGTAAAAGTCTTCCTTGGCCCAACAGGTCAAAGTGGAACAAGTATCAACCTTAATCCTTCTAATGTTAATGTTGAATATAAAAAAATAAATACTAGTTCTGGTAAAGCATCAAGTGCATTTTTATGTATTACTAATGGTATGGAAGTAAGTGGTACTGGTGTACCAGCTGGAACTACTGTAGTAAGTGGAGCTGGTACTGCTAACGTTGTACTTAGCAATAGTATTACAGCATCTACTAATCAAGTTATTACATTTAATTCAACTCAAGCACAAAAAGATACAGACTATGCTGACTCAACTAATTTAAGAAACTTATTACAAGATTTCTATGCAACAGGTGGTACTAAAGGAAGTGGTAATACAGATACAGCTACAAATGGTCAAGATATGTATGACTCTCATATATATTGGGGTCACCAGGTAGAAGAAAGGCAAATACAATATCTTTCAAACGCTGGTGAAGGATTTACAATAGGTTCTTCTGGTTATTTCCCAGATGCAGAAAATGTTGTTATACTAGGATTTGCTGATGAATCTAGTAATTATAATATTGATAATACTGGTGCGGGCAGTTGGGCAGACCGTCAAAATACTGTAATTGCTGATGTTGTTAGTGACATACAAGATGTTCAGAGCTATATAACTAGTATAGAGAGTGCTGCTGGAAATAATAGTATATACAGAGCTATATTCTATAATGTTCAAGAAAGTGGAGGTAACGGTGCAAACTTAGAACCTATATTAGGAGAAACAGGTTTGTGTGCTACAGGCGGTAGAGCTGTAAATGGATTTACATATACTCCTGATGCAACAGCTTACAATATAAATACTCAGACATTGTATCCTCAGTCAAGTGGTGCTCCAACTAGAATTGCGTATAGAAATAATATGGCTAATGGTTCAACTGCAACTTTCTACTATAATCAAGTTAGAGCCGGTCTTAATAGTATAGGATTTAGTTTGTAAAAAAGTGAATTGTCCAAGCTATAAGTCCATTTAGTTGTAGTGCAACAAGATTCCACTGTCTTCTAGTGGTTACTTGTATTAGTACAAGGACAAATCCTATTATAAATAAAATAGGTTCTACAGTCCATTGACCTGCCATTAGAAAACCTGCACCCATATATCCAGCACGGCTAGCTAGTCTTTCTATAGGTGTTAGTCTTCTATCACGGACCATCATCCTTAGAAGATCACGCCACCATCTGTATTCACATCTACGGCATGTCTTCTTTTTATCAGTTTTATAGAACCATTCTGGTCTATTACGGTTGCATACGTTACACTTTTTCATTGTTTTTTAGATAACGATACAAACTTATATACTTGATAGTTCATCAGACGTTTATTAGTCACGGTATCATACCATGCATCATCTTTTTTTATTACGGTGTTGCCTGTTTCATGGCTTTTATATACATTATTTTTCATTTTCTAGTTCTTTTTGTAAGCATGCTAATGCACGCCATGCTACTTTTGCAGTATGACGAATCCCATCATCATCTACAGTACCAGCATCAATAAGATGTCTAGCGAGAGCATCATAGTCATCAGTTGATTTACTACGATCCCAGTGTAATGGTTTATCAGGGTGGTGTTGCTTATTACCAGCTAACGATACCCTTGCTATTTCCATAATAGCATCAGGAAAATATTTAAGTACACCAGTAAATACTGGCCTTTCTTTTCTTTCTTTGGCATTCATGCGTTATTCTTTTATAGGGTGGATATATAAGAGAGTGGGCCCAAGAATGCAAAAACTTGGACCCATATTGGTTTTTCTCTCTGTTTAATAATCAAGGTCATTCTTACTACATATGTAAAAACAAACTATGGCTAATACTATTACAATATATATTCCCACTATCTACCCATGTAAACATCTTGTAATAGTCTATTGTAGTTGATTTCAGTATCAACTTCTACTGGCTCAAATGTTTCTACTTCTACATCAATACCGTGCTCTGTATCAGAGTTAGTAATGCCTAAATCTTCATTATCAAAGTTTAGGATCCATTCTTCATATGGCTTTATAGTAGAAAGATTGAGAACTTCAGCTGTTATAAAATCATGAAAGTTTTTTTGATCTACCATCCAATCTCTTGGGTGAGCTTTTTTTAATGCATGTGTAACATGATTGTAATAAGCCCAGGCAGTTCCTGTCCCTCCTTTATATTTAAAAGAAGGTTTATCTATTTCTTTCTTGATGCAGGTTACTTGTTGTGAGTCAAGCAAATCTTCATCTATAAACAACCTTCCTGTCAACTCTGACATTTGTGTAGTAGATAAATCAATCTGCTTCATTGTTTCCTTATCACTAATTAACCTTTTGTAATACTTCTCAGCATTTTTAATCTGACTAGATATATGATTTCTTACATCAGTATCCGCAGCTCCAGTATGTTTTCTTTTATAGTGGTACATGTCTCCTGCACACATACCATTACTACATACTTTTACATATGCTCCAATTGTACAATTAAACATTGTACTCTTATCATATGAATTCACCCAGGTAAACATCATACCCAACTCTTTTTCATCATTAATCTGTTGATCTGTTGATGTAGGTTGAATATAATATACTCCCTGTGCAACATTAGCATTCATATTAGTTCTATAATTTTCTTCTAGAACTTTGAATCCACTATTCTTAAGTAGGTCTAATGTATTGTCTATCACTGTTTTATGTGATATTACTGTATAACTCTTACCGTGATTTGGTAAGGGTGCATTTTCCAGATATGCTCTGGTTGTATTTATTGGTTTTTTATATCCCATATCTTAAACTTTTAAAGTGTAAATATAATAAAAAATACTGACTCACCAAAATTAAAATATATATCTAATAGTATTTAATGGAAAAAATTCTTTGTATATGTCTTTGAATTCATTTAGGAGTCTGGTTTTATGCTCTAAAGGATAACGCATAACACCTGATGCATTTTTTATCTCAGAAGACCTTCTCATTAGTTCTTTTGCAAGCTCTGATGCTCTGGCCATCTGTTGTTTATGATTTGTGAGTGCTATCACCTCACATTTATTTACCCCGGCTATCTCTTTTACCTTACTAAACAGTTCATAATACAGCTCTTTCCAATGAAAATGGAAAACAAGCGGGCTATAATTTATATGAACTTGCCACCCTAAATCTTTGAGACGGTTTACATCTTCAATACGGCTCAATATATTTTGCATTTTGGGCTCAAGTATATTTGAATACTTTTGAGGCATAAGGCTTACACGTACTCTTGGTGGTTTATTAAAATGATTTACATCTAATTTTAGTAATCCTGGATACTTAGTAGCCATAGTACTGTTAAGACGGGGATGATTATCATATCTTTTTAGATAATCAATAAGTGGTTCTGGCATATGCTTTTGCATCAGAACTAAATCTGAGTTACATGCAACATCTACCATAGTATATATAGGGTCTTGTTGATCTGGTTCTTTATAAAAAGTTTTTTCCCATTCAACTACAGACTGAAAAATTTGATCAACATTCTTATTTACAAAAACTCTACGTCCATTATAACGAGACATATAACAATAAGTATCTACACAGCCACCAAAACATCCGTAGATTACATTTGGAGCTATGCAGTTTGCACTATTGTTATTGGGTTTTGTAATTAAGGTTTTAGTATTCTGTACCTTAATCATTTATTATAGGTTTATTTATCACATATGCAGCCTCAGTGCCTGCTATTATCTCTACTTCGTTTACTGTAATATCTTTTACATCTACTTCATAGAGAGAATACTGTGTGGTAATCTCATCTCCAGACTTAACATCTTTAATTAATTGAATATGCAGAATTCCACAATCTATATCTCTTGATTCTTTACAACCAATGAGTTTTGCATTAGGCTCTTTACTATGATTAATAAAACCACCCAATGGAGTTCTAACGTAACGGTTTTCAAATCTTTGGTCATATACATGGGTTACACCTAAATCTGTTCCAGAAGCAATATCTTCTGTAGCAAATAGGCCTAACCCATCTATAACTGATTGTCTAACCGTAACTGAAGGTGGTAACGGTCTATACATTAAAATAATTTTAATTGATTACTACTAACTGCAAGAATAATATTTATCTCCTTTTCTATAGCAGATAAATAATAGGCTTTATTAATGTCATATGTTTCCCATTTAGGAGCTATATCCATTTTATTATATACAGTTTGTAACCATTTACCAGATTCTAACTGTATCTCACGCCCATCATTCTTGTTTACTTTGATAATCTTTACACCTGCATTAGATATATAGTATCTATTTATCTTTTGAAGACGCTCTTCTGTGTAGTTACCTGATTCTACAAATTTAGCTACTTGTTGCCAATCACCCTTTGATTTACCACCTATACAATAATCAAGTATATTTTTATTCTTATCCAGATAATCTTCTGGTAGAATGTTATTTACAAAATATTGATAGATAGCTTTTTTAATAACAAGCTTTGATTTGTTTTTGTGTAACTGAAGATTATGAAAATCAAAACGGCCCTTGAGTTTTACGGGTGCAAATGAAAATTTATCATTGTCCACTTTATAAATATAATGTGGTTGTGATTGCTTTAATTCTCTCCACGTGGTTATATCAACATCTTTATAGTTATTTACACCAATATAGTTGTTGACATCCGCAAGGACCAGTTTTTGATATTCATCATGTTCAAGCTGGAGATTAGTAATATCTTCCCACTCTTCACATATTTTCATATAATCATCATAGTATTGTCTTGGTATCATTGTCTCAATACCATCTGTATTATGTAATAATGCTACAGCATCAGGTATTCTTTCCATAATTTGCTCATAGAGCATCATCAAAGTAAGTTGACCGTTTACTGTAATCTTCATACATAACTCTGGATCATAAAAGAAACTATTCTCATCATTACTAAGACCAAAAGTAGAATTAAGTATAATCTTGTATACATAATTCATTGGATTGCTCTTAGGGATCTTTTTTCTTTCATTAAAGAACCATTCATACTGATCACAAAACTCCTGTTTAGGAAAGTGACCGGGTGAAAATTTATTTCTAATAGCTAGATTAGGATAGAAACTAGTAACATCTGATGATATAATAACCATATCATCATTGCTTTCATATACACCTTTGTCTCTAGCACCATGAACACCACCAAGGCCAAAGTCAGTCTTAACATTTTTATATGTTACACTGTATCTAAAACTACCTTTTAATTTACTAGGATCTATCTCTAACGAGTTAAACCTATCTAGTAGTGTTTGGAATTCCGGTGAAGTAAAATTTACATATGGTAGGATTATATCCTTCATAGCTATAGTATCCCTAAAAGTTCTCATCTTTCTGATTTCACTTTTATGAACGTTAAGCTTTTTAGATAGATAATATCCAAATAACTCTTTACTGATCCGTGGTTCTGAAGCACTAAATAAATTAATGCCATATTCTTTAGTAAGTTCTTTTCTTAATTGTATCTGTGATTTAGATCTATTAAAGATTTCTTTTGTTGACTCAACGTCATTAACACAATACTCTATAATAGTATCTAACTCTTCTTGTTTAGTAATTTCTGTATCATGATGAATAGGCATATCTAAAATGTTTTGCCAGTCCATACTATACTGTATCCACTTAAGACTAGAACGTTTAGCAGGATTATCCCAATGATGCATCTTGAATATATCAATCTGACCTATACTGAGTTTCCATAGTGGATAGTCTGACCATTCTTTGTTATTTGCTTTATGTATACATCTCTGTGCATACCTAAAAATAGTTCTAGCAATCTGATCAGCTGAGTAATCCTCCCATTGAGAGTGATTTTCTATAATATATTGAGTGACCTGTGAATCAAAGGCCAATCCATTGTAAGAGATATGCCATTGTTTATCATTAACATTCTCTCTAAGAAATTCTATGAAGCTATCAAAATCATTCTGTAGCTCATGTACAACAAAAACTTTTTTCTCATTTGTCTTATAATGTACAAAGACGCCAACAAAACAATTGGATAGTGTTTCATAGTCCATTACCCAGTGTTTCATTCTTTTACATTTTTAGTTTACACAAAAAAAAAAGGCACGCAGTGTGCATGCCTTTTTGACCAGTACCAATAGAGATGTTGGACGGATATAGGAAATCCTATTGACCTGGCATAATTATAGGTGATGTTTTAGTTTCAGCAACATCAACCACGTACTGTTTCCAATCAAACTGTCCCGCATTCACTGCAAACATATTAATGAAAAGATCTATATCATCTTTTTCAGCAATATAAAATTCTGAGAATGTTTCAACTTGAGCTCTTTGCTCTTTAACAGTTTTCCCGGTTTGTTTATTAGGAACTTTAAGCCTCATAGGTTGTCCGTTGTCATCTAACCTGGGCATCATATGAAAAGATTTTTTCATAACTTTACTAATAACAGCTAGTATCCCTGATGATGGGTCATACATAGCTTCAACATAAGGTGAGTCTAAACTCACTGGTATAAGTGTAAAAGATTTAGCATTTCTGAAGCTAGAATGAACTAGCAACATATTCTGTCCAATTTGTGCCATATAATTATTGATTTATTTTTCCAAAGATATGGAATCATTTTTTAATAATTGATAAATTATTGAATTATTATCAACTAATGTTTCTTTAACTAGGTCAGGTGGACTACAAACTTCATATACTTCTTCAAGTAATTCCTTTTTTACACCAAGAAAATCTGCATAGTTTTCATGCACATCTGGCGGAGATAAAAATCCTTGTATATAGTCTGCAATCTTCCCTTTGTCACCAAAGAAGTCTATTATGTGGATCTTACTATCTAAACTAAACTTTGAGTATTTGCCTTGTACAAAAGCATTATAATCATGTTTATATTGTGTAAAATCAAATATGACTAAGTGTCTACCATCATCTAGCTCTACGGAGCCTTCATACAACGGATGTCTTTCTAAAGTTTTATGACTAAAAAGTTTAAACTTATTTACATTATTGTATTTATATTCACACAGAAATCTAGTACTTTCAAAAGGATACATATTCTCCCAAGCTACATAAGTTTCTTGAGGAACATAGGTAATGCCTTTCTGCAACCTTAATAAAGGATACAGAAAGACTTTACTCTTTTGAAAATAGTCTGTGTAAACACCCTTCATACTATAAGTTAACCTTATTTACCAAGAAATCATAGGGTAAAGAGTAGTTTTTCTCCTCAAAATGATACTTAGCAGTCTTTAAAGTACCTCCTAAACCTTCTGCCCAAGAAGATAAGGTTGTTTGAGATACATCAAAAACATATACCTGTTTATACTGATCTATCACTATAAACTTAAACTCAATTGTATATTCATCAGCATCATCCCCTAGGAAATCATAGACTAGTTTACTATATATAGCAGCTTGTAACCAGTAATTATAAAAGTCAACTGTATCAGTAAAATCTGCAATAGTTTTACTAGTTGTTTTCAAATCACATATAGTTGCTATCTTCTTGTCTGAATCTATCTTTAAGTAATCTACATAACCATGTAATCCAAATGGGTAACCATCCATTTCAGAACGTAAATAATGTTCTTTATAAGTTGTAATAGGGTCCAAATCAAAGTCCGTTGAGGTCTCTGCAAATATAGACATTACATCATTATTATTCTTTAGATGTGTAATATCTTCTGAACATTTGTCATAAGTTGCACGGTCTATTACATCTACATTATTATTAGATAAGAATACCCAATAAGGTTCATTATCCTCAGTTCTGATTTTTGCTATCCTTTGTTCATCTGTTTTTAAAGATTGATATAAGTTTAGATCCTTTAAAGAATCTAGAATTATAAAGTCTTCACAGTCAACTAAAGTTTTAGCATCAGTGTGTAACGACATGTCTTTTAAGACCTTTCTTACATTATCACTTGGTGTCTTACCTGGCACTAGGTTAAACTTCTTATCAAAGTTCTCAGGTTCAAACAATAAACAGTGTATAAGCTTACCTTCAATAAGATGCTTATCTGTTCTTAGTTCTCTATCCTGCAAAATATAATCTTTGTAAAACAAAGAGGGTGAAAAAATTAATTTATTAAGGGAAGAGTAGCTGAAGTTAAACGCTTCAGCATAAAACTCTTCTTCTTTCTGATAATCTCTATTCATCTATAACTTGCTTTTCAAATTTGTCATTTAGTTTTAAATTATCCAATTCTACTGCAAAGACTTGTGCAGCTTTTCCAACATACTGACCTAAGAAATCTTTCATAAGTTTTTCTCTTGTCCTGTTTACTGCAAATTTAGTTAATTTTCCGTCTTTTGCAAGCTTTTCTATGTATGCATTATAAGACCAGATGCCACTATTAGAATGTCCGCCTTCATAATCTTTCATCTGTTGACGCAGAGCTTTAACATTTACACTATTCCAGTGATCAGTATCTTTAAACCAGTCATAGTGCCACCAATAAATACCAGAAACAACATCAAATGATTTATTGATATTGCAATTAGCAATCATTTCTACAGCTATATTTCTGTTATCTCTATCACTACTCTTAATCATCTTTTCTATTTGCTCATACTGAGTGTTATCTATTACTGCCAGATCCTCATCAATAATATCAAGCAATTGACCATCCATTATTAATTTTTCAGAGCCAACCAGATCTTTAAATGAGTTTACCTCATTTGGATTAACAGAGAAAATTCTATTAGTTTCATATGGTTTTTTAACATCTGAAATTGGATTTAATATATTATTCACAAACTTATCATAATCATCACTTTTACTTCCATAGTGATAACCTGGTCTATGAATCAAAAACATTGAGTCCCTTTCAAGTTCTAATATATCTCTACATTTTAATAAAGCTGTTTCTGATAATAACCCATCTTCTTTCCATATTTGAAATACTTTATAAAGATCTTTAAATGTTATAGCAGTATTCCAATTGTTATGAAATAAACTTCCTAAAAATTTATGTGACATAACATGATAGTCTGCTTTGTCTTTGTTTCTAACTACTTTCATATTAAACCTTTCCTTAAGTAGATCTACCTTTTGTCTAGGTAAATTTAATTTTGGATATCTATATAAAGACTTATCTTGTAAATCAATAGTATCTTTATTAGCTACTATGCTACAATATTTTAAGTCCTCAGCTGTTATATTCCAGCTGTTTGTGTTTGCTATAAATATACCTCCGTCTACTAATTCAATGCCGGTGCTAATGACATAGTTGCCATTAGCATCCATAGCAATTGAATCTTCTTCAAGAGATATCTTAATTTCATAATACTTTTTCATATTAAATATTTTTGATATTCTTTTTTAACTGATACCTTGAACACATATAGTTCTCTATTTTGGATAGTTATATCTTTACGAACTATAGGTTCTAGATATTTAAAGCTTATCTTATTAAGATGACCATTTTCTTCCATCCATTGTATCATAGATTCTGCATTTTGGTCATAATAAAATTGCCAATTACTAGCTTCCATCCAGTGGTTGAGATCTTTAGTATGGTGATTATAATGCACACCACCTATTTGTTGAGTTAACTTCCACATCAAATGATGATTTGACGTATAGTCAAGTGTAGTTAGTAGCTGCATAGCAACTTCTTTATCATCTCCCCCTGCATTCCACATTCTAATAACCTGATCAACAACATCTTCAGTTAGAGGTTGCCTTGTTGCAGATGTATGTAATACAGTTTCAATTGACACAGTGCTTTTATTACCAACATATATTTCATATGCTAGATTAAGTGCAAGACCTGTAATAGCCCAAGTATCATAAAGACTATCTTCTACATCTAAATTATAATAACGCATGTTATTTGTAATCTTTGGACATATAATCACATGACGCCCACAATTCTGAACCATTTTATTAATACTTAAATTACTATTAGGATCACCAGAAGTAAGTTCATAATTCCAAAGTTTATACATCATTTTAGTTGTCTTAATTGTCTCACCATTTTCAAACCTATCATCAAAGTCATCATGAGTTACAATTAAGTCTGCCTGTGTATAATCATTAGTTACAGTAATCTTATGTTCTTTTAATGCAGCCTTTATCTTATCATTAGATACTGGGCTACTAGGAAGAACAAAAGCTTTCTTCTTATTTATAAATGTTTGATCCGTTTCAGTTGCGTTTGCAATTATCTCACGGATATTACTATATGTTGTTTCATCTTGTGTAACTAATACATCTTCAACACTTGATCCGGCAATGACCCCATAAATAGGGTCACTTGCCAAATCAAAATTGTCCAATGCATCAGTATCATATTTCTGAAATACTGATTTACTTGCCATATTATTTCATTGTCATTTGAATGATCTCAGGGATCATCATTAGTTTATTAAACTTCTTTTTGTTACCATTAAAGATTGTTCTAACAATTAAATACTTAAGATCATTAGTAAAATAATCTGCAGTACATAAAGTCTTCAATCTATCAGTGATCTTCTGTGTTACTGTATTCTCTTTAGAGTATACCACAGCGTAGTTACCAAGCCTTGTAGCTAGAGTAGAAGCAATATCTGCACGGTAAGTATCATCTTTACCAATACAACTTCTTAACTCATTAAGAATGTATTGCTCATTATCATGAGTCAATAAATCTACAGGTGTTACAAGCTTGTCTAACTTATTATTAATAAAGGTGGTAAACATAGATGCAAAAGCATCACCAACACTACCTTCACCAATCATTTGGATCATAGGTAGACTATCTTCAAACTTTTCAAAGCTAGAAATAGCATTAAAGAAAGTTGTGATAGATCTTGCATTTGTCTCTTGTGTTACAAGCTCAGGGTGTAGTAACAAGAAGTTAATACATCTTGTATCTATACCTGCTCCTTCTGCCCATTGTGCCCATACATTTACATCAAACTTTAGATTTGCTGTAATATATCTGGTCTTTTGTGCTGAGTCAACACTATTTACCATATAGTCTCCATTATCTGGATTTGCTGTAAGAATAATATGCCAATCCTTTGGAAGTGTCCATGAGATATAAGTCTGTCTATCTATCAGTTCCATAACTGCTTGAATAAATCTTGTATCTGCACGGTTCCAATCATCTAGTAATAGAATGCCTCCTTCTTTCTTATCAGCAATCCATTCTGGTGCACAATAAGACATTCTGTTCTTACCTGTCATCTTGTATCCATTCTTTAGATACTCTTGTACGGCAAGTTCATCTACCCACTGACCAACCTTTTTGGTTACGGTTGTGTTTAGATTAGCTAGACTAGTACCAGCCGCTCTTTGAGTTGCTGTTACCATGGCTAAATTATCAGGTGTGTTTTTTACAGTTACCTGCTTCTCTTTATACATTTGGAATTGACGAACAGGAAAACCTACAAGGTCACCTATCTCCTCAATCTGAGCAAGATTAAGCTTTACAAAGCTTAAATCATTATCCTTTGCTAGCTCAACAATTGTAGATGTTTTACCAATACCTGATTCACCTACAACTTCTACTGATACAGGGCCTTTACCTTGCTCTTGTAAAAATCTATTATTCTCAATAATGTGGTTAATAAAACCTTTTAGTTCTGTTACATTTAAATTTACTTGCATCTTTATTTAATTTAATTTAATTTTTAATCCTGGTAATTCTTCATTTATACTAGAAACACTGCTATGTACCCATAAGGTATTTTTTGGACAGTCTTCTGGTGCATAAGCTTCACCATCTGTTAAGTATACAAGGGCGGTATATCTACCCTTCTTTTCATTATAGTGATCAATTACTGGTTGGAAACTAGTTCCACCACGACCATGTATTTCCCAATCTTTATTTGGACTAAACTCTTTCACACTCTTTAATTGTGTATCACACTGTGCCACTGTAATCTTATGCCCTGTTTTATGCATATGTGTAAGTTCACTAAAGAATTCCTTTAGCTCTTCACTATTTACAGATCCACTTGTGTCAACACCAACAAGGATGTGATTCTTGAATTTAATCTTAAGTCCTGGATTTGCTGAGTATCTTTTATTATACTTACGTCTCAGCTTTTTTGTATATACTACACTAGAGTTTCCTACAAATCTTCTTAGATAACCTTTCCAATCAAACTTAGGTGGTTCTATATTTAAGAGTCTATTAATAAGCTCTGCTAGCTCACCAGGCACTGTACCATGTTTCTTCTGAGTTTGTTCAGCACTCTCTTTTATTTGGTGTTCTATTTGCTTTTGTAATAGCTTCTTATCTGCTTCTGATAGATCTTCTATCTCTTCCCATCCTGCATGGCAATATTCTGAGTTACCATCCATTTGACTCATTAAGTTATCTAAACTTGGACAAGTACCATCTTCCTTAGCCTGCTGTAATAAATCATAATATGTTTTAGTACCGGCTCTCTCAGGAAGATTAAGTTCAGGAAAACTACTAAGCATAAGCCCGCCTTCAGGTAAATGATGATTTGCTATATACTGATTGATCTCTAGATCTGCAGCTATATTAAATAGTTTTTTATCACTATATAAATCTCTCATAACTATATGGCCAAAACTAATATGTAGTATCTCATGTTTTATAAGACCATATCTATGATCTTCACTAAGCTCTGTAAAGAACTCAGGGTTTATAGATAATTGGACACCTATATTTCTTTTGCTTACACCTGCTGTAGGTATAGTAGTAATATATTCTTTATTAAGTCCAATCAAAAAGAGCCCGTAAAAGGGCTCAGAAAAAATTAATGTTTTAGTTGTTCTAGAAACTAACTCTTGAATATTATTTATCATATCCCATATCTCTTAAAATTTTATAGTATACTTCTTCTGCTTCATATTCCTCCATATAAGCATATATTTCCTTATTAGAGGGTAGATTAAATGTGAACTTTATTGCATCACAAAACTTTCTCCTGGGTTCAAAGACTAATGCTTTAGCCATTAATAGATCTACAATTTCTTTATCTGCAAATCCACTATTTTTATACACTTGTACTGCTATAGCTTGATCTTCTTCAATACCCATAAACATTTCTTTGAGTCTAAAAAACTCTTCAGCTGTAATTATTTTTCTTTTAAAATTCTTGTTTGCCATTTTCTAATATTAATTCTATCCATACGCCTGGTTTTTTCTTATCATAAGAGTATTGTTCAAATGCTGGTATAATAAACTCAGCATTATCATCTTCAATCCATCCATGCTTGACCATATCATCTTGTACTGTTTGTGCAGGATTAATGTAATCAAACTTATGTCTTGTACCTCTTATAAACTCAAAGGAAATTTTTACTGGTAACTTTTGTTTTGCTATTTCACTTTTAAAATCATCTGCATATTTAGCATATATATCTTTAGTAGCCTTTCTATAGTTAACTACAGCTTTGCTAGCAATAAAATATTTACCGGTCCATCTTCTACCATTTTTGCTACTAGGAACATTTCCTGGTATGAACCATCTATGTTTATGCATATTATTTATTTAGTGTTTCCTTTAATAAAGGCTTAAGCATTGCATGAACTTCTTTTAGTCCATACTCTTTCATAGCATCTGATACATCTTTACTTAGTGTAGGATATACACCATGTATACCATATGTATCATAATACCTTTTGATTGCATGCTTACCTGCCTCATCATTATCAAAAACTGTTATTACCTTTTTATACTTCTTTTTCAGGTATTCTACTATGTGTGGTTTAATCATAGTATTTTCTGAGTCAGGGCTAATTACCTCAATATTATAACCTATACCTTTGAGACACATTGCATCTTTAAGTGATGAACATATTACAAGATATGGTTTATTATACTGAAGCTGATCATACCCTTGAAGATGAGACTTAACTTTAAAGAATTTGTTTTTCTTACTTTTAGGTTGATATATCTTATAGACATTACCATCCTTATCAAAGTAACCATAGCACCACTTGCTACCTATCTTTAACTTTTTTATATTATCTTCTTCTTCCTTAACTAGATTGTAGTAATCTATAGGTTTAACATTATACTTTTCTAATATGGTTTTACCTATCCTAAAGGATAACCAAAACTTTCTATCTTCAATAGTCCAATCTCTTTCTTTGATGTAATCTACTTTCCATCTAGCTGCTGGTTTTATCTTGATATTTTTATAATCAGATGATTTGATGTACATATTGTAATCTTGTACTATCTTATTCATAGCCTCATGAAATTCTAGATTAAATAGTTCTTTAACTAAATCAACCTTACTTCCATTCTTACCAGTTGAGAAATCTTTAAACTTATATTGCATTATAGTTTTATCTACATATATGCAAAAGCTTGGTGTTCTCTCATTAGGATTAAATATAGATTTAATCTTAATGTCTTGTCCTGTTAGACTTTCTGGTAGCTCTAAATAGTACTGAAATACCCATGTACTTGGAACATCTGAACCTTCTAATACAAAGTTTTTAGTGTTAAACATGATCCAAATATATTAAAAAGAAATGGGCCCAGCGTTAACTGAGCCCACTCTTTTGGTTTATATTAGAGATCAAAGTCATCCCCTGCAGCTGCTGCAGGTTCAAATGTAGATGTTGCTACTGCCTCTTTTTTCTCTAATTTTCTTAAATGATTTGTATTATTACTGTCAAATGTAAGAAGTCTAGAATTCTCTTTTCCTACTGCTTCCAATGGAATCCCGTCTTTTCTCATTCTTTGTAAGAATAAATCATTATTAATATAACCTTCTTTATTTTCCCACTCACGTGCACCCAAACATGCATTGAAGAACTCACTATTAGAGAATAATTTATTACACTCTACCATAAAGTTTTCAATTGTTTGTGCCTCAATCTTATCAAGAGCTTCTCTTTTATTAAGAACCTCTGATAAATATACCATACCTTTCAATACTTCTGTATCTCTAGATACTTCTCTACCGCTTGGTAATGTAGCATCTTTGTATGGATAAGGAGAGAATCTAACTCTACCAACTTGACCTTCATAACGTGGACCATCTGGCTGGTTCATATCTTTCAAGAAACCTTGAAATTCTCCTTGTACTGGCTCTGACTCAACATGCAATATAATATTGTATGCATTTACATCATATGGTGTTTGATCAAATGAAATTGAATTGATTTTAACAACTTGGTTCCCTGGACCAAGAACCGGCTTAATGCTGCCTGACCCTGCAGACATGTCTTTTGTACTTAACATAATTTACTTTTTAAAATTTATTTATTAATTAATTACTCTTCATATTTCTGTATGCACTCTTTGACATACTGTAGGTCATTAGGAATGAAGAAATCCTCAAACATACCCATTGGTGATTTACATGTGTTCTCTCCATTGTTTTGTGTTTCAAAACCATAGTCAAGACCATCATCATCATTTTTCTTAGCTCTACCAAATAATACAATAGAGAATAGACCTTCCAAAGTTAAGGCATTATCAATCATTTTACCAATTGTTTTTGCTTTCACTTTCCTATTACCATTGATATCTGTTGATTCTTCTGAATGAGTTAAGAAGAAAACTGTTAGGTCATCTCTTAAGTCTTTAGGAAGCTTTGCAACCATAGCTAAGTTAGCTGCAATCTGTGTAAACTTATCATAACCTTTCTCCTGTGCTCTATCAAAATACTCAAAAGAACTCATATATTGCCAGTCATCAACAACAATTGTTTTGACTTCTGGCATTTTATCATTAACATGCTTCATAGCTTTAATGATACCAGCAGCTGTAGCAGCTGAAGTAAGATTACCTTTTGGGTTATCTTTATTTATTTGTGTATACTTGCTTTTCCAACCTTTAAAAGGTAAGGGTTTATTAGCAATATTTATAATGAAAGTCTCTTTTGGATCTAAATTTCTGATAGAGGTAGACTTTCCTGTACCTGAATCAGCAATAACTAAAATACTCTGTGCCATTATTTAATTAATTTATTTATTACTTTTGTTAATGTTATTATTGACTGATTAATATCTTCTAATTTATCAATCAGTTTACTATCTTTTGAAACTATATTTTCATCAGGGTTAGGTAAGTTTGGATTTGCAAAGTCAATGATCTGACTTCCTGATCTACTTGTTACATCATTAATAACTTTCAGTTCACTTACAGGTATGATATGTCTTTGAAATCCTGAGCTAGATGTAATCATTTCATATTCATCTTTCCAATGTGGGTTATATTTTACTAAGTATAAAGTCCTTTTTGGATCTTCACTTTCATAATCTATACTCACAAACTCAGTATATATATCTTCATTTTTTTCAAGCTCACTTGGAAAGAATGATACATGTAAGTCATCTTTACCTGTTGGCCTGTAAGCCATCTTAGGTATATATAGTGCATTTATCTTACCTTCTGTTTGAAAGTAATCTTCATGCTCTTCTTTTAATTTTGCAACTTTTATTTTACGTTGCTCTGGTGTTAGTCCCATCTTATTTTTATTTATATTCTTTGTATTTATCATCTTCTTTCTTGTTGTCCTGGAGTTAGCATCTCTTCTATTTGCATTTGTTCAAACTTTGCTCTAAAGAATGACATCCTTGCATCACCATTTCTGGCTTTTAAGAAGTGTAATACTAATGTCCTATCATTTTCAATTATATATCTATCAGGACCATAGTATCTAATCTTCTGCTTTGCTGGCCTGTTGATACCTATTAAAGTATCAGCATGCTGTAGCATAGCATCTGAACCAAATATATCTGACTCAAGTATATAGTTACCATACTTGCCATCTATAGCTCTATCCGGGTTATCAATATTACGGTTTAATTGTGATAAACAAATAAATAAACATGGATAGTCTCTCTTACACTGTGTAAAGAATTCACCTAACTCAAATAACATATCTAATGTACTATTTTGATATGGTGCTCTCTTAACAAGCATACTGTGGTCTAATGTTACCATTGTTGGTATACCCTTATGATGATTCATATATCTATCTATCTGTTCACGCATTTGATTTACAGTCATAGGAGTAGATACTATATCTACAGGATATTTAACTCTTTCTTTAGCATATAAATGACATTTATTTAATACATCTGAAGAAAGTGTTGATCCTGCACTACATAGTTCTTTATAAGTTTTACCTGTAATAGAACTAAACTCTCTAATAGCTGAGGTTCTTCCTACCATCTCAAACTGAAATTCTAAAACTCTGAACTTATCATTTGGATTTAGTAAGAATGATTCTCTTACTATTTGATCTTTTATTAGTGTTTTACCTGAGCCAGGTCTACCACCAATAACAGTTAGTGTATTCCATTCTAAACCATCAGTAGTAGCATCATTGAACTTTGGCCAAGGTGTATATATAGATTTTTCCTCACCGGTAGATCTAGCATACATATATTTAAGTGCCTCATTAAAGGCTGCATATTGTCCAATCCATGCATCTGATGTTTTTTTCATACTTTATCTTTTATAAGTGTTTCTTCTTCAGCATATATTTTCAATCTAACTTCACTTGCCTTTCTTTCTGATACAGCAAAAAAGGTTTTACCCATCCTTATTATCCAAGATTTAGGTAACCATATAGATACGTTATGGTCTTTTATTAAAAATAAAATAGCTTTATCTGTTTTATGTAATACTTTTTCAATTTTAAACTTACATTCATAAGTTGGTCTAAATTGCCTCATACAACATTTTCTTTAAAGTGTTCATCTTCTGTGCTGATACCTTCTAGTATCATATCACAGTAGTCAGCTAATGTAGAATGCTTTACTCTATGCTTATCTTGTTTGCATATGAAATACTGACTAGTTTGCATATACATATACTCTTTGTCTCTGTATTCATTTACATACATTTTAGTAGCATTTATTATATCATACCATGTGTAATCATATGTTTCAAAGAACCATCTAAATGCTTCACCAAGAGCTTTTACATTATTTCTTGCTGGTTTACCACTAGGTAGTTTCTTAGCAGGAAATATCTCTCTATATGCATTTATCTTATCTACATGATTCTTACCCATAAGCTGGATATCAGTCTTCTTCTTAGCCTTTATAAAATAATTATCAAGTGACACTATCAGAAGCTTGGCTTCTCTTGTCAGTGTATATTGTCCATCTTCAAGGTTTAAATATCCTAAGTTTACTAATTCAGTTTTATCTTTATCAGTTGTCTTGGGCAATGAAACGCCTTGCTTCATCCCAAATAGGATCAATACTTGATTTGGACTTAAGTTTCTCTTTAATATTCTTTGGAATAGTTCCCACATCTTTTAAAATTTGTTTTAATATTTCTCTATAGGCATGTAAGAACTCTTTATCTTCTGCAAAGAAGAAGTTATCAGCCTGTCTAATAGCATTTATTATTGAAGCATGATTTTTTCCAAGATAATTTGCTATATAATTTTTCCTATGACCATCTACCCAAGCAATTTGACACATTGCTTGATAATAAGCCATGAATCTTCTAGTTCTAACTCTATCTTTCATGGACTTAATATGTTTTAAGTCAGGGTTATTTTTAATAAATGCATTATATGTACAGCCTTCAAGTAGGTTAAGGTCTACTTTAAATCTTGCAAGTGTTACTTTTGGTAGGAATACATATACATCAACGCCATGTTCTGTTTTGAAATGACGTTTGAAGGCTTCTATTGCTCTATGTTTGTGATAATCAGACATTTACATGTTGGTTTTAAAGTTTATAAATATAGGAAAAATTACCAATTTATACAAGTTCTATCTTGCTTTTTTAGGATTTCATTAGCCTTATTAAAGATATCATTACAATCCCATTCTCCACCTCTATATGCAGCTGATGCTGGGTGAGCACATTTTAGAACTTTACAATTTGTTAAATAGGTTTGCCATTCCTCTGCTTTCTTACCCATAAGGATAAAGATAGTATCAGGACAACATCTATTTAATCCTTCAAACAAATACTCATCAAAACTTTTCCATAAGTGATAGTGTGATCCAATCTTATTTACTTCTACAGTTAGTGCTGTATTTATTAATAGCACACCCTGGTTAGACCAACGTTTTAAATCACATTCTTCTGGTGTATACATAACTCTTCCTGTGTCAGTATAATCACCAATGGTTTGTTTTAATATATATTGTAAGGATTTTTCTGCTTTTCCTTTGTTGGAGCAACTAAATGCTATACCATCAGCCACTCCAAGCTGAGGATACGGGTCTTGTCCTACTACGACAACCTTAAGATTATCATATGGACACTCTTTAAATGCATTAAATATGTCTCTAAATTTTGGGGTAAATCTTTTACCTGCATTAACATTATCTACTAAAGCATTTACTATATAGTCAAAGTTCAAACCATTCACATAAGGTGACAACATCTTGTCCCAACCTGATGATTCTAGTTTTTCATTTAAATTTTCTCTTAATTTTACTATGTTAACACTAATTTTTTCCATATATTTGTTTTAAATTACTTATTATGGCTGATAAATTACAAACGTTTCATACTTATGACTTTTCTAAAACCATAAAGGATTTAGAAGTCTCAACAGTTTATATTTCTGCATTACAGAATATCATTTCCAAAATGATTATGGATGATGACAAATGGAATACAGTTGGTGAAGTATTTGCTAAGTTTGAAAAAATTGTTGAAGCTGCTGCTAATCCTGATCTTACTGAGGAAGAAAAAGATGCTGTTCCAAAGCTTGATGAATGGGAAGCTGATTTATATACTTTATTTTCTTTACTTCAACAGTTAAAGTTTAAAGCTAAAGAACAAGATCTTGAGATTCAAACTAAGACTACAGCTACTAAAGAAGAGATTGCTGCTCTTGGTAAAGCAATGCTTTCAGGTGAAGATGTTAGAGATAAAATACAAGATCTTGAATCTTCACTTAAGGTTGTTAAGTAGTTATCTTAATTGCATACCACTAAAGTCTCCTATTTCTAAAGCTGCTTGTATAGCAAGGTTTAGTTCTTCTTTATCACATTTAGCAAAGGATTTACAAAACTCTACATTGTTTTTAACAAAGCATAGTCCTGCTCTACGTTTTACTTGTAGCTTTACCTCTTCAAATGTGTGACCTATCTCATTAGCTATTTCTCTTATCATAGCATGAACTCTAGCTAACTGTGGGTTACTACCCTTACCATCATTCACTCCTATGAATATATCTAGCCTTACACTTTCAGGCTGCTCTTTAAGAAAGTTTTTAAACTTTAACTCATAAGCTTTTATAGGGAAATGTAATTCACCATCCTTCACACGTGCTTCTACAAATAATTGATCTTTCATAGTGCACAGTGTGAGAATAAGCTAATTAATATAAAACAAACAAGGCAACCCATAATGCTCCATCCAGCAACCTTTTCAGTTTGTTCCACACGAAATTTGGATCTACCTTGTCTGTATTTTTTGTCTTCTTCTGTCATTTTTAAATATTCTTTTGCGTTATTATAAAAGTGTTTCATCACATATTTTTTTTATCTCATTTAATAAGATAAGAGCTGCATCCAGCTTTCTACCATCAGAACTTGGGTGTATATCAATATCAACTAGCATATCTAATGCGTGATTGACCTTGAGACACACCAAGTTTTTCACATGTTCATCCATTATCTTCTATTTTCTAGATCCCAATCCCAACTATAATCAGGGTCATGTGGATCTAATTCTGTAGATGGAGCTTTCACCCATCTGCCATTTTCTAATATATACTTTGTTCCTTTGATTGTTCTTTCTTTTTCTTCATTATGGTTCATTATCTTCAATAATTTGTTCTTCTATGCTATCTAAATCTATATGAGGTTCAAGTACATCTAGAATATCTACATATACTTGAGACCCATTCTTATCTTCAACTACAGCATATGCTGCTGTAACTGTAACATCTGGCCCTGTTGGTGGCACTCCAGGATCTCCATTAGGATACGTGTGTATTCCCGGATCTCCTGATTCATAAGTATAATGGAACTCTACTTCAGTTCCTTCTATGTCAATTTCTATTGTTCCTTTAGTTGTCATCATTTAAATCTTAAACTGTTACCAACATATACATATTCTTGACCACATGTAAGACATTGAGCTTCTGTTTCATTTCTTTCCATATGATAACTGCCACAATTTGGACAGGGTGTATCATCAATCTCTATAAATTCTTCACAAGTTTGTCTAGCAAGTTCTTGTATATGTGCATCATGATCACCATTATATTCATGTTGTATCATTTCCATATATATTTCTTTCATTTTTCCCATAATTATCTATTTAGTGGATTATATCTTTGGATTTTATTACTATCAAATGAATTTAAAGCTTGATCAACCCATCTTTCATCTTGTGTTCCTTTATAACACAATATATGACATACTGCTGTCTCAGTTGGATTAAGCCTTAGTAATCTACCTATACGTTGTGCAGTCTTACGTTCATTACCATATGCATGCATAATAATTCCTGCTTTTAGCTTTGGAATTGTAACACCTTCTGATAATTGTAACACACAAGATAACTTATCTATCCTACCGTCAGAGAATAACTCTAAGTTCTCCTCTGACTTAGGATTCTGAGAATGATAACTATGCTTACATATTCTGTCTGCTTGTTTTTGAGTATTTGCAAATACAATACACTTAGTAGAAATATTACTAATCATACTCTTTACATAGCTCTCTTTACTTGTATAGTCCATTAATGCTCTCATCCGCATGATTCTAGCAAACTGTATTTGCTTTTGAGTCTGTGCGTCCCTGCATCTTGACGTTACATAGTTATAATCTTTCTTCTCAGATGTATACCAAAAGCCACCGGCTTTGTTCTTCTTCTTTAAAGTTGGTAGTTTAGATAACTCTAACTCATGTACAATAATCTTGTAATCATTTAATATCTTTGAGTCAGTAGCTTTATCTACATTAAATAGGTACTTCATAGGACAATACTTTTGCACAAGTCTACCCTTTTCTGAGTTCTTATGCTTGGGTGGTGTCCCTGTTAAGCCTAATATCTTACCAGTAAACTGATTTAAGAATGTCTCATGAGACTCTTTTAGGCTGTGACATTCATCTAAATATACTATATCATAATCATTAGGATTATGTTTATTAAGTGATAGGTATGTAGTGAATGTAATATGATCTAATAGATCACTATATTTTGTGCTAATATTTAGTTCATCTATCCAGCTATCCCTAATAGAGAGTTTTGGTACTACAACTAATGCACATATAAGAGGGTTATAATTACTATAAAGATGCTCAATAGCAATACGTGTTTTACCAACACCCATTGATATACCCAAGCCACATCTTTTATTTGCTAACGCTACTTTAAGTGCATCAGCTTGGACTATATCCCTATTAGAAATATTATCCAACGTATTAGGTTGTACCATATAAATATTGTTATTCCTGTTATGCATGACCATGCTGTTATTTTTATGATCATGTCTTTTTTTTTGTGTTTCATCTTATTTTCTTTTTGGGTGCTCCCTACAGGGCTTGAACCTGTGACCTATCCGTTATGAGCGGAGTGCTCTGACCAACTGAGCTAAGAGAGCATGGTAGCCGGAGTGGGACTTGAACCCACACGGGCTTACAGCCCAACAGATTTTAAGTCTGTCATGTCTACCAATTCCATCATCCGGCCATGTGAGCCTGGCAGGTAATAAATTACCGTACAACCCAGGATTCTCAGTGATCCCACTAGGATTTGAACCTAGAACCTACAGCTTAGAAGGCTGTTGCTCTATCCAGTTGAGCTATGGGACCATAAATTTATGATCTTGAGCCTGAAAAACCTAATTCATAGGATTCAGCTGGATGTTCTTCTATCCACATATGGCAGTTTCTACAAACTGGTAACCATGTGGATTCATCTAAGTGGTATACACCACGGCCATTTTTGTGATGAACATCTGTAGCATGCAAAGAACATTTATAGATCTTTGCATGACAGATAGGATTGTTAGACAAATACTCTTTACGCTGTTTAGCATACTTAGCATTGATCCTTGACATTTTATTGGAGACTTTTTTGATACTCATTTGGTTTTATACTAAAGTAATTACGTGGTAATAATCCCAGTGACAAGAATTTAAGTATAACATCTTCATATGTTAGACCTAAGTCTCTGAATGTCATTGTGTTATTGTAATCTTCTAAAGTTTCTTCAGCTGGTATATTTGCAATATACTGTGCTAAAGGACTGTGTTTAAAAGTTTCCCTAAGATACTGATTTATTTTCTTATTACAAAGGTACTGCTTCCAAGCATTGATTTCTCTCTGCCCACGTTTCCATACTCTTGTAATTCTTCTTCTTTTATCCCAGTGTAACTTCTTAACTTCTTCAGGTTTATACACATTAAGACCATGAAGTACACGTTTAAACAAAAAATGTTGATACGGGTTTAACTTCTGGTAGTTTAGTGTATTTACTATTGAAGGTGGATGTAATTGATACTCAGACAATAAGCCTAAGTATTCATAACGCTCTCTGCGTTTGCTTAATTCTAATTCTTTTTCATTAAGTTTTAATTTTTGGATTTGATCTTGAGATAGCATACATGTTTATTTAAAAGTTTAGTAAATGATTATAGTGGAATTGATGTCCAGGGATAGCAAGTGGGTCCTGACGCCACTTAACTATCCCCTTTCATCTTCAGAAAACCTGATTAAAGCTCAAAAGTTTCTTCTTCAAGAACTTCTTCTTTTTCAGCTACAGTTTCTTCTACATCATCACTAACTTCATCTGTCTCTACTTCTTCATTATCAATTCCGAAAGCTTCAGCAGGTGTGACCTTATCTAATTTTACAGCAGTGTTCTGACCATTTGCTTCTCTAATAGCATCACCATTAGTATGAGCAATAAGTACATCCTCTGCGGTAGCATCTGCTACAAAGAATGTTTTCCTATAGATAGGTTGACCATCAACAGCACATATAATGCCTGTTTCTCCTGCATATTTATAATCTCTATCAGGATCATTATTGCTAAATGGCTCTAATGACTCCTTGATAATAATTTTACCTGGTAAAGTATCATCAGCTTTTAAATCTAAAGCTTGAAGATCTTCCATTTTACCATGTAATAGTGTTGTAATGTTTGAGTTCTTTACCCAACCTGTATTGCTAAAGGTTACTCTTTGTTGTTGTAGCCTTACATAGCCATACTCTGAGTTTGAACTTGATTGACGTATAACATTTCCCATGTCATCCGCCAGGATGTTTACTGAATTTTGCATTTTTAAAAAATTTAAAGGGTGAATAAAATAATAATTGATGATCTAAATATCATCTGAGTGAAAATACGGGTCATCTAGTTTTTCAAAAGCTTCTATTTCATCTAATGCTGGTTCATTCTCTTCAATTTGTTCTGAGACAATGACATCAACAACTGATGTTCTAGAAAATCTATTGTAAAACGGGTCACCCACTTCCTTTGTATATGCTGAACTAAGACCATTAAGATCATTATACTCATCATCTGTCAATGAGAGATACTGTTCAAGTGAACATTCTATTATGCGTCCATTAGGAAGTTGAATAATCATTATCTTATTAATAGTTTATCAAAGATAATAATATAATCCTTTCTGACTCAATATAAAAAGCCCATATTTGGTCTGTTTCAAAAATAATTAGCAGTAATATAGCT
>WLWF01000990.1_pt1 | contig 25511 bp, 11 predicted proteins | sample 6718331 | NCBI WGS metagenome assembly WLWF01 (sample SAMN12718692, study PRJNA515312) | sponge metagenome | isolation source: marine sponge | host: Mycale hentscheli | place: New Zealand: South Island, Marlborough, Capsize Point | collected 2003-05-01
TTTATATGATAATTTGTATGATGAGCTTCTTAATCCGATTATTGAATCACCTTTTAAATTCTTTGGTTATGACCCAATCGGTGATGAATATGATGCAGATGTTAAAGATGACATGGAATTTGTTGAACTACTAACGGATTATAAAAGACAACAAAACGGAGGATACTCTAGAAACATGGACTCATATACTGAATACGCTGCTAAAACTTCTAACCCAATTCCTGAGTCTGTTTTTAATGCAAGAGGCAAAGCTATGGGTAATATGAACGTAGCACAAGGGGGTTTGACTATGAGTCAAAATGAATCTGCTTTAGATGCGGCTATAAGACAACAGGCTGCACTAGCTGCTGCTGTGAATGCCCAAGAAGTAACTAACAGAGAGGACAGATTCCAAGGTATGTTGAATCAAATGCCTATGATGATGGGGTTAGATGCAGGTATGTATACTAGCTTAGTACCTTTAGAGGTAAATACTCAAGCTGTAAATGATATGAACCGAATGGTATGACATTTAGACGACTACAAGATAATAATGTAGGACAATCTAGTCCAGGAACGGGGTCTTCTGAGGAACTTATCTCAACTCTTGCTAATTTGATTCAAAACTATCAAATACCGCAAGATGACCAACAGTTTAACTTTTCACAAATGCTTAGAGGGACGGCAGACCCTGCAGCAAGAGAGGGGTTAAAAATAGGACAAGGCATAGCCTCACTAAAAGGATTTGATGAGGACCTTTTAACTTCTAGGGGTTTCAATGCTGACAAGTTCAATAGACAAGTTAGAGGACTAGGTATAGGACAAATAGCAGGTAGTGGTTTAGGACTAGGTCTTGAAATGGCTGCTAGTAACCTTGAAGGTCAGGTTCAAAGGAGAAATATATTAGACTCAAGAAAGGCTGCTCAAGAAGCATATGAAAGGTCTGTAACACAGCCTGATATGGGAAGACCTGCACAACCATTTATGCAAGAAAGTTTTATAGCACAACAAGGAGGATATATGGACTACTTCAAAAAAGGAGGCACAAAGAAAAAGAAAAACAAACCTAATAATCCTGCACTTTGGTCTAGAGCCATTGCTGCAGCAAAGAAAAAGTTTGATGTGTACCCATCTGCCTACGCTAACGCTTGGGCAGTACAGTGGTATAAGAAAAAAGGAGGCACTTGGAGAAAAGGGCAAGATGGGGGTGAAGGGGAACCTGCTCAAATTAACTTCAAAGAAGCTGCTCAAAAAGCATCTAACAAAACAGCACCTACCAATATAGAGGCAATTCTTTCAGGTAGACACACAACAGGTATTGCTAACCCTGATACTTCACCTACTGAAGTAAATGCAGAACTTGAAAAGAATGAGTTTATCGAATCCCCTACAGGAGACCCTATCACTAAAGTAGTAGGAAAGTCTCATGCTCAAGGTGGGGAGATGATGAATCTTGAAGAAGGTACACGTATATTATCTGATAATATTAAAATAGGTGCTGAAAACAAAAAGGCCCTTGAAGAAATATTTGAAATGAAACTAAGAGCTACTGATACTGTAGCACAAGTTTTAGATAAATACAGAAAGTCTAACGAGTCAGGTTTAGAAGACCTTATGAAAGAGCAAGAAAAAGCTTTTAAAGGTCTAAAAGAAAATATGAAGGTAGAGGACGAGCCTACTCGTCTTATAAATGAACAATTTTTTGCTGACAAAGTTATAGAGGCTGAGGAGCAACTAAGTGTTGCAAGGCAGAAAGAAAAACAAGTTTTTGACCTTTTATTTAGAATACAAGAGAATCTAAAAGAAAGAGACGAGGCAGGAGACCCAACAGTAGGGAACATTAGAAAACGTCCTAAGCTAGAGCAAGAGTACGTAGTAGATGAAAAAGCAGACATCCCTGAAGCTCCAGAAGTAGAAGTCGAAGAACCTAATATGGAGGAAGTGGGAGTGTACATGGAAAATGGTGGGTACATACCTGTTTTCTTACAAGATGGAGAAGTTATGGTTGAAGAAACTATAATGGATGCAATGAGAAGAGATGCTATGGAAAGGGGATATGCCGATATGTCTAGCTATATTACGGATGAAGCTACAGGTATGATGTCTGCCCAAGATGGTGGGGTGCCTGATAGATATAAGAAAAAAGGTTTTAGAAAAGTAGGCGTTAAGAAAAGAGCCCCATCTGGAGCCAAGCATAAATGGGAAGTTCTAGCTCGTAAAAAAGTCAACGGTAAGTACCGTTATAAAATCGTTAAAGGCGGTTTTAGAGGTATGAAAGACTTTAGTCAGCATAAAAGTAAGGATAGACAGAAAAGTTTTTGGAGTAGAATGGGAGGAAAAAGTTCTCCTAAAACAAAAGACCCATTTTCTCCACTTTATTGGCACAAACGCTTTGGTACTTGGGAAGAAGGTGGTACTTTTAAGCCACATATGATGTATGACCCAAGAACAGGACAAGCGGTTTTTGCTGAAATAGAGCAAGACCACCTAGACTTATCTTCCCAAGGATTTGTTCACGACCCTAAAGAAATAAAGGTTGCTGATATGGGCGGGTCTGTTATCATGTATCAAGATGCTGTAGAGGAGCCTACAGGTTATTCAGCACAAGACATTGTTGTAAGTGAGGGTAAAGAGTATATTATCGATGCAAACGGTCAGGCTTTACCAGTCTTGGTAAGAGAAGACGGTACTAAATATGTTCAAGAATCAACAGACCCCTACAGCTATGCTGCTACAAGTGATTTAGGAGCTTTTCAGCCTGCAAAATATGGTAGAGAGGATATCTTACCTGATGCTAAGGCTGATATTACTAAAAAGTTTAGTTCATTCATAGATGAGTTAGAGCGAAGAAATGCTGTTGGAGAACCTATCACAGGTGATTTAAATATTACAGGGTTCAGTTCTCCAGAACCTGTTGCTCCAAGTTTATGGAAACAGCTGGGAAATGCTAAAAGTAACGAGGAAGCTAACGAATTTTTAGCAAGGGAACGAGCGAAAACGGAAAGAGGAATTTTTGAAGAAATGGCAAAGGCAAGGGGTATTGATATATCAGGTCTTAACATTAATGAGATACCAGTTGCAATGCGTGGAGAAGTCGGTGACTTAGAGGGGTATGCTGATTTTGACCCATCATTAGCGGGGGATGGCTACCTAGCCCAAAGAGGTTTTGGCTTTGACTACACTGCTTCGCAAGACCAGTTAAAAGAGACACCTATCACACCTTTTGAAGAAGAGGAGGAAGAAATAGAAACAGAAATACCCGAGTTTAAATCGTCAGCTAGGCAATTTCAAGCTCCTATTATTGATTATTTACAACCACTTCCAAGACCGATTACAGGTCTTATGATTCCTGGTTTGAAAGTATTACCTTACAGAGAGCTACCTGATGTTAAACAATCAGAGGAAGCTGCTTTAGTAGCAAATGCAGAAACTCTAGGACAGAGTATTGACATTGCTACACAAAATGTTGGTGCACAAACAAACGCTGCCTTAACATCTCTATTGAGAAATACACAAGCTGCAAATAATCAAGCAGTAGCACAAACTAATGCAGCAAACGCACAATCTAAACAACGTACTGATATTGCAGAAATAAATGCTAAGAGTCAGATAGACCAATTGAATTCAGCAGCATTGTACCAGTATGATGTTAATGCTATTACAGCTGCTGATAATGAAATTCAAAACATTATGGACTATGAGAACGCTAGGATAGAAAGAGAGGCCAAGTTTAACGCTGATTTAAGAAATCAAGAGTTGGCAATGGTCTTTGGTCCTAATATTTCGAGAGGTCCTTTTGGAGGTCTACAACTTAACCCAGACTCTTATACTGACCTTTTACAGTTTAATCCAAATAATCCAGCTTCATCTTTCTTGCAAAGTGCTTATTATGGTGCAGGGCAGGAAGATACAGCTTGATAAAAATAAAGTTATATAAATGGCTTCACCGTTTTCCAAACCCATAGAGTACGCTCCTTATGTTGACCAAGTAGACAAAGACCTACTTGTCAAAGCAGTTACGTATAAGCAAGGCAAGTTTGACCTCAACAGAAGTAGGCTTCAGTCTCAACTTAACGCTGCTTCACAGATTCCTTTAGACAAGGAAGAAGATAGGGAATATTTTAATGAAAGAATGACGGCACTCGTCAACACAATTAATTTACACGGGGCAGGAGACATAAGTGCAGATACAAGAGCAGACTATGTTTCAAGCTATATCGCAGAAGCAGCAGACGACAATGTTGCAAATGGGTATGCATCTACAATGTACAAAAGAAACTATGATGCTGAGTGGGCTAAACTATCTGAAGACGACCCTGATAAGTTTAATCAAGACAACTATAATTATGGTCTACAAAACTATACTAAGTGGTTAACCGATGGTCAAGTAGGGTCAAGTGTAAATGATTACTATGACCCAAGAATTGGTAAAGGTGTAGGAAGAGTCAATCCATTTATGAATGTAGATGAAGCTATTAGAGAGAATCTAAAAGACATAGACCCCCGCATCACATTCCAACTAACTCCGTTTGGTAATGGTATCCAATACTTTAATGAAAAAAGAGAAGTAATCACCGATGAGCAGGTTTTAAATGATATAAATCTTACACTATCGGGGGACCCTAGATTAAAAACTCAGCTAGGTATAAATGCTTGGGCACAGTATGGTAATGCTACTTCTGACGATTTACTACCAATCATTCAAAATGATTACGCCACAAAAATAACCAACATTGATAAAAATATTTTTGCGTTGCAACAATCTTCAGCAGGGGCAACAGCAGAACAAAAGGAAATGATAACCGCCAACCTAGAGCAATTAAATTCTAGAAAAAGAGACCTAGAACAAGCTTCCACTCCTGAAGCTATAGCTACAACTCTAGCTGACCCTAATTCTAGAATAAGCACTGAGTTTAATCTTTATACTAATAACCTGTTAGGCGGTTATGTAGAAAGATACGCTAAAGATGACATAGTTTCAAGAACAGGTTTTACAGATGAAGTAGCTAAAGCAAGATTCAATTCCGCACTTAGAAAGTCTGAGGCAGCTTACAAAGCAAGCCTTGATGCTGCAAATGAGCTGTCTAATAGGCAGTTTAGCCTATTAAAAGAAATGACTGTAGCGACTGCTACAGGAGAGTTTGAAAAAGCTAAAGGATTAGCATCGGTAATGGATATGACTGGAGGGACAGGAATAGCTAGTGCAGGGGGAAGAGAGTTAACAGGAATGGAACTGTTGCAGCAACAGACTATGGTCAACACTTATAAAATAGACCAACCTGTAGACCCTGAATCAGATGTTGATGCTCAACTAATTCAAAATATTAATCAAGCAGCATATTTATCTCAGAGCATTAACAAAGACTTAGCTTATCTTAATGGATATAAGTTGGATGACATATCTACTTGGAAATCCGCACAATTTACAGCAGAGGCAAATAGAGTGGATATTTCTGGAGATACTAAAGAAAGGCTAATGCAGGCAGCTGCAGCATCTGAAGCTAAAGAAGAAGGTCTTACTGTCATGAGAACTCTTTCGGATAATGTAAAAATGGATTGGCTGGGTTCATTACAGGATAAAGGTTATGTAAGTTTTCAAGATGCAGGAATATTTGATATTGCAGGCCAAACAGTAACTTATAATGATGCAACAGGTCGGGGCACGGTAAAAGACGTATTTACGTCATCTTCTAAGGACTCTGAACTGAAGCAGACAAGTAGACTTATTCGTGAAAAGGATAGAGCAAGAGATGTTGCTGAGGGTTACTTTGGGTTTGACAACTCTTTCACTAGATGGTGGGATGGAACAATGAATGATTTATACTACACAGCAGGTGATTTCGTAGGTTTTTTTCAAGGCCAAACTATAGGAAGAGTAGAGAATTTGATAAGCGAAGGTCACATAGGGTACACCAATAGTGTTAGGGAAAGAAGAGTTGATAGCTATTTAAATAAGTATGGTCTAGAAGGTGTAGAAGCCTTGGATGAGTTTGCGGCAGCAAGGGGAGGAACTGTTACAATAGAAGGAGAGGAAGTTCTTTCAGCAGATATAATTGAAAAAGTCAGACTTAGAGATATAGCAGCAGGGCTAGAAACAGGAGACGTATCTTTCACTAAAACAATTACGGATGAAATAGATGCAACTAGTCTAGATGATTTCCTTAATCAGGTCATAGACAGAAGTAGTGTTTCTATACCAGGAGCTTCTTACGGGGTGAATGCAGACGGTAATTACGAAACAAATCCTGATTTAATTGTTGGTTACAGTGACAAGTACATAGATGTTAATGGTGTTACAGGAATAGCTATGAGGCAAGCTGCAAGCGACTATGCGGAGGCTATGGGTATAGATGCACCTCAATTTAAAATGGTATCTTTGAACACTGTTTCCCAATCTTATTTGTTAGATGATGCTCTCGTGGCTTTAGAACGTATGCCTGATGTAGATGGAGAAGATGTAAGAAGCTCTTTACCACCAGAACTACGAGGTTCTGAGGCGTGGAGGAAACATTTAGAATCGTCTTCAGAGGACAGGCGTAACATTAATGCTAATATTAAAAATTTAGGAGATGAACTCGGTATGCAAATACTTAGTTACTCAATTGACGGGGCTAAAGAAGTAGAGGTAGTGCTTAATCCTTTAGAAGGGACATCATTATATAATTTAGCAACTGAAAGTTATCAATCTCAAGTCATAAGCAACAATATTAATTACAAAAATGCCGCTAACTTTAACCAAGCGAGAATAATAGGAACTTCAGGCCCAGCGGGCGTAGAAGCCAAACCTATTTATAATATGGAGATGCCTTCAGCAGAAGCATATGACCCATCAACAGGTCTTATTATTCAACCTAAATTAAGTATGGAGTATGTTGCTTCCGCTGATGCTGATAGGCGGGGTACAGAAGGGTATCCTGGACAAAAGGCACTAAAACTTGAGTCTATTAAGTTTTATGATGCAAACACGACCCAATATTTAGGGGAAATAAACAGCCTTAATGGTTCAAAATTTGGTAATGTGATGGACAGCAGAAGGAATGGAGCAGAGATATATGGTAGTTATGACAGAACCCTAAGTAACAACGCTCAACAAGCACTTCTTACTGAGGATAATATAAAAGCATTTACAGAGGAGTTCAGAAAACAACAAGGGGAATGAATGGAAATCAATTAAATCTTTTTGACCAGGTTCAACAAAGCTTAAAACCTACGACCTCATCAAGTAGTGGAGGTGTGCAAGTGAAGTTACCTACAGCTGTGGGCGGAGAGTATGTTAAACCTCCTGCCAACCAAATATTTCAACAGGTACAACGTTCTCTTCCATCTATGCCTAAAGATATTCAAGGCCCACTTGGAGATGCCAAAGGTGTATATATTGGAGCATTAGACGCATCAGGAAAAAGACTTTTTGAGCCAACCCCAGGAGGTGGGGGTGGGTATGTGTCTCGATATTCAGACGGTTTCTTGCCAAACTTTGATAATGAAGACTTGTATGGTCGAAATCAAAGTGCGTGGGAGGTATTGGGAAACGGTCTTTACGGTATGTATACTTTAGCAGGAAATGCTGGTTATAATTATTTCGCACAATATGGTAGAGATGCAAAAGAACTTTTTGAGTTAGCGACAGGCGGTAATGCTTTTGATAAGGCATGGAATGATGCTGCAGGAAATCAAGCAGCTGAAACCTCTATGTCTGTAGACCTTAGAATGCCAATATATTCTACTAAAGAAATGAGAGCAATGGAAGAGGCTCCTCAAACATTTGGGTCTGCTGTAGGTAGATATATTCCTGGCGTGTCTCCCAAGGCTTCTGCTTATTGGGGAAGACTTATGCAAAATTTTGGGTATACCTATGGTACAATAGGGGCCTATTTAGCAGAGTCTGCAGCTTTAGCTCTCGCCACAGCCCAGCTTGGAGGGTCGGGAGGATTCGCTAACCTAGCAATAAGAGCCCCTAAAGTTGGAAAAATTCTTAAAAATATTTATAAGGTAGCTAAACCATTAGACACAGGACAAGATGTTCTTCAAGGCTCTAAGGCTGCCAAAGCCGCTTCACAAATGGATGATTTAGCGGCTGCAACTAACTTAACATATTTGCAGACTGCCAAGAATGCTATGAGAAAATTACCTTCATACGCAAGGCAATTACATGCTGCTACTGCGGAGGGGGCACTAGAGGCAAACATGGCATCCATAGAGTTTGAAGAAAAAGAGTTAGAAAAGTTAGGAGGGGTCATGTTTGCGAGCCCTGAACAAAGACTAGAAATAGAAGAGAAGGCTAAAGATGTGGGAAACTTTACTTTGGGTATGAACATACCTATTTTGATGGCTTCAAACGTTTTAACACTCAACAACATCTTTAGAGCAGGTAAGCTATCTAAAGGCTATAATTCAGGTTCAGGGGTGTTAGGAAAAGATGCCATCCAAAGAAATGGTAAGTTTTTTACCTACAAACAGCTTGTAAAGGAAGGCCTTGCTACTCCAATGGATAGAGCGTTAAGGTATGGAAAAGTTTTAGGCAAGTTAAACGTGCAAGAGGGTCTTGAGGAGGTAGGACAAGGTGTCGCATCACGGGCAGCACAAAACTACTATGCCCTTGACAATAGTGGTAACGGCAAGTATATCAAGTCTTTAAGTGCTGCTGTAGGACAGGAATTGTCTGATTCTTTTGATGGAGGGGAAGGGTTTAATGAACTTGTATCAGGTATGCTAACTGGTATGGGGATGTCTGCCGTAACTAGTGGGGTAAATAGAGTAAGAGGAGTGCAGGCAAGACAACAAAAAGCTTTAGAACAAGGAGTAGACCAAATTAATAACGCTGTACAGGACTTTGCTAACTATAATGTGATGTCTAGTCCAAAATTTAAAAATACTGTCCAACAAGCTAATTCTTCTGTAGGTATGGCAGTTGCTGCATCCGAAAATAAAGAGGCTGATGTCAAAGACCACAGACAAGATGCAAAGAACGCTTTTTTTGCTACGGCTAGAAACTATGGTCTTCTTGATGAAATGACAGATGCTTTATCCGAGCAAATGGGTGAAATCCTTCTCGAAAGTCCCCAAATTCAAGACCAAAACTTAAGTGGAGAAACTGTAGACCAAATAGCTGCACAAGTAAAGCAGGAGGGTAGAAAGTACGATGAGGTACTAACTAATATTGAAAAGAATACAGAAGACCTTTACAATCAGCTTAAGAATCCTGTAGAGATAGCAGCGTTCAATGTAGCAAGACAAAAAATGGCTGAGTTAAGAATGAACTCAGATAATTCTTACAGTCGTTCTCAGAAAATGATGCAAGACCTTAAAGACAAGGCAACTGTCAGTAGTGATGCTGCCAAAGTATTAGAAGTTCTTGACGTTATTAATAATCCAACTGGTCTTAACAACTTGGCTAATAGAGTTGAAGTATCTATTGAGCAAAGAAAACAAGCTAACGAGGATGTTGAGATGTCCAAAGCTGAAAGAACTAGCTTTGAAATTGAGGTTGCAAGTGAAGAAAAGTATTTAAATACTATTAAAGCTCTACAGGAAACACTTCTTGATGAGCAAGATAACTTAAAAGAAGATGTGACTGCCGATGCAGCTGCCGCTAAAATAACTGAAATATTTTCTGATTATCAAGGAGGGTTTGCTGATAACACTTTTGAAGAAACATTAGCTGATTATTTTGCTATTGAAGCAGATGGGGCATTAATGCTTGACCTTTACAATCAGTTAACGAACAAAGAGTACTTTGAAAAGTATGCTAATGTATTTGCAGCAAAAGCAAAAGAATCAGTCGAGCAAGACCAAGAGACTAGAGGTACAAAAGCACCACAAAGAGTCACTACTATTTCAGAGCAAGAATTTGAGTCAGAGGTAGGAAACCTTACTAGACAAGAAGTACAAGGCGTTCTTTCTGCTATATCTAAAGTAACTTTATCTCCAGGAGGGGTGTACACTTTTAATGGTGTGGCTTACGAAAGCGAAGAAGCTGCCCAACAAGCTGCTGTACAGTTTGCCGCCTCTCAATCAGAAAATAGTGCAGAGATAACTAGGTTATCTAACATATTCACAGCAAGGGCAAATACTATTGCAGCAGAAACGGAAGCTGAGACAGCATCAACTGAAGCAACACAAGAAGAGACTACGGAAGAAGAAGGGCCTGTAAACACTCCACCAAAGTCGCAGCCTAAAAAACCTTTGACTCGTGAACAGATAGAAAAGGCTCAAAAGAACTTTAGGTTTAGAGGGTCTAGTCGTAACAATATGCTTACGCACTACTTCGACAAGGCAGTCTCTAGGGTATATGATATTTTTGATAAATATTTTAATCAATTCACACAGAGAAGCCCAGTAATATACAAAGCTATAGAAGGCCTACAACGTATTTATGGTAACAATATTACTGTGACTACTGCCCACCTTGTGGATTTAAACCTCCCTAATACACGACCTCCAGGTACAATCGCAGAAACTCTTCAAGAGGACATAGAGGACAATGGGTACGCAGTACTAAGAGACCCTAAGTTTGGACGAACTTACATATTTACCGCAGGTGATAATCAAGCAGCCCAAAACATTATATTAAGTCAATTAAATCTATTTGTACCGCTTAACACCACTCAAGAGTTTGGAGCGATTAGAAGAGAGGGGCCTAATGGACCTTTGATAGAATCAGATATCCCTTTTCCAGGAAATCGTAAAAAGTCTAGAAAACAATTAGGAAGACTTAAAAAAGGAGATAGGGTACAAGTAGTTGTTCCTTCTAATCAAGACAATTTAGAATTTATCAAAAAGTGGGAGGATGCAGGTAGAACTGCTGAAGCCAGTCAAGAGCTTATTGATAATTTAGTAATTGAGTTCCACTCGAATGGTGAAGTTGTAGGTGTCTTTAGGTCTGTTGATTTTGATATGCAATCTAAGGCAGCTGCCGCTGCTATTAGTGAGTTTAGAGGGTCCGTATTTAAAAATAAAGACGGTAGTATAAACTCTGAGGCTATGATTAACCTAACTCAGGGTATCACTCATACTGCGGGAACAGTAGGAGTGGCTAGTAAGCTAAGATTGCTAAATAATAACTTCGATAGTGATGGTAACTTAGTTTGGACATCCATAGCAGATTATTATAAATCTATGGGGGATACAAAAATGGATGTTTTTGTTGCCACATCTGAGGACACTATTACTAATAAAAAAGGAAAAACACAGTCATTAAACTCTGTGGGTAGGACTAGACCTTTCGCAGTAGGAGCTGTTTATGTAGCTTTACAAGACAGGGATGGGGGTGTAACCTTATTACAAGCGGCTAATGATACTGCTAGTACATACACAGTGGAGTCTCTTCAAGATAACTCTATACTTAATGAGCTGTTTCTAAATGTTAAACCAGGAGAGCCCGCAACAATAGCTACAAGAATCACAGTGGATATTGACACTGCGGATACCAATGGCTTCAGTAAAAAAATACAAACTACAGAGAACTTAGCTCCTCGAAAAAGACAGTTTAAAAAACTACTTACAAATGATAGCATAGTAGTATATGTTTCGGGCAAAGCACCTACAGTACTTAATGATGCTAAAATAGTAGGGGACCGAGTGCAAGGAAGAGATAACGCTAACCAACCTGTTAATATACCCCTCATAGAAGTAGATAAATTTGAGCAAAATAAATCTAAGAAAACCGTTCTTCAAGCTATAAGAGAAAGGCTAGACGTAAGTAGTAAGAATCTAGATGTATCAGACTCTTTAAGGGAAAAAAGAGCAAAATCTTATACAGGTGCAGAACTAATTGAAGCACTTAAAGATGTATTACCGCCTGCCACAATATTTTATTTAAGAGCTTTAGATAAAATTGGAGTTAAGGTCCAATTTGATGCTGGTCCGCAAATTAGAAAAAAGGGTTATGGAGGGTACTTTGGTTTTAGCGATGAGGGTAAAAGAACACTGCAAAAAATGAACCAAGGTGAGGAGGTACTTTGGCAAGATGCAGGAGGTAAAATTATTATTAATGCTTCTGAAGATATTGCACTAAGAGCAGATAATTCTGGACAAGAAGCCTTAGTGGAGACTTTAACTCATGAAATAATTCATGCTTTAGTAAAACATGGGTTATTCACAAATATATCAGACCCTAAAGAGCTGTTAGATGCTATAGTAGCTAATAAAGAAGGAAAATTCTATGATGCACTAGAAAAGTGGAGAAAAGAGGTTGCAAAGGCACTCCAAAAGAACCCGCCAAAGAGACCTTTTAACCCACAGTTAGAAAATTCTATATTAGGTAAAAAGAGTCAAAGTGCTTCTTTAGAGGAGCTTGTTACTTATGCTTTAACTAACCCTGATTTTGCTAAATGGTTGGAAACTCAAGTTGTAGGAGAACAAACCGAGGTTAAAGATACTTTATGGAATAGATTCAAGGAAATAGTTAGGTCTATAATTGAAAGTAATTTTAATGTTAAACAGAAGACAAGGTTAGATGAGATAAACGATATCTTAGATAATTATGTAAACACTGAAGCGATAAATGTATTTAATTTAGCTGAGGAGTTTGGAAAACAAGAAATTGTACCTCCCGATGCACCAAGTAGGGTTAAACTAAAAACTGCTAGTGAAACTGCCTTTGAAGCATTCCAAGAGGGTGCAACTGTGGCAGAACAAGAGCAGTGGATTGTTGAAAATGGTGTCGCAGGTGACACCTATACAATGCCTGATGGTACTGAAATTTCGGTAGCAGAGGTTACGGACACTACAATTACATTACAAAAAGGCCCTAATGCTGTCGTATTAGGTATAGAACAGCCGTATGATTCAAATGAAGCAATAACAAGAGGCACTTTGTTTGAAATTTCTGAAAAAGAAAACAATGGCATACCTTTAACGACTCGTGAGTATATTATTAAATTAAATAATATGCATTTCTACAAAACACTCAAAGGGCAAGTTAAGTCAGCGAGGGGTAAGGTAGTTGAAACTCAAGAGGACTTTATGATGGATAAGATAAAAGAATTCTTATCTTTTAGAATCGGAGATGTTGAAGGAGTGTTTGCTATGTTATCAGAAACTTATCTTAATTCAGTTATGAATAAGACTCAACCTGCTAACTTGTCTGAACTTATTGATATGACAGAGGGTATTACAGAGCAGGAGAAGGCGATTATGTTAGACACTCTAGGGTATGGTAATACCACTTTAATTTGGGCGTATGTGACCCAAGCAGATAGAGTATTTGGTTACAAACAAATGGATAACCTTAGAAGGATTATTCAAGGTAATATAACCGACTTTCAATCTATTAACAACCGAACTAATAGAATCATATTCGAAAGAACTCCTGCAGCAGCAAGAGAAGCAGAAACTAATGCAATAACATCAGCAATTGGGTCGCTACTTGATAGAATGGGAATAAGACATTCAGGTTTAGATAGAATGGAGAGTATGCCTGAGAGAGGATTCAAGCAGTCAGTAAACGACTTTATGGAGTTTGTAGAAGCTCCTATGGATAGTGCAAAACAAATTTTTCAAAACTTGGTTAATTTTAGAACAAAATTTGGTAAATTTGGTATCACAGTTGACTTCGGTGCTATTGTTAAGACTAGAAAGGGGGACAATTCAGATGTTATCAACGTAAATGATGAGAGTTTCTTATCGGAGTTTGATGATGCGATGATGTCATCTCAAGCAGAAGTGGATATTGCAGAGGGACTGTCGGCTATTATGGTTAAAAAAGAAAACAAAGATGGCGGGGGTATGATTGAAGTAGGTGTCAATACCATAGGAGACATTACAGATGAAGCCCTTACAACCACTGAGATGATAAATAGATATTTAGAGTCGTTTGACCTTGAAGTATCACCCACATATGTACAAGCATATATGATGGTAAATGAAGGAGATGTTGGGGGTATGATTGCAAGAGTAAAGTCTCAGTATGTAAGATTCAGAAGCCCTGAAAGTAAATACGAAGACAACTTCACATACGAAGAAGAAGCAGTACCTACTACCAACTTTATAAATGAGAAGAAGGCACAGGAAGATATTGAAAATAAAACTTGTAAATAATGGCTTGTAAAATTACTAGAATAGGAGGAGCTATAGAAGAAGTACTTGCTGAGAATGGCAACGAGTCACATCTTTACAAGTCTCTAAGTCGGGTTTCATTTCTCACGGAGGATGAGGCCTTAACTTATTATTATGCAGCTTTAGCACAGAAAGGTGACTTTGTTCAAGATGAGAACGGAGAACCTATAGTTATGTTTGCAGCTAAAACACCTGAAAATAGCCTATTACTCCCTGATGCTATTGTGCACTCATCTTCTATACAGAAAGCGTGGAATGAGGATGTTGACCAAAGGGGCGTAGAGATGGTTCTAGTTCGGAGTAACGAACCTGTTCAAGCAAATGTCACCACCAACCTCTCATTTGATGTAGCAAGAGTCGATAGCCAAACAGACTCTCAAATACTTGCTAGAGATACAGACGGCACGATTGTATCAGTTTCTAGAAACCAAGAAGATATTGTAGAATTAGCGTATTTTGCACCTGCTAGTTCAGGGAGGTCAATGGGTACATTCTTGAACAATATTGTAAACGAAGGTCTAGTAGAGGCGGTAAGACAGCCTATGGCTAATATAGTTAGACAAACGATTAGTGGTGTAAGGAAAATAAGCGTTGACAGGGGTAACCAAGTGTTAACTGCGTTAGGGGAAGGTAAGGTAAAATTACCTGCTCCTGCAAGACTATTCAAAGCAGAGTCTCCTGCTATTGCCGACATGGCTGGGACATTTACAACTATTTCTTCTACTAACGAAGGTCAAATAGATATCCCTGCAGGCACAGTTATAGAACACATACACATAGATAAAAATAAAGTAGAAAGAACTCAAGAAGAGTCGGAAGTCGTTACTTTCCAAGTAGAGGCTTTAGAAAATGATGTGGTTTCTATTATATCGGTGGTAGACGGTAACAGAGTGGGCAGTCTTAGACTTGTACCTGCAGAAGGGGGTTATCAAGTAGACTCTGTATCAGTCTCTAACGAGTATAGAAACAGAGGTATAGCTAAAGAGATGTACCGAGAGGCTAATGAAAAACTTGAAGGTGAGATAATTTCGAGTCCAGTTTTAACTGAAGCATCTGCGGCAGTATGGAACAGTCTTAACGAGACTGGAGAGGTAACCACTCGTGAAGACGGTACTCTTGTAATGAATGAATCTGCAGCAGAAACTACAACTGAAGAGACTACTAAAGAAATTGGGGAGCTTCCTAAAACTGATTTAAAACAATTAGAAAGAGAAGCAGTTGAAAATTCCGATGCTCAAGTTGTAAAACTTGTAACAAGGGTTGGAAATGACACCGTAACTCAGTATATTGTGAAGGATGATGTTCTTAGACTAAGCATCGAGCAGTCGGAAGAACAAATCACCAATCAAGAGATAATGAATTTAGACTTCGAAATTAGTAGACTTATAGAAAGTGAACAAATCGAGGCAACCTGTAAATTATAAAACCAATGGCGTGTTCGTTTAAATACAAAGGAGCAATATATTCTTCTAAAGCTGGACTTGAAGCAGCTGTACGTGAGGACCTTAACTCAGGTGCTCTAAAAGCTCCTGCTACTACAGCTAAAAATTTAATTAAGTTAACAGATAATCTTAGTGAGATAGCTGTTATGCAGAAAGCTGCCGATATGTTTGGCAGTGACCAATTTGTAACAGTTATCCAAGACAAGGTTACGGGGGACAAATACATCACCCTTGATGATAGACTCATAGAGGAAACAACTTCCCCTGTAAGAGAGTTTAGAACCCTTGATAACGAAAAGGTTGAAATAAACGTAGAGGAGACATACGAAAACTGGAAACAGGGGGGACGAATTAGGAAAAATGTTAGAGGGCTGCTCACTGCGATGAAAGTTAAACTTCTTGATGAAGTTATAGATGAGCAGTACGAAAAAGCTACTCGCCCTATAATGCAGGAAACTAATGAACAACTGTTTGACAAGTTAAAAACGTTTGCAGAGTCTCTTGGTATTTCTGTTATTTCAATGGAGCAATACCTAGAGGACTACAAAAATAGAAACGGTGTTCCTGCATCAGCTGAAGCATTGGCTGATATGATGGAGCAGGTGATTGCACTTTCTAATGGTCAAAGCGTAGAACAACTTTCAGAGGAGGTTGCTCACTTCGTTGTTGAGTACTCAGAGCAACAAGACTTGATTGATGAGATGCTTGAAAATGTAGACCAAACTACAGTTTATAAAGCAGAGGCTGCAAGATATCGCCAAATTTATTCTAAGCAGGCATCGGGTGAAGCGTTGGAACGAATGGTTCGCAAAGAAATTCTTGGCAAAATACTTGCTGAAAGAATGATAAAGAACTTCCAAGGACCCGCAGCTAACGAAGCAGAAGCTAGTGTGTTCCAAAGGTTGGCAGATGCTTTTAGACAGCTTCTCGATTTGTTTAGAATAACTGATGCAAACTCTCAGTTCTTTTCACAGTTTGGTGAAGTGCTTGATGACCTTGTTGCTGATGTGAAGCAAGGCAGAAGAGAGGGCTTCAATGCGACTCAATCTAGAGCAGTATACTTCTCTGCTTCACGACAAGACCAAATTATTCAAGACCAGTTATCAGCCTTCCTCAATCAGTTAGATGGAGCATACAGGTCTCTATCTCGTTCTACTGAAAGAATATTTACGGCAGAAAAGAAAGCCAAGTTGCAACAAATTATTGAAGCAATTGGACATGCTGATTATCTCAAAGCTATCCACGCATCTTTACTCTCAATGGAGCAGGACATGCGTAAAACTAATACTGCTATCAGGGATGCTAAACAAAAGATGGAGGCTCGAGACGAGGCAGGTTACGAGAAGATGTTACAATATTTAGGCAATGTAAACGTGCAGAACCTTTCTGTGTTTTACGAAAACATGGGGAACTTCCTCACAATGCTAGATAACTTCTTAGATACAATAGATTCTGAAATAAACAACGCTAGTGAAGATTCCCCTCTAGGGCAAATTAGCAAAGCAGATGTTGCTCGTATGCGTAGACTGTCCTCTCAAGTAAGAGCAGCTTACAGTGAGAACTTGTCTGATTATAAAGGAATTGCAAAAGCAAAAACGGCATTACTTACAAAAGAGATGCTGCGTTCCAAGTCTTCTCAAGAGGAGATAAACGAGGAGCTAACTAAAAGTAGTAATAATGTATACGATGATATTAGCTGGTTCAACGCTAAAGTGTACTCCTTCTACGAAACGGCAGGACACCCTGCTCTAAAGCTTATTGCAGGTTTGTACCTAAGAGCGATGGAGAGAGTGAAGCAAAGGACAGATATTGTTTATGCTGACATGGTTGACTTGCAAACGAAGTTAAACTTGACTCGTGGGCAAACTTCTCAGCTTATGAAAGACGGGTTTATGATTAACCCTTGGAAGATGCGACAGTATCTTAAAGATGAGGCAACTGCTAGAAAAACTATAGAGGACAAGTACACCAAAGAACTAGTGGGCCTAAATGTTAATGACCCTCAGTTCTTGGTTAAGCAAACTGAGTTACTTGACAAGAAAAGAGCAGAGCTTCTTGAGCATGACCAAAGATGGAAAGAAATGCGATTTAAGCCAGAGTTTTATGAACAACTCATACAACGTAAAACAGGTTTAAACAGTGTCACAAGAAGTAACAAAAGAAGACCAGAAGCACAAAATATTTTATCTGCTTACGCTGCCTCTAAAAATAAAATATTATCAAAGTACTACGATAAAAAGACGGGTACTATAAACTATGCTAGAATCACTGTGGCAGACGAGGCACAGTTAAAGCAGATATATTCTGATATCAAGGCTCAACAGTCAATGTATAATACGGACGGGAGTTTAAAAAGCGACTTAGAGCTTGCTATAGCACTGGACGTTAGAGACTACTTCGCTGTATCAAATGATACTGAAATATCAGCCGAGGCACAAGCAAGGTTCGAGTCAGCAAGAGCAGAGGCTGAGAGAACACTATCTAAAGATGACTACAATGCATGGTTAGAAACATTTTCTTACCAGGCGTATGATATTAGTTATGATTCAACTAGCTTTGAAGTTAACGAGGAGGATACCGAAGCTAACCTCATGTCGGCAGGTAAACTTAACGACCTCAGAACTTTGATGACAATTGACCTTGTCGTGGAGAAAGAAGTCAATGGAAGACTTACAGTTGAAAGACTAGATGAAACAAGCTCGCTGCAAGACATTTACGATGCACTTAGACAGCAGAAACAACAGTTGTTGAAACCTTATCGTTCTTCAAACATAGCAGGCGAAATAGATGGGGCAGCTGTAGATAACAATTTAATTCTTAGAGAAAGACTAGACACCATCGATTCTTATTTAAGATACTTTGAAGGTGATTGGGCAGGAAGACAAGGTGTAGAGTTTGAAAGAATGGGTAATAAATCATTCTTCCAACAATTAAAAAATATGGAGAAGGTCAAATCAACAGACCCTAGAGCATATTTTAATTGGTTGAATGAAAACACAATGAAGGGTAGAACAGATGTTTATGGAAGACCTGTACCATCTAAGTCTTACTACGCTACGTTTGTCCCACTAGAAGAAGGTTCGTTAGTAGAAAAAACTGCTAAACCTAAGTTTTTATGGGAAATGCGTACCGAAGATGAGCAATACATTAATCCAAACTTTAATACCGAACTAGGTTCTAGAGGAGTGGTTCAGCCTAAACTAAGCTCTGAAATGACATCACAATATATTGATGAGGATTATTTCAATATGTTTGGTATTTCAAAAGATAATATTTACTCTACAGATGTTACACGAAATCAAGCTTTGTTTGAGGCTAGAAGTTATTTCCTCAGTCTTAAGGAAGAGCTTGATGCTAAAGCTGGGATTAGGAATGCATACTACCAATTACCACAAGTTAGAAGGTATGCAAGAGAGATAAGTTTAACTAAGTCAGGTGCTAAAGCGTGGTTCGCTAGAAACTTCGTTATAGATAATTACGATGAAGATTTTGGTGAGAAGAGTAAGCGAGTGTTCGGTGTGAACACTAAAAGCATACCAAGATATTTCACAAGACTACTTGAGGACTCCAAAGAATTAACACAGGATATTGGTTACATGTATATGAGTTATGCACAAATGGCATACAATTATGATGAGAAAGGACAAATTGTCAATGATGTTACCCTTCTAAGAGATAGAGTGTCAAATGCTCAAACTTCACAAGGAGGTTCTTTAAACAATACGCTTAAGAAACTTGATGAATGGGTTGATTCGTTTATATATGGTAATAAAAATGTAGACTTAGGGAACGTATTCGGGTCTAAAATATCTACTACTAAGTTACTTAAGTCATTATACACCTTTATCTCAAATACCAACTTAGCATTTAATATATTTGTTCCTGTTGTAGGCCAGGTAACTTCTATGTCTCAAAGACGAATATTAGCTACTACAAATAAATATTTTAGTCAAGAAAGTTTAAACTGGGCTATCGGTAATGCAGCCAAGACTACTCCACAAATGTTTTTAGAGTCAGGTAAACTAGAACAAAAAAATGTTGGGGATAGTTTACTCCAGTTTGCTGGCGTAGGCCAAGAGTACCAAAAGATGAAAGGTATTTTCACAGACAGAGCCACTCGTTCTGCTCTAAGAACGCAGCCTGGCTATCTTGTATATGAAGTGTTCACCAAGAACAATGGTGTTATAGCTGTATCAGCTGTATTCGATAGTTATAGACTATATGACGACCCTTCAACAGGTTCTGTTCGTTTTATCAACAAGCAACAATTTATCGAGGCTAAAAGAGCAGAAACGCCAGAAATAGCACAGAGTGATATCAATTCTGAATGGTCTTCTATGAGAAGCCGCTCTTTCTACAATTATTTAACTCCTACCACTACCACTATGGAAGTACAGAGAGATAAAATGATTCAAGATGGCGTAAGAGCTGAAGACATAGATATTATAGTAGGTATAATAAATAGAAATGCAGAGAACGCTCACAATATGATTGAAGGGCAAACAAAGCCTGAAGAGCGAGCACTACTAACCAAGCACCCTTTAGGGTCTTTCCTATACATGCACAGAGGGTTCTTACAAAGAGGTATAGAGTCACGCTTTAGAAAAAGCGACTATGATTACTTTACAGGTACAGAAAGCGAAGGTAGTTATACCGCAGTCGGAAGAATGTTCTCTAAGGATGCGTTCAAAAGAGGCGAAGGCCTGAAAGATGCAGCTCTTATGGGTAGCTACTTTTTGACTGCAGGAGCTAACGCTGATGCCCTAAATAGAAACACTGAACTCACAGAAGACCAGAAAGGTAACTTGAGAAAGCTAGGTATGGAAATGTACACGATGATTGGTCTTTTTGGTTTGTATATGGTTATGAATTTATTTGCAGGAGATGATGACAGAGAGGAGGATTGGGCTACGCAGTATTTGGCCTATATATCTACAAGAGCCTACATGGAGTCTATATCCACTTCTGTGTTTGGGGTAAGTGAATTCCTTGAGATAGTGGACTCTCCTACTGCAGGGGTGAATACACTTAAAACTATTACAGGTATACCAAGCTTCTTCTTCGATGCAGGAGAAGAAGTCAAAAAGGGGCCTTACGAGGGCTTGACTAAGAACCAAGCCAAAGCAATTAAGCTTACTCCTGTGAAGAACATTTACAGCCCTTTACTATCTGATTCTCCAGCAAAATCAATTAGGTCGTCTAATGTATTTTTTAGACAAAACGTAATTCCTTCTATCCCTGAGTATATATTGAAGTCATTAGAAGAAGAATAAAATTACGATTATGAGTTGGGGAAAAGCAATGTGGAAGCTATATCTTTTTTCTTGGAGTATATTCGCAGTGCTCGTAGGATTGATGGGTTACTTACTAGTTAAACATTTTATTCTCTAACTTTTGGGCATAAAAAAAGGGGAGCATTGCTCCCCCACACAAAGTACAAAGTTGGATTGGTTACTCTGCCGTAGCAGCAACTTTTTCTGCTTCCTCAGCTTCCATAGCTAGAGTCTGCATTTTTTCTTTGTAAGTATCAAAATCTAGAGTCTTACCATCTTCAAAGAAACGTCTGTGAAGAGTTCGGTAAACCATACCATAGATTTCTGCCACTTCCTTAGCGTAAGGCTGTAAGAAGTGCCCTGATGGTTGGTTATCAGGTCCAAAGACAGCTTGAGTGTTCTCATGTAGAAACTTCTCAAGTCTACCTTTTAGTTGCATCATCTCTGCACCATAAATAGTTAATTCAGTGTCAGGTAAATACATATGGTTCTCAATAGAACCGTAATCGAAAGTGTCTTCTTGCGGAGCACTTACGTTTTGTGCAGCTGTGTTGGTCTGAGGTGCTGCTTCCCCTTTCTTTACAAAATCTACTTTCTTACCCATAATTGGTTTTTTAAATTTAAAAATACAAATACAAACTTACAGAATGTCTTCTAAACTATCTGTAACTTCTTCAGACGTTTTTTCCACATCTTCAGGCTCTTTTACATCGAATAGCTTCTCGACCCATACGTCTTCGAAACCTTCCATGTCTTCAATATCTCTTGATTTAAGCATATGGTAAAAGTAATTACCTTCGGGCTTGAAGTGGTTATATTTTCCCCCTCCTTCTGCTATGAACTCCATGTCTACGTATTCGTAGCCATATTTGGAGAACACCATATACTTACCGACTGACCCAACCTTATAAGGGTTGTACACAGCCATTACTAGGTCTGACAACTGAAATAGTTGGTCAGAGCCATAGAAATCTAACTGGCGAGGTGCTTCTGATGGGTGGTTACCAACTCTATCAAGAAGGTCTCTTTTGAGTTGCATCAGAGGAACGAAGAAAACATAAGGATGCATTTTCTTGAGTTTGTTCATCTCTTCGAACAATGCATCTATCTCAGACTTCTCCCTCCCTTTCACCAGGCCAACGTGGTCGATTGTTATCATGACCTTCTTGTCTATATTCTCTTGCAAAAATGTTGCCACCTCCTCTCCGAACTGACAAGCTGTCACAGGTTCTTCAGAGTAAAATAACCCATCTCTTCTCTCTTGCTTACAAATGTCTCTAATGTCTTCTAGGTTCTTTCCTTCAGGAAGGTTAAACAATACCTCTGACATCTTCATATTTGTCTTCTGTGTTATCTTTCTAAGAAGTAGCTTATAGACAGCTGACTCCCAGTTACATCGCAGTAATACCACTTCCTCAGACGTATCAAGAACATAGTTCTCTAACTTCTGCATCAAGTATGTTTTACCGTGATTAGATAGACCACCAATGGTCATTATGGTAGAAGGTAGAAACCCTCCTAGTAAGTGTTTATCAAGCCAATCAAAGCCTGTAGAAATAGGTGTTATCTCACCTGATTGAAATTTGGCTATACTTTTTACAGCCTCGTCTGTTTTTTGTTTAGCTGATACTATTGGCATATTCTCTGCATTTTGTGTAAAGTCTGCTATCTTCAATTGTAAACTTGCGAGCGTAAGCGTTAGCAGGTTTCCAAATAAATAAGTCTAACCTCGCTGTGTATTGAGGGTCACTACTCATTAGATACTCTTCTACGGTTTCTACTATTTGGTCAAAGGTAAACAAATTATTTGTCTCTTCTACAAATTGGGCGAAAACTTTTAGTGCTTTGTTAGCACTTCCTATATTACGACCATAATCTTTGTAGAGTTGAACTAATTTAAGAAAATTGGCTTTCACCTCATCACTAATACCTGCTATACCTATATCTCTTAGAAAGGCTGTGCCCTTCTTAGCTATCTTATACCAATTATCTGACTTACGGTGTGCAATCATTCCCTCGCTGAGTAGCAAGTTAACGTGGTCTTCTATTGTTTCACTATCCATCTCTAATTTGCCACAATCACTTTGTTTGATTGTAACAAGTAATACTAACGTTTCGTATGTTAAGTTAGATTCGTTTAGGACATCAAAATTTATGTACATGCTTTTTTATATTTTAATTTTACTGTTTATGCTACTAGAGTAGCTAATCCTTTTTATCAGGGAAGAAAAAATCAACTAGAGCTATCACTCCAAATACAATCACAATTATTCCGCCTATTATTAAAAAATCCATCATGTTATTAATTACTGTTTACAAATATTCTTTAGTTCTTCAAGGTTAGAGAAAGGTTTAAGGTGTTCGAACCCATAGAATCCTGTCTTAGTCCCTCTCTTTCGTAGCTTCTCATCTTTAATTAATGAATCATCCTGATAGGTATTCAAAATGTTTTGAGAAGCGACTCCACAAATATATACATATTTTTTCTTATATGCAATATTTATTATTTCGGGATAATAAGAAGTTTTGAACACTATGGGGAATAACCCATACTCCACTGTCTTAACTCCTACTTTGACACCAAGAGAAGAAAGGTCAGGTTTATGGTAGTCATTACTATTACCTATACTCCAATCAATTATTTTTCCTTGCATTCCCAGTAGCTTTTCGATAGCTACTTCGCCTATCATTCCGTTGAAGAACCTTTTAAATTTAGAATTGTTATCAATACGGTAATGATTCTCACCACTCTTTGCCTTTATAACTGAACTTACAAAAACTCTTACCTTTTCTAATTCATTATCGTCAAGTGTGATTAATTTAAAGTTACGGGAGAAAGGCTTAATAAATATATTATAATCCATTATAATATTCTTTATTTTTATTTATTCTTTCTAATTCTGCCAAAGGCACTAGATTATTTTCAATTCTCCTATCCATATCAACAACTAGCTCTTTTAGTTCTTTTGATTTACCTAAATAGAAACAGTTAATCATTAGACAATCTAAAAGCTCCCAATCATATGTTGAGCTTGATACAAATAATCTAGAGTTGGGAAAAGGGTTTTTGGAACAATTGTCCCAAGCATACTTAGCTAAAGCATAAGATGCACTGTGGTTTCCTTGCTGAGAGAAGTGCCTTAGAACTGGAACATAGTGTTCTGCTCTATTAGGGTCTATCATTGAACACTTTAGATACGCTTCAATCCACTCACTTTTGTGAGTTTTTTGTAGTATCTCAGCTACCCTTAATTGGGACATATACTTTTCTTCCCAATACCCTTCCATAGTTAGCCTCTCTTTGTACCATCTTAATGCTTGTGTAAGTATACCTGCATCCCTATAAGAGTTAGCAAGGTAGAACACCCAACGTGGGTCTTTGTTTTCTTCAATGTAATCTAGTAAGAGAGTAGCGTGGTCTTTATACTTCTTCTGCGTGGACTCATTCCAAGTTGCTCCATCGGAGTTTACCTTTACGTGGAAGCCCTCTGCTTTACCACCGTTTATAACCACACCGTTTTCTAAAGTCATATACTCGTGAACTGCCCCCACCCATTTCCAATCCTCATTTGCTCTGAAAAATTGGTCACGAGTGTAGACAGTCCCACTGTATTTCACCTCCACACCTAAATTATTACACTTGGAAAGCTGTTTAAGTAAGGCTGACATATTTAAGTTATCTAGAATAACTTCTTCATCAGCATCAATCCATAAGCCCCACTCAGCTTTACCTTTGAGTTCTTCTAGTGCTTTGTTGCGAGCATCCGCATAGTTGACCCACTCATGACTGATAACTTCCCCTTCGATACCATGCGTGTCCATAACACTTTTAATCTTAGATATAGTATCATCAGAGGAACCTGTATCAATTATAGTGTACCAATCAACTAAAGGTGCCACACTATCCAAGAGCCGTTTAATAACTCTGCTCTCGTTTTTCACAATCATGTTGAGGCCTATCTTCTTCATTACAGGCTCACTAACATATCCATCATCTCCTGTTGTGGATGAATATCACACTTACCTTTGTTTGTGTTTGTATGGGATAACACACCCTTAATCAAACCTCTGTATGCTTCTTCTTTCCATTCGAAAGCCTTAGCACCTTCTTTCTTAATCCACTTAGGAAGTCCCTCACGGATATCTATGCCATCTCTCTCAGCAACGAAGTATAACCACTCACGAACTTGTTCTATCTGTGCATCTGAAAACTTGTGCCACGCAGTCATGCCTTTGAAAGGTTCAGCTAAAGTTACAATTTGAGAAGGGTCTGCTTTTACACCTGCCCAAGTTTTACCTTCTTTCAGGTAACCCCAGTTGCAAATTTCTAATCCTACAGAATGCTCGTGCATATACTGAGAACCATTTCTACCGATGTGCCAAGCATATGCTCCTGATGGAAAAGCTTGTACCATTCTACCATCATAGGTATCATCATTACCTTTGATAGAAGGACCTCCTAACACAAACTCAGTTGCAATACGCCCCCTACTATCTCTTCCCCAATGGTCGATACACTTGTAAGGGTTGTGCCACCCTGCTGTGAAATGCAAGAACGCATATTCCTTCGTAGTAGGACCGTTTAGGTACTCTCCTGTAGGCAGGTAGTGAGTGTCATAAGCAAACTTCGAGTCTATAGCTTTGTCTACGGTTAAATCCGTATCTAACAGACTCATAGATTCTAATGTCTTAGGGCCAACAAGTCCATCAACTACTAAACCTCTTACCTTTTGAAAGGTCTTTACTGCATCCTCTGTTTGAG
>WLWF01000994.1_pt1 | contig 25462 bp, 36 predicted proteins | sample 6718331 | NCBI WGS metagenome assembly WLWF01 (sample SAMN12718692, study PRJNA515312) | sponge metagenome | isolation source: marine sponge | host: Mycale hentscheli | place: New Zealand: South Island, Marlborough, Capsize Point | collected 2003-05-01
CTGTAGTGTTACCACCGCCTACTGCTGTCCAAGCTGAACCATCGTAAATCTCAGCACTCGTATCTGTTGTGTTAAATCTAATAAATCCAGCAGAAGGTGAGCCATCTCTTTGTGCTGTTGTACCTGCTGGCAGAGCACCTGACCCTGTGGCTGATGTCTTAGTCACTACTGTTGCCGGGTCTACTGATACTTCTGTCCAAGCACTACCGGTATAGACTTTCATTCTATCCGATGTAGTGTTAAAGTACATATCGCCTTCTGTTAGTGCGTCACCATCATTATCTACTGATGGGTCACTAGACTTACCACCTAAATATGTATCATCGAATGCGTCTGCTGAGGCTGCTGCTGCGGCTGCACTTGCGGCGGCTGATGTAGCACTTGTAGAAGCACTAGAAGCCTGTGTTGTTGCTGTGGTAGCCGAAGTTGCTGCGTTAGTAGCAGAAGTTGATGCTTCACTAGCTTTTGTAGTTGCTGTGCTCGCTTCATTAGTAGCTGTTGTAGCTGAACCTGCGGCGCTGGCTGCACTTGTAGCGGCTGCTGACGCTGAACTTGAAGCGTTAGTTTCTGATGTTGAAGCGGCTGATGCTGAACTAGATGCAGCACTTGCTTGTGATGTAGCAGTAGATGCTGAACTAGATGCACTAGAAGCACTATTAGAAGCAGCAGTAGCGCTAGAAGCTGCGTTTGTAGCTTGAGTAGTTGCGTTAGTCTCTGCAGTTTCAGCGTTAGTCTCTGCAGTCTCAGCGTTAGTTTCTGCAGTCTCAGCAGCAGTTTGAGCTGTTTGAGCTGAAGTTGCACTTGTAGCTGCTGCAGTTGCACTATTAGCGGCTGCTGTAGCACTAGCGGCACTATTTGCCTCTGCTCCTGTTATACTTGCGGCACTAGCGGCTGAAGCCGTAGCACTTGCAGCAGAATTAGTCTCTGCTGTCTCTGCATTTGTTTCTGCCGTCTCTGCGTTAGTTTGCGCTGTTTGTGCGGCAACTTTGGCAGCTTCAGTATCTGCAATTAGAGCATCTAAGTCATAACTGTCAGCTAATACTGATGATGTAGCAATTCCGTACCCTCTATCAATAGCCATTGTTTACAATCTCCTAATTCTTCGTAATACCGCTAAAGCCCATCTTTTTCTTCTACTTAATTTCATAACTCTCTCTCCTAAGTTTAATGTGAAACTCTCCCCATAAAGAGGAGAGCTCCGTGGTTAAACTTACGACGTAAGTTCTTGGATAGAACCCGGACGAATAACCTTAGTACCGTAAACAGTATCAGCAGTAAATAAATCTGCAAGGAACTCTTGCTTATACTGTGTCTGTGTGCGTACTGCTTGCTGAGTTGCTAAGACAAGAGCGTCTCTTTGGAATAAGAACGCTTTCTCAGTATTACCAGTACCTACTTGAGTAGACATATAAACGTCTACACCGTAGATTTGACCGATTTTACCTGTCTTAATTGCATTGCCATCACCAATAAAAGATTGCTCAGTAAAGCGCTCTTCAGTCATTAGTGCAGTCATACAAGAAGGAGTAACAACTAGAGCACGACCTTCTAGAGGAACGTCGTTATCGTTAAGAGCTTCCAATCCTACTAGGATAGAAGCGTCCCAATCTGTTACACTTGCAATTACAGCATTACCGCCAGTTAGTGCAGAAGCACCGTCTAGGTCAGTAATGATTTGAGAGTCTACATTTTTTGCGAGCGCATAGCCAGCATCATCTGTGTAGAATTTTCTCATTGAAGTCAACGCTTGAAGCTCTGCGATATCTTCAATTTGAGTTGACCACTCAAAGTGCTTGTCAATAACTACTGCTGTATCAGTCGCTGTATCAGTAACATAAGTAACTGCAGTATCTTTAACTTTCGCACTTGCAGCGTTACGACCCGGTGTTGGGATGTGGATAGTATCGCCTTTTTTACCTGCGTGGTTTAGGTTACGAACTAGATTAGCCGCAACAAGGTTTGCTTTATACGTCGCAACAACTTCATCACTCCAAATTTCAGGAATGAACGCCGCTGCGGTCGTGATTGTCATATTTGCCATTTCAATTAACTCCTATAAGTTATATTAGCATTTTATTAAACAACCCTACCTTCAGCATAAGCCGCATAGATTTCATCTTGTAATGACTCATACCGATTAGGGTTTTCCATTTTTAAGCGAATTAGGTCAGCACGTCTAAACGTCTTACCTCCTTTGCCTGAGCCTGAAGATGTTCTCGATTCTGCTGTTCCTGCTTTAAGCGCTTCTTTTCTTTCTACTTCTGCTTTTTCTTTGACTTCTTGCGTCTTACTAATCATAGACCTGTCTTTCCAGTTGGTCAGTAACTCGTTAGCCGCATCAAAGTTATAAGCGTCAGCCGCTTGAAACATTTGCATACGAATCGGACTATCTTGTACCCATTCCTGAAATGCTGTGTCTTTTATAACATCAGTAAAATCAGGATGTGTTTGTTTCAATCTTGCTTCAGCTCCAGCTTGTGCTTGTTGAGCTTGAAACTGTTGAAACTCTTGAAACTTAGGGTGATTTTCAATCATATCGTTGACCGCTTTATTAGGGTCATCAAAAAAATCTACATCATTATCTTTAGTTTCTAATGGAGTGTTATCTTGTGGATTTTGCGTATTACGCGATACTTCAGCTTGTAGGAAACTATCAGATAATTTTCTTAGCTCTCCAACTTCTTGGGCTTTACGTCCAAGTTCCTTTTCGAGGTTAGTATAACTATCTATAATTTCTTCTGTTGACTTTCCGGCAAACTTAGAAGGCATCTCTGAACTTTCTGTGGCTTCCGAGGCATCTACTGCCTCAGCAACTTGGTCCATAGCTTCTTCTGCTGTTGTGTCTGTTATCGTATTTTCATCTACATTTGAAATTTCTACATCTGCTGGTACTTGCGCCTCAGCGTCCACTACTATATTACTCATAATTGTTATTCTCCGCCCCTTAGGGTTATGAAGTTAAAAATGGTGGGGCTATATGTCTAGTTCTTCCACCGCTTGTTTAGTTGTCGTTTCTAAAGAAATTACTTGCCTTAAAATTGACAACTGACCCTTAGCGAACCAAAGGTCTTTGTCAGACTCTACTGAGTCTAATTTATTATAGATTTCTTCGAGATTTTTTAGCTCTTCAACTAAGTCTCTCCATCCGTCTTGCTCTATTAAATCTTGTCTAGCTCTATAAAACTGTTTAGTTTGGTCGTCTAGCTGCGTTTGCATAATTTAATGCTGTCTCCGATTGTAGGTGTTCTATTTCAGGTATGTTTCTAGCTGTCTCTGAATACTGCTTTTCAATATCAGCCTTCATTTTTTCTAGTTCCATCATTTTCTTCTGTAGTCCCATAATCCTCTCTTGGACATCTAGCTCATTCTGTGGCTGTGATGACCCTGCGTCTGCTTGATGCTTCATAGCCTTAGCTTGTTCTTCCTGTGCTTCTGCTAATGTCTTCTGTATATCAGCTTGTAACTGCTGAATTTGAAGTTCTTGAGCCATCTGTTGCATTTGCTGTTGCTCAGGATTCGGCTGGAAACCCTGCATAAGTGATTGTACCACTTGGTCTCTATTATGGATACTAGAGTTCTGAAAGATAGCTAACAACAGGACATTGAAAGCTGGAGAGTCTTTCGGAATTGACTGGAGCATTTGTACCATTTGCTGCATTTCAAGCTCTTTAGCCATAATACCCATAGTAGAGTAGGGTACGAACTTATAATCAGTAACAGGATACCTGTCTACATCAAATTGTATCTTTCTCCACATACTCTTGTTAATCATAGGTATGAGGAATGTATTTTGGAAGTTCATAAGAGTACGTTTCTGTCTCTTAATACTTGCAGACTGAATCATAGACATACCACTTGAAGTGGCTCTATCCGGAACACCCATATCAGCACTTCCAGTACCCATCTGAATCATATTTTGCAACGAGGCAACCTGATTGTAGGTATGTTGGTCGGTCTGACCTAATGTGAGAGGCATAATAGCCTGTCTTGGGTCTCCATTAGTAAGGATAGTTTTACCGGGACGCACCTCTAGTTTGATGCCTCGCGGTAGTCTAGTAGCGTCTGCAGCTACCATTGGAGTTGTAGTCAATGCTAGAGAGTCAATTCTAGCTCTCATCTCTGCATCTAATGCCTTTTGTGGGTTATATCCCTTCTCACAAACACCTCTCCCCCAAAACTTGTTTGGGACGATGTCGTGTTGATAACTTACGAACGGTCTGTCGACCATCATAAACGGATTTTCTTCTGCTCTTAATATATGAGAGTCATTAGCTAGAGTAACTACAGCTTCTACTAACTCATCTTCGTCATATTCAAAATCATCTTCGTCTATCTTAGCATTTAAGAACTTTCTAGGTACTTTACCCCAATACTCACAGATTTTAATTTGGTCTGAAGCGTCTTTACTAATATATTCAGGGTCGTAGCCTACTTGTACGACGTCTGTATCTGCTGCTATGTCGACTTCTCTGTATATACCCTTGTCCATACCCTCAGATAAGATATAACGTGGCTTATATACCTCGTGAGCGACTCCTAATGCCTCATTAATAGTATTAGCGCTAGGGTCAATAATAAATTCTTTAGGAGATACTGCCTCAACTTTTACATCTACGCTAGAATAATTTTCTATTTGTCTTGATGTTGTAAGTGTTCCCTCTACAGGAACTTCTACAGGTCTTCTCTCTGTTTTCTCTTCGGTAATAATCTTAGCAATACCCGTGCCATATACCGCACCATTAAGAAATACTTCACATAGAGCATCTTTACATCCTGCACCCTCTAAATCTTCTTGTAGGAGGTTACGTATATACTCTATATCTTGTTTATTTTGGTCTAACGTATCATCTTGTATGTCAAACCACTTTCCTCTGCCAAATGTAGCTTCTTCTAATTCTGCCACACTAGCTTCTACTGCTTGTTGTAAGGCAGGAGTAATAATCTTAGATTTTTCTGACCTGCGGTTTTGGTCTTCTACAGTCCACATACCACGCCATAGACGATAATATTCGTCCCATTGGTCTAAATAGTTATTATCTCTATGATTTCTCCAGTTTTCTAATCTACCGGATAACCATTGAGATAGAGCTCTATAATCTTTTTCTGAATCGTAATTTGCCATTTATGTCCTTTTTATCAATATCCTGCTACTTCATCAAAAGGTTGCCAATCCTCATCAATCTCTATAGTGTGCATAAAGTCTGCTACTGACACTTGGTCTATATAGGCTAGACTATCCACCATATCGTCGTGTGTTCCGCTTGTAGGAAACTCTAACAACTGTGATTCAAAGTCTCTATTCCAATTTCCCTTATTAAAAGAAATCTTACCGTGTTCCATTCTACCTTGGAGAGACCAAGTAATCCTATCTGCTTTCTTCTTACCGCCGTGGGTTACATCTGTTATAACTACCCACCTACCTTGTGCCCTCATCTCATCTTCTAGATAAGGTAAGATAGCGTTCTTTAACGCTCCGGATTCTATTCCGACAATCGTTGCCTGATTTTCAATTGCAGCCTGTAATATTTTAGAAGCAGTCTGTTTAATATTCCATCTACCGTGGAGTATATCTTTGACCCACCATTCATCATTGTTGATTTTAACGATTGATATAGCTGTTTCATCCAGTTTACTCCCTTTAAGACCACGTTCTTTTTCAACCTTTTCAAAGCCAGCCGGGTCAACCGCAATAACATAGTTACCTTCTTTTGGCTCTTCTGTGTCATATTTTATCCAATCTTGCTTAAATATACCACCAGTAAAAGAGACAAAACTAGCTTCAAATTCTTGCCTGAAGGCTTGGGTAGACATAGTCTCCCTAGCAACTTTTATCTCTTCAGGGTCTAATATCGGATTATCTGTAGAATTATATTGGAATGCTTCCCAATCTTCATTCTTATCCTCATCCGCTTCTTTCCATATATCGTAGAAGTGATTCTTACCTGCGGGCGTACCTATAAATAACGCACCACCTTTTACATCTGCAAGCGTGGGTCTTATAATCTGTTCCCACACCTCTACCTTCATTGAGGCATATTCATCGAGGACTACATAAGCAAGTCCTACGCCGCGCAGAGTATCAGGTCTGTCAGAACCCTTCAAGCTAATCTTTCTACCATTGACTAGAGTCATCGTAGCTGTATTCTCGTGGGTCTGTTCTATTAAATCTGTATCCTGAAGTAATTCCTTCAGCATACCCCACATAATATCTTTAGCCTGTTGGAATGTAGGACCTATATAAAAGACATCCTTATCTTCCGACTGTAGGGCTTTAATAATTAATATCCAAGCTGCTAACCTAGATTTACCAAAGCGTCTACCCGCACTTACTACTTTAAATCTTGCTGTACTATTAAAGATTTCTAACTGCGCCGGGTGTAGTGAGACATCTAACTCTCTACTCATTCCCTTTGCCTATCTTTATAATAGTCTCGTCTACTTTCTCTTCTGAGATTATTACACCTTCTTCATACTCTAAAGGTTTTTTATTATCTTCACTTATTACTTTCTCAGTAAGACCACCAACATTAATTACAACATTGCCCTTACCTTCTTGTGACCTTAACTCTACTGCCTTAGTTGTAGGTAGGATTCTATCCATACACATTTTAAGACAAGTCCTGTCACCTTCGAGTGCTAAGTCTATAACTCTCTGTACAATCTCCGGACCTTTTGCAGACATTAACTCTCTGCTTAAGGCTGTATACTTATTGACACTACCTTTTGGTCTACCGTTTGGGTTTAAAGACGGCATACCTTTGTATAACTTTGGTGAACCTCTATTCTTTTTACTCATTTTAGCTCCTTAGTGATACTATAGTTTCAACTAAAATGGTAATTAGAATGATAATAAAAGGTTATTTCTAAGAGAAGCCTTTTTAGGTGAATCTTTTTTTTAATCTATAGTAATATTATAGCATACTTTTCGATGAATGTCAATAGTAAACACTAAATAAAGTCTTAAGTCCCTCCCCGCACCTAGAATTACTCTAATAAACAACTATTTTTCCCAAATTCCCTCCAATCTGCGAGTGAGCCTAAATTTAAAATTATAAGAACCACTTGGGGTGTCCCTCCCTATGTGTTGTATAAATACCACAAAAGTTGCATAAGTGCCACAAAAGTTGCACAAACGCAACAAATCTTAAGTGTTGCAAAAATACAACAGATGTTGCAAAAGTGAGAAGTGAGAGAGCGTGAGTGTGAATTTTTACCCTGTCTCATTAATACAACAGATGTATCTTTAATACAACAAATGTCTCATAAATACAACAGTAGCATAAATGCAACAGATGTGGTACAAATGCAACAACTTGTGGTAAAAATACAACAAAGGTATTTTGTATCATTAATACCACACAAATGTTGTAAAGACACAACAAATGTTGAGGAAATACAACAGGTTAGCTGAGAGGCTCAAGGATAGCCCGTATTTAAGAGATTATCTTTAGGCACTAGGTATAAGAGGGTAGAGAAAAATAATGGCTCAGAAATCAAAATCAATTATTATTGGGTGAGTCATATAATCACTAGGGTAGAGAACAATCGTCCAAATATGGGCGAATTTGGGACGATTAAAGCATATTGCTACATTATTAAGCAATTACAAATTATTTATATATTTATTTACATTTAGGGGTTGACAGAATGAAAACATTTGCTATAATAGAACCAACACCAACAAAGAGAGACGGTGTTTACTGAGAAGAAACTTTTTTTTACTACGGAGAAACACAATGAAAAAACTATTAAAGGCTGATGAGAAGAAGCAAGATATGAACCATTTTGAAGGAGTAGAGGGTAGAGGTGTTATGTGCTACCTCCTTAAAGCATATGTAAATTCAAATACTCCAAATTGGGAATATGAGTTCAATGAATGCGATAATACAGACCATAAGTATGAAGATGGCACTTATGAATTTCCACAAATCGCATTAGGTGTTTATTCAAAAGGCGAGATGGAAGAAGCAGAAGCACACGGAAGAAGGCACACAGAAAGAACAGGTGAAAAATGGTGCATTATGGAGACATATTTAAATTTATAATCGAAACACCCTTCGGGGTGTCTATCGCCACGGCTGAAGCGGTACTGATGAGAAAAAGCCAAAATTTAATAACTAAGAGGAAAAATAAAATGAAAACAACAATTAAAACAGACGGTGCATACCACAAGAACGCTTCAAATCGTATAACAGCAAATATTGATGATGATATAGGCAGAATTATAAGAATTGGCTCGATGAACTCTATTGGTAGCTTTTTAGATATTGGTAGCTTAATTTCAATTGACTTTAAAAAAGCAATAATAATTATTAGGTCTTTAAAAGATAATCAATTACATTCATACGATATGGATTGCACTAATTCAACAATATATGACGCTGATGATTTAGACTTTAAAACAATAGCAATGATGCTAAAAGCTAATAAACTTAAGGGAGGTAAATAATAAAATGACTAAACAAGAAGAACGCAAGGCATACGACAAACTCGGCGAGATACTATCAGACGCCCTTAATAATCTAATAGCAGAGGAGGAGGGCACTACCTGTCAGAACTGCGGAGAGCCTACAGGCTACGGCAGAGGCTCAGAGCCTACGAGGTACGATACTTTAGTCTGTTCTACTAAATGTGCTAGAATACTGTATAACTATTAAATCGAAACGCCTTCGGGCGTCTAGTAACTTGGGCAGGTTGCTACTGATGAGAAGCCCACAATAATAATAATATAAGGAAAAATAAAATGAGAAAAGTAACGGAAACAATCGCAGAATCTTTTTACAAAGGATTTAAGAAGACAGTAAGCAACACACACACGGACGGTGTCAATGTATGGTTACACGGTAACAAAATAGCTTGGAGAAACCAAGACAATACTTTATCGGTAACTCTTGCGGGTTGGGGAACTCCAACAACTAGAGAGCGTATAAATGGCATTCTAGAAACTTTTGGTATCATTCACAGAGTAGGACAACACAAGCACGAGCAGATTATAAAGACTTATGATAATTACTCTTTTGAGTCTCTACCTTACGGAGATGATACAGTAATAACTTTTTTCTCTGATGATGTACACCTTAACGGCTACAAATTCAGCGAATAAGACACTTTTATTGTCTAGCCTACTAACCCCCTTCATTGGGGGTTTTTAGGTGCAATAAGTACAATTTAATAACTATAAGGATAAAATATATTATGAACTATAAAGACGCAAAACAAGAGCTAAAGCATTATAAAGATATTGTTGAATCTCTTTTAATTGGTTATCGTGGAGACTGTCTAAATTATGAATGCGGGTTAAGAATAATGATTAGAAACGACATCACGCCAATAGACATATTTAACACTATTGAAGACTGGATAGACTGGCACGATGAACCGAAAGAAAAATACGAGGCTATAATGAATCCGTGGTTCTCTAATAAGATAACAACGGATTTTAATCCACGCTATGAGGAAAAATTAAATAAATATTTTGGAGATAAATAAAATGGAAACTTTAATATTACACTTTGGGACGTTCATTATGGGCGTCTCTCTGTCTTGTCTACTGTTTATGGCATTCTTTATGCCTATATACATCCGTATTACTAGTAAGAATAAGGAATAATATGCAACAGTCAAAGAAAATAATAAAAATACCTGTTAAAACTCGGTCCATAACTGTGCGAGTAGCACATAAAAAGAGACGGCAACGACTGAGAGACCACAGGATATATGGTAAGCTAAAGTTTATATTTTAGGCAGGGCTTACCCTTAGTCACTAGGAGAAGTACGCTAGAATCGAATCCTAGAGGCTCACTTTTTAAATAAATGGAGAAAAATACTATGAATAATGATAAAGGTAGGAACTGGACGCCTCTAAAGGAGGTATCCTTGATAGACTGTGCGACGGAATATAAGAAGATGAAAAATCTTCACCTAGACGCAGACTTTGATGATAAAATGGAGTTAGCTTTATTCTATAAAGGTAAAGCTGAACACTATAAAGCCCTATACGATAAAGGGATTGAACACACAGTTAATTTTTAAGGAGAATTATATAATGAACATAATGGATAAAATAATAATAGATGCACCGACTAAAGAACTAGAAGATGCAATGCGTGATAAACTTTTAAATCACTTTGACGAACAAGAAGCCCTAAAAGAGGCACTTGAACGAGAGGAGGAAGACAATGCCTAACCCCAATAAAAATAAACACTTTAATGATGAAGCCCTAAGGATTAACAGGACTTTAAAGAGGGAGAATGACGCCCTAAGTGAGATTGTCGATGAGTTTGAAGATTTCTTACTAAATTATTTTAACGTCTTAAATGATGAGGACGATAGAGTTGTTGGAAGACTACAAGATATGATAATAAAGGCAAGGAGTAGAGATAATGATTAACGAGAAACCTTTTATGCAGAGATTAACAGAAGCATACGAAGAACAGAAATACACTTACTTTGTGACTGATGGCGAGGGTAACTGTATGGCTGAGAATATGACAGAGATTGACGCCCGTATGGAAGCTATGAAGCACGGTTGGTCTATAGGACGAAAGGAGGAAAATGATGCCTAACCCTAATAATAATATGAACGCTTATAACCAAGCATTGATAATCAATAGAGATTTAAAAAAGAGGATTGATAGAGCTAATGAAATAGTTGATGCCCTACTGACAGGTGATGGCAAAGTTTATACAGATGAGAACTGTATCAGACCTAACAATACTATAAGTGATGAGCACTTACAATATTTATATGCTCTGAAAGAGGTATTGAATCCCAAACTAAAAGAGGAGAATAAATAATGGCAGACATTAACGGAGTAGAAAGGACTTACGCCAATAAAGATGAGTACGACTGGGAGGGCGGTGAAGTAGATAATAATGAATTTCTATTTGACCAACTGTACGAGGAAGAAAGAGAGAGAAGAGCAGGTGTAGATGAGTACACTAATACTCAAGAAATCTTAGACTCTCCTGAATTTCAGAAAGAGTATAACGAGTGGTTAGACAGGGGTTTTAACAATGAGATGTAAATGTTGTGATGCCGTTCTAAATGAATGGGAGTCTAAAGCTAGAGAGCCTACAGATAAGTCTAAGTTTGTTGATTTATGCTCTGTCTGTAGGTACTACTCTAACCCTTATACTTGGCTAGATGATGATGAGATTATAAATAAAGAAGATATTAAGGTTGACTTAGATTAACAAGTATGATAAAATATTACTATAGATTCAGCTAAAGTGATAATCATTATGGTTATTACTTTAGTTAAATCTAAAGACCTAAGTTAGTTCTTGAGACCGCTAACTTAGGTTTATTTTTCTAGGTCTCTAGGATATAACAATTATGATAACTACAGGTACAGCAAAGTACGTCTATTTAGACAGTACAGAAAAATTCAATGGTGAGGATACTGGTAAGTACACACTTACTGTCGCTATTGATGACAAGGAAGCCACGGCACTAGAAAAAGCAGGTGTCAAGGTTAGGACTATTAGTACAGAGGATGGTGGGTCTTACAAAGCCCGTAAATTCTCCACTAAATATCCTCTATCCTTTGATATGGTGAAGACTTCAGATGGTGAGGCTATCGGACACGATTTCGGGGCTGAGTCTGAAGTACAGGTACTTTGGAAAGCGGGGAATGAACATCCCCAACACGGTGTCGCAACATACTTAACTGCGGTTAAGGTTATGAAGCGTACTGAAGGCTATAAGTCTGCTGACGAAGAAACGAATGAGTTCTTCGCCTAACCCCTCTACTTTTGTAGAGCATAAGCCCTGCCCTGCCTGTAGAGATACAGGTGGGGACAGAGCAGGTGATAACCTTTCGGTCTATTCTGACGGACACGGTTATTGTAATGCCTGTGGACACTATGAGAAAAAAGTTAAACATTTAACTTTTGATACCACAGACACTAATTTTAATATGGAGAATAATTCTATGCAAAGTATAACGCCACGAGGTACAAGTGGGGCTATGATTAAAGATAGAAGGATTTCCTCTGACATCACCAAGAAGTTCGGTGTAACGGTAAGCTACGACAAAGGTGGTAAGATAGACAAACACTACTATCCATACTACGACTCAAAAGATAGCAATAACTTAATTGGCTACAAAGAGAGAACTGTCGCAACTAAAGAGTTTCAGATTATTGGGACTAATAAGGGTTCAGGTCTATTCGGACAGAACGCTAATCGTTCAGGAGGTAAATACTTAACTATCTGTGAGGGCGAGATAGATGCCCTTTCTGTGAGCGAAATGTTCGACGGCAAGTGGCAGGTCGTATCACTAAAGAACGGGGCAAATTCAGCCGCTAGGGACGTCAAGGATAACTTAGAGTATATCGAATCCTTTGATAATGTGGTCTTATGTTTCGACCAAGACCAAGCAGGTTTTCAAGCAGTTAAAGACGTACAGGATATTATATCTGTAGGTAAGCTCAAGGTCTGTAAGTTGCCTATGAAAGATGCTAGTGAGATGCTAATCAATGGCAAGATTAAAGAGTTCACCAATGCTTGGTGGTCTTCTGAATCTTACACACCTGCGGGAATAGTCAAGGGTATAGACACTTGGGAACATCTTCTAAAAGATGAGAACCTCGTCAATATTGATTATCCGTGGGCAGGTCTTAACAAACTAACCTACGGCTTTAGGTCTAAGGAACTGGTAACTATAACGAGTGGTTCGGGTATGGGTAAGACTAGCGTTGTTAAGGAGTTAGAATCATACATACTTGATAAGACTGACGATAACTTAGCTATCATTCACCTAGAGGAATCTATCGAGCGTACTGTTAAAGGCTTGATGTCTATCGAAGCTAACTCACCTATTCACATACCACAATATGAGAGAGAGTTAAGTCCCGAAGATAAAAAGGCTCTATGGCAGAAATCGGTAGGCGATAAGAATGTATACTTCTATGACCACTTCGGTAGTATGTCGGAAGACTCACTACTTAATGTGATTAGAACTTACGCTAAATCTTTTGATTGTAAGTGGATAGTTTTAGACCATTTATCTATCGTTGTTAGTGACCAAGATGGTATACTAGACGAAAGAAAAGCAATTGACGCCATTATGACAAACCTTAGAAAGATAGTTCAAGAGACGGGCATAGGATTATTCCTTATCTCTCATCTCAGACGACCACAAGGTAAGGCACACGAAGAGGGCGGACAAGTATCACTATCAGAGTTAAGAGGTAGTGCCGCTATAGCCCAACTGTCTGACATTGTAATAGGCTTAGAGCGTAACCAACAGGACGATGACCCTATCATCCGTAATCAGACAACACTACGGGTTATAAAGAATAGGTTCTCAGGATTGACTGGTAAGGCTTGTAGGTTACAGTATGATAGTGAGACAGGAAGACTTTCGGAGGTACTCGATGAAGGCTTTTTTTGATATAGAAACTGACGGTCTCGAAGCTACTAGAGTACATTGCATCTGTGCAATGCTTGACAACGATGAGACTACTGTATACAACTTTATAGGAGGAGAAGCCAATGGACTTTTTCGAAAATGGTTGGCATCAGAGAATGTCGACACTCTTGTGGGACACAACATTATTAATTTTGATGTTCCTATTCTGCGTAGGATTACTGGGATGGATTGGTCTTTTAATTTACGGGACACTCTCGTTCTTTCTAGACTATATAACCCTAGCCTTGACGGTGGGCACAGTTTAAGAGCGTGGGGTGAGAGGCTTGGTGATTATAAGGATGACTATCAAGGTGGATGGGAAGAGTATAGCCACGATATGTTAGAATATTGTCAGCAAGATGTGAGAGTTACTAAAGCTCTTTACAATCATTTTGTTAAAAATTTAACATTTTCTGAGGCAGTTAATTTAGAACATACGACGGCTGAGATTATTAAGCAACAGACCGACAATGGTATGATACTTAATGAAGAGCGTGCGTATGAGCTACTAGCTGAGATGAAAGAGAAAGTGTTGGATATAGAGGATGAGGTACACGAGAGATTTAAACCTCTGCCTGTGTGGGTAGATTTAGTCCACCCTAAAGACAAGATGAAGAATAAAGACGGCAGTATCTCTAAGAGGTATCAGGCACAGCTAGATAAGGGTGCACACTTTTATGATGAGTTAGATGCTGAGGGAGACCCTGCTATAGCTAGTTGCGAAGTAAAGCAATGTGCTTGGGGATACTTTGAGTACCCTGAGTTTAACTTAGGCTCTCGTCAGCAGATAGCTAAGTATCTACAACACTTCGGTTGGAAGCCTAAAGCATTTACTGAGAAGGGCAATCCTATCGTAGACGAGAAGGTGCTTAAAACTGTTAAGATACCTGAAGCACAGTTGATTGTAGATTACTTGACGATTACCAAGCGTGTTGCTATGGTTAAGAGTTGGGTAGAAGCTATTGATGAGCGTACTGGTCGAGTACACGGAAGAGTAAACCCTTGCGGTGCGGTGACTGGTAGGATGACACACTCTAATCCTAATTGTGCTCAAGTCCCTGCGACTAGGCACGGAAAGGACGGTAAAATACTTTGGGGTTTTGAGGGTGGCTATGGTGCTGACTGTAGAAACTTATGGACTGTCCCTGAAGACTATAAGTTGGTTGGTTGTGATGCTAGTGGTCTAGAACTTAGAATGTTAGCACACTATATGAATGATGATAAATACACTAATGAGATACTTAACGGTGACATTCATTCTGCTAATCAGAAGTCAGCAGGACTACAGACTAGAGACCAAGCTAAGACTTTTATCTATGCGTTCCTATATGGTGCGGGAGATGTTAAGATTGGTGAGGTAGCAGGTGGTGGTGCGAAGCGTGGGCGTATACTTAAGAAGAACTTTCTTGATAATACTCCTGCACTAAAACAACTGCGAGAGAAAGTTTCCGAATCAAGCGGTAAGGGTTGGGTTACTGGATTAGATGGACGTAAGCTACACATACGCTCACAACACTCAGCACTAAACACTCTACTACAGAGTGCAGGTGCGGTGATTATGAAGAAAGCGTTGGTACTATTGGACTCTTATGCTAGACAGTATGACTTAGATTATAAGTTCGTACTGAATGTGCACGATGAGTTTCAATGCGAGGTCAGAGAAGACCAAGCAGACTTCTTCGGAGGTCTAGCGGTAGGGTCTATCATTCAAGCAGGTAAATCTTTTAAACTAAACTGTCCTTTGGACGGTGAATATAAGGTAGGTGAAACGTGGCAACAGACTCATTAAAGAGTGGCTATCGTTTTGATAGAGTTAATTCTAAAGGTGAAGTTATTTTTAGAAGGGACACTAACGAAACTTTAGAGTATGTCGAGAAGTATTTAAATTCTAAAGGTATTGAATATGAAGTTAGAAAGGGTGCTTATATGTTATGGATAAAGAGAGATAAGTGGTATGCTTATTCTTATACAACTGGAAGATGGCATCCTTATGTAAAAAATAGCTATCCTAAGAAACATTATAGGTCTAATGGGATAGACGATTTTATAACAAGGTTTACAAAAGACAGTAAGATAAAAGAAAAGGTAGATTCGCATTTAGGTTGTTTTTCATATCCTAATTGTGATATTAACCCATCAGGCTGTACTGTTCATAATGATGATTATGAAGAGTATGGACATAGAGATAACAAGGAGGTACAAAAATGAGTACAGATACTCTAGTAAGCGACATATATCGTATGATTGACACCAAGGATATTCCTGAAGGTGTGCCTGTCGAACAAGTAATAAATGACTTCGGTGAGAATATGAAGCAGATATTAAGAGATAATATCACAGAGCACGAGTTTGATAGACGTAAGCTCCGTATGTCTAACATAGGTAAGAAAGATAGACAGTTGTGGTATTCTTATAATGGCTATGAGGGTGAGAAACTATTGCCCCATACAAGAATCAAGTTCCTATATGGTCACTTGATTGAAGAGATGGTACTAGCTCTTACTAAACTTTCGGGTCACGATGTGACACACGAACAGAAGCAAGTAGAAGTAGATGGTATTAAAGGCTCTATGGACTGTAAGATTGACGGTGTGCTGACTGATGTTAAATCAGCGTCATCTTATGGCTTTAAGAAGTTCAAGGATGGCTCATTAGTTAATGATGACCCCTTTGGATATATAGACCAAATCAAAGGCTATGCTCACGCTGAGGATACTACAGATATTGGTTGGTTAGTTATGGATAAGACCAACGGACATCTAACATATCTAAAGTATGATATGGCTGATGAGTCTCAATGGTACTGGTCGAAGTTAAACTTTTTCTCTATACCTGAAAGAATTAAGAATATAAAGAAAATAGTTAAAGCAGAGACACCGCCTGAGAGATGTTATGAGGTTATACCCGATGGTAAGTCAGGCAATATGAAACTTGCCGTTGGTTGTAGCTACTGTGCATATAAGCACGATTGTTGGGGTGAAGACCTAAGAACATTCTTATACTCTAATGGACCTCGTTACTTGACGCAGGTTGTACATTTACCTAACGTAATAGAGGTGGATAGAGATGGCAATAAAGTTTCGCAGTAAGCTAGAGAAAGAATGTTCCGAAGCTCTTGGTAAGGAATGGAAGTATGAACCTTGTAGGATAGCCTATACTATCCGTAAAAACTATACGCCTGATTTCGTTAAAGGCAAGTACCACATAGAAGTTAAAGGGTTCTTTCGGAGTGGGGATAGACAGAAGTATAAATCAATTGCTGAACAGATGAGATTTGAAGGCAAGGAGTTAATATTTCTAATGCCCCGCCCCGATTCTAAAGTAGCCAAGGGTAATAAAATTACTTACAGAAAATGGTGTGAGAAGTACGACATCAAAATATTTTCAACTAAAGAAATTAAGGAACTAAAGAAATGGACGAAGATAAAATAAATCCTAACCATTATAAACAAGGTAATATTGAGGTCATAGATTTTATCTTAGACCAAGATATGGACTACCTAACTGCTAGTGTTGCTAAATACATTTGCAGGTGGAGATTTAAAAACGGTTTAGAAGACCTAAAGAAAGCTCGTTGGTTCTTAGATAAGCTCATAGAACACGAGGGAGGGCAGTATGGCTCTAACTCTTAATGAACTTAAAGAACGTATAGTCCAAGAAGCTATAGACCCTTGTACGATGTGTGAGATACTCGACATAACAACTGAAGAGTTGCTACACGAGTTTGAAGATAAACTGATAGATAAACGAGAGGAGTTTGACGACAATGATGATGATACCTACTGAAAACTTTATCTTTCTTATATTAGTATTGCTTACAATGGGAGGATTCTTATTGTGGAGACACGGTACTAAATGTTATGATAGAGGGATAACTGATGCGATACTTATGCACAGAAACGGAAGACTGAAATATAATACTTACTTAGATGACAATGGAAGCAAGATGGTAAACATTGAAATCGACCCATTGGAGGATGAATAAATTGAATAAATTACCAAACGATTACCAAAACTTTATTGCACTTAGCAGGTACGCAAGATGGCTACCTGAGAAGAAGCGGAGAGAGACTTGGAAAGAAACTGTAGCTAGATACTTTGACTTTATGGAAGAGCATCTAAAAGAAAATACGAACCAAGAGTTAGTGCCTAAGACTAGGAAGATACTTGAGGAAGCAGTATGTAACTTAGAAGTTATGCCTAGTATGAGAGCTCTTATGACTGCAGGTCCTGCACTAGCTAAGAATAATATAGCAGGGTACAACTGTGCCTACCTTAGTGTAGACCACCCTAAAGCATTTGATGAGTGTCTATTTATATTGATGCACGGTACTGGCGTAGGCTTCAGCGTAGAAAGGCAACAAGTAAACAAACTACCTGAAGTTCCTGAGACTATGGTAGATGTAGAAGATGTTATTGTCGTACAAGATAGTAAAGAAGGATGGCAGTCTGCTTTCCGTAAACTGATTACTTATCTATATGATGGTGAGATGCCTAAGTGGGACTTCTCTAAGGTGAGACCTAAGGGTGCTAGACTAGCTACCTTTGGTGGCAGGGCTAGTGGTCCTGAACCTCTACTTGATTTGTTTAACTTTTCTACTAACGTATTTAAAGAGGCAGGCGGTCGTAAGCTAACTAGCTATGAGTGCCATAGAATGATGTGTAAGATAGCAGAGGTGGTAGTAGTAGGTGGTGTACGCAGGTCAGCCCTTATCTCTTTGTCTAACTTAACTGATGAGCGTATGCGTAATGCTAAGAGTGGTCAATGGTGGTCAGACACACCTGAGATGGCACTTAGTAATAATAGTGTATGCTATACAGAGAAGCCTGACATTGGCATCTTTATGAAAGAGTGGACGTCTTTATATGAGTCTAAGTCAGGTGAGCGTGGTATCTTCAACAGAGAAGCCGCGATTAAACAGGTAGAGTCTATAGGCAGACGTGACACAGAACACGACTTCGGTTGTAATCCTTGTAGTGAAATCATACTGAGAGACGGACAGTTCTGTAATCTTACTGAGGTTGTAGTAAGAGCAGAGGACACGCAGAAGGATATACTCCGTAAGGTTAGATTAGCTACTATACTAGGTACATTCCAAGCATCACTAACTAATATTAAACGCTTACGTCCTAAGTGGGTACACAATACAGAGGAAGAAGCACTACTGGGTGTATCTCTTACGGGTATTATGGATAATGCTTTTATGAATGGAGGTAGTGAGGACAGAGGGTATTATGGTAAGCGTAGCCTACCTGATTTCTTATCTGACTTGCGTAAAGAATCAGTTAAGACCAACGAGCATTGGTCAGAGTTACTAGGTATTCAACAAGCTACCGCTACTACTGCTATTAAACCTAGTGGTACAGTCAGTCAGTTAGTTGATAGTGCTAGTGGTATTCATACTAGACATAGTGATTACTATATCCGTAGGGTTAGAGCAGACGCTAAAGACCCTATAGCACAACTTATGGAAGACCAAGGCATACCTGCTGAGGCTGATGTAATGAAACCTAACAGCGTTAAGGTATTCTCTTTCCCTATGAAAGCTCCTGAGGGTGCTGTAACTAGGAACGAGAGGAATGCTATCGAACAGCTAGAGCTATGGCTTATGTATCAAAGATACTATTGTGAGCACAAGCCTAGTGTGACTATTAGTGTTAGGGAACACGAGTGGATGGAAGTAGGTGCGTGGGTATACAAACACTTTGACGAGGTGTCAGGTGTATCTTTCCTACCACATTCAGACCACACATATCAGCAAGCACCGTATGAAGAGTGTGATAAGAAGACACACGATGAATTAGCTTGGAGAATGCCTAAAGCTGTAGATTGGGATTTGATTAGTGAGTATGAACTTACAGACCATACAGTAAGCTCTAAGACACTAGCCTGTACTGGTAGTGTATGTGAACTTGTTGACTTGGTAGAAGAAGAGAGGGACATAGAATGAAATATTATTATATACTTGTAATTGCCCCTTTAGTATTATTTATGTTAGTAGGATGTGCTACACTTGAAGAAAAGATGCAACAACTTCAATGTAGTGCTCCAGTAGATTCAACTATGTGCATAGGTTGGCAGAGTTGATTGGGTGGCTATACACTAGCCGATTGTGTTTTACATTAATATAGGAGTAAAATATGTTAGAGAAAGTAAAGAATGGTGCTGATGGTGCGATTGACGTTGGTATCAAATTAATTAGCTTATCAATTATATTGCAGATTATCTTCGGTCCGAAGGTAGCCTTCCTTACAGGAGATGTAATTGGTTCTATTTTAGGTATAGTATGGACCTTAGGCAATGGGGGATTGGCAGGTATTATCGCAGCCCTTATCATTTGGAGGCTACTTGACAAAGACATAGTCAATGAGCTTAAAGACTAAGGCTAACAAAAACACTTGGGGTCTCGTCCGTATGGATGGGACTTCCAAGCTATACCATTCACTAAAAGTTAAACGTCTAACAAAAACTCAGCCTAGAGATTTATGGAAGAGTGATTGGAGAAAATAGAATGATATATGAATATAAATGCAAAGACTGCGGATTAGTATTCTCAGAGATGCGTAAAATGTCAGAACGCTTAGACCCTATAGACTGTGAAGCCTGTGGTGGTGAGAGTGAACATAAGATAAGCACGCCTATGTTTAGGACGTCAGGAAGCGGACACGGCAGAGGTGCAGGTCATAAAGGAGAATGGAAATGATGAATGAGAAGAAGCTAATAGATTTGCTTAACTCAGGAGAAGACTATAACTTCGTCGCTATGGACGATAAGTTTGCTAGGTACGATGCCTTTGATACAGAGCACGGGATTATGCTAGAGATTAAATGTCGTAATAAACATTATGATGATACTCTATTAGAAAAGATGAAGTATGATTGGAATAAACAATACGCTGAAGATAATGACTTAGCGTTTATGTATGCTGTGAGTATGCCCCACAAAGGAGGTCATAAGGTCTACCTGTTTGACCCTATAGTTATGGAGGAGGAGGAAGAGTATGACTTTAAGTGGCACACACGAAAGCTACCCGCTCAGACAGAATTCTCTAGAACTGAGTGGATAGACAAAGAAGTTGGATATTTGAATGTTAAGGATGCTCTCGCAGTATTACAGATAAAGACGAATCATTAAGAAGGTCTCTTACGACCACGTCTACTACCGCGTCTCATAGGACCGCTACTCATCATACCTGTTGCAGGTGTTGGTGATGGCGGTTTTTTTGTGCTTGCTAGTTTTTGTTCCCAATTCTTAGCAGACTCCATACGTCTCTCGTTGTGTGGAGTTCCGGGCTTCTCATAGACATCTGAAAATATCTTAGCCTTTCTCTTTATAGGGTCATCTATGTGGGGATTGGCTAACATACTTTCTGAGAACATAGTCTGTAACTTACTTCTGTCTCTCCATCCTAGCTCTCTACCATATCCTCTATTTCCATAGATATTGTCAAATACGAACTTAGCTTGGCTCGTCTTATTATCGTTTAAATTTGAGTCTTTAAGCCAGTCAAAATAGTCTCTCTTATGGCTACCAGTAAACTGAAATAATCCGTAGCCTTTACCACCTCTCTCTTTCTGAGTGTGAGAGTAACTACCTCCTGTTTCAACATCTATGTTGCCCATTAGTGCGGGTATATCCCTAGGAGGAAAACCTACTGCTAGTAAAGCATCAATAGTTTCCTGCTCGTTGTTAGTAAACATTCCCATATTAGTAAGTGTATCCTGCTTTAATTTCTTCTATCTCACGTCTGATAGGGTCTTCATATGTCTCCCATATTTCGTCTAAACTTCCTAGAGCGAAGCCAGTACCTGAGAGACCCCATAAAGTATCTTGTATGCTGTTTATTTCTGTTCTACCATAGCCTTTATTACTGAGCCAAGCCTTAGTAGCAGTATCTAAAGTACCGCCTTGTCTGTTATAAGCCCTAATCATAGCCTTCTGAAAAAAAGGTGCGTCAACTAATTTGTTCACTAAACTAATACCGCCTACAGAACCAACAATAGGACCTAATGCTCTTAACTGTGCAGAAGCCGCCCCTGATGTTAAGTCAGTTCCTATATTAGAACCTAATCTTGCAATAGCCATATTCATTACAACACTACTTGTACCACCTTTTTGTTTAGGAAGTTTAGAGCCTAGCTCTTCCATAGATTGCCAAAATGCTTTATCTTCAGGATACATTCTTTTTAAAGTTTTAAGTCCGTTTTTATTATTAATAAGTTTAATTAAATTAGCGTAGTCTCCACTCTCTCCTCTTAAAAACCCACCCATAGCTTCTTGAATATTTCTATTTAAATTTATTGCGGCAGATTCATTTCCAGTACCTTTAAGTGCTTTATTCATACCTAATTGAAACTGTCTATAATTGTTCCAAGAGAACTCACCTATTGCCATACTCTTTATAAGCCTACCTGCGGCTTGGGGATTTTCAGAAGCATTAATAATCTTCTTGCCCATATCAGTTTTTAATAGTTCTTTATATTTACCATAATTCTTTTTTAGTTCTTTGTATTCTTTTCCCCTTCCCTGATTAAAAGCAGCATTTTCTTCTATAGCGATTAGTTCTTTTCTAAAGCCTGTTAAAGAAGCTCTATCAGAAGCAGTTGACGTTACGTCTTTAGATTCAGTCCATAAAATTTGCTTTAATTCTCTAAGAGCTTCTAATGGTGTTATGGTTTTTTTGTCTAATTTTTCTATTACTGATTTTGCTTTAGGCGATATTTCCATTCCGGGCTCTTTACCCCATCTTTTAATAACATTTTGAACACCTATAGGGTTTACCCCTGTTAATGGAATATCGTTAAAAGCATCCTGATAATACTTATGTGTGTTCTGTATACTGCTGTTTAAGTTATTCATAAAATTAGTGCTTCCAATAGCATCATCAGCACCATATTTTTCTATAGTTTCCCCAGCTTCTCTAGTCATACCTCTAGCCGCAGAAGTTGCTCCATAACCACCAGTCAAAGTCTTTACAAACGTACCTGCGGCTTGAAAAGGGCTTGATATGGCTCTACCTACAGGACCTATAGTTTTACCTGCTAATGCGCCTGCTTGTGGAGCTACTGCACCCATTCCTGCAGAAACTGCTGTCTGACCTATGTCATAGTTTTCTCTGCCTCCCATACCTATTTCCATAGTCTGACGCTCAACATCTCCCACCATACCGTAAAGAGCACCAGTACCGGTTACTTTGGCTTTAGAAGAAAGACCTGAAAGAAGTAAATTTCTAGCGGCTTGCTTACCTAATAATTTTGAACCAAGAGCTCCAAATCCTCCTGAAGTTGCTACATCAATACCAACACCAGTAGCTACTCCTTTAACTTGCTCAGTAAGCGGTCTAGAATAGTCTCCAAAAGATGGAGTAGCAACGTAGGCTTTATACCGAATAAGATTATTCTTTTTTACATCCTCATCCATTTCAGTAAACGCATTAACTGCGGCTACACCACCTGCAATTAAAGAAGCATCTATCATATTCCAATGCTCAAAATCATCTTCAATAAGAATGTTTATATCTCCATCAAACTGCTCACCAGTTTTTGCAAAGTAATTATTTTTTAATGCTTTTGTATATGAGCCATTATTCTGTAACTCTTCAAATTCATAATTTAATTCACCTTCAAGAAGCTCTTGAAATGCTTTAAACTTATCAACCTCTCCGTTATTGTAGGCGTCTATCATAAGACCCCTAATTCTTTTTCTTTGGGATTCTCTAGTTTTAAAACTTTCAGATTTATTTTCTTTAGCCATTTGTTAGTATGTCCTTTATAATGCTTTTTGAACTTCCATTCTACTAATTGAGTCTATCATAGCATCTACAGACTCTTGTGTTTGAACATCTGCATCACTAGAAGATATCTGTTTAGCTGCTGCTTGCATAGCTGCTTCAGTAGGTAGCTTAATTATGTTTTCAGGTTTAGAAGCCCATTCTGCTAAGTGTGCTGACCAGTCTTCTAACAGAGGAGTTTTTCCTGCATCTCTTTGTTCTTTTATCCACCTGTTCTGCTCTATTGCTTTCTTCTGATTAAACTCAGCATACTGTAAAGCAGTCTTAAGCATTATCTCGTTACCTGCTTTTGTATTATAAAGTCCCGGAGCAGACGCTAAGAACGCTTCAAATTCTCTATCTGAAATAGCACCTGTAGTTTTTTCAATATATTTAAGAGCCGCTTCCATACCGCCTTGAGCAAATATTTCCATCTGTCCTGCTTCTTGTGTTGCCGCAGGGAGACCAAACATAGCACCAACTCTATTAGCTTCTTTCCAAGCACCAGCACCCCATCCTGTGTATATTTCAGGAAGTATTTCTAACATTTGAGTTAATCTAGCTATTTCTCCGCCTGTCTTAGCACCTTCTGCTTGTACTAATACCATATCATCTACAAGAGCATCAGCAGAACCTGAATCCCATTTGTTCTCTCTCTTATAATCTTTTACAAGAGCATAGGCTTCTCTTTTACAATCAGCGTCTGTTATATCACAACTTAATATGTTAGCCGCAGTTTCTAATTGTTTTTGAAATGTTCCTTTAGTGTTACTTGTTATAGTTGCTTGATTTGCTGTTAAAATTGGCAATACTTGTTCTTGAAACTCTGCCGCAGCTTGAGGACTAATAGCCATAATTTTACTAAAAGTATCTGCTATAGACTCAGCACTTGTTAAATCAGCACTTTCCATTATTTTTAATACTTGGTTTTCTTCAGAAGTATAACCTTGACTTTCCATATAAGGGTCTAACAATCCTTTACTTATGCTTTGACCTACACCCCTACCCATTTCTGCTAGGTTGGTTGGCATTGGTCCACCCATTCCTCTTCCATCAAATAAACTCATTCTTATCTCCTAAATTTTTTAAAATACTGAACCCATATATCCGGAAGGTCTTCCTAAATACTCAGATTGTAAAGATAAATTAATAGCAGGGTCTTTTTTATATCCCATAAGATTCTGACCTATAGCATAAGGTATTTGACCATAACCAAAACCTGAAGCCGTTTGTGCGTTCATTAATCCTTGACCACCTTGTGCCGCAGCAGTATAAGCATTGCTTCCTAATCCAGTACCTATATTAGCTAAATTTTGACCTATAGAGCCATAACTAGCTGCGTTTTGAGCCGCTAAATTAGAACGATTAATATAATTAGTAATGTCTGCTTGTACTCCGCCTCTAGCTTGTTGTAGTAGAGCAGCATCTTCAACAGCTCTCTGTCTGTCTAGTTCTGCTGTAGCTTGAGCACCAATAGTAGAACCAAGAAGACCTCTTCTATTTAATCTGCCTAATAAATCCTCAGTAACACTAGACCTGCTAGGCTCTAAAGCTGCTTGAGTTTCTCTCATTCTAGTCAGAGCCGCACTTTCAGGGTCACGCATATAAGGCTCTATCATAGCCCTCTGTCTATAAGCGTCCTGTAGATTAGCACCAAAAAGTCCCATCATAGAAGAAGACGGTGCTAAGACATATGATTGAGTTGCTTCGTCCCATACAGCACTTGCTGTTGGGTCATAAACTGTCTTAGGTTTAGCCGCTTCTATTAATGCTGCGTTGTAATCTGAAGCCGCACCTACTGAAGCGTCTGATGCTTGCTTTTGTCCTAGGAACTGTAATCCTATTCCTATTATTGATGCCCAATCCATTATCTTATCTCCTTAATTGTATTCATTATGCAAAAATATTCCTAATATCTCTGCGTGCTGCAAAACTGTTGTTTACATCTTTTGTAGTATATATGTTTGGCGCTACATAACCAGTTTCATAGTTATCGTTCATACGTCTCTGAGCCGCAGCCGCTTGTCTTTCTCTTTCTGCCGCAGCTTCTTTTTCTGCTTCGATTCTTGCTCTTTCAGCAGCTTGCTGTGCCTCATACTCTTCAGCCGCTCTCTTACTTTCAGCCATCACAGCTTGTAATTCCCTCTCTTGTCTCATAGCATCAAATCTTCTCTGAGCATAAAAATCTTCTGCTGGTGTTGGCTTAGGAAATCCAAGCAAATTAGACTCTACTAGCTGTCTAGCGTTATTAGGTCCGTAACGAGTTTCAGGAA